>Ga0315282_10000534_pt1 | contig 74901 bp, 56 predicted proteins | sample YL17G07_20_MG_FD_203693 | JGI IMG/M metagenome (GOLD analysis project Ga0315282, IMG submission 203693) | Sediment microbial communities from Yellowstone Lake, YNP, Wyoming, USA - YL17G07_20 | ecosystem: Environmental > Aquatic > Freshwater > Lake > Sediment | place: USA: Wyoming | collected... | reverse complement strand
CCTATCTGTCGGGGCTTTTGCCGTGCACGACAATCGTCTGTTCACGGGATACACTGTCGACAAGTATGGCTTATATAAATTTAGGGTTTTTGATGAGAACCTCAATCTCATCTTGGAAAAAGATGACCCAACGTGGGACGAAATCGTGGGAGGCTTGAGAGGATATTTCGATTATAGAGGAAAGTTGCTTTTAAGCTACATTAATTCTCTGTGGTACATGAGCCAGAGCAATGATCCTCCGTTGAACTTCACGGGCCAGCAGTACTTGAACCGCTCCCTTTCCCAGGCGCAATACATCGATATTCTCCACTGGCAGGAGAATCCGGCCAACGTCTTTGTCACGAAATACAGGGTCTACAAGGTGGAAGCCCAGACGCAGACTTTAATCTATGAAGTGAGCCGGGATATGACGCACGAGGACTATGTTTATGAATTATGGCAGCGGGGAGTCAAGGGTGGCACGGACCACAAGTATGCGGTGGTGGCGGTGGATGAAGATACGGAAGGCGAGCCGGCCACCACGACGGTCAAGAGCGTTTCTCCCAAAAGGGGCGCTCGGGAGGCAGATGCTTCCTTAAGCATAAAAAGATAGCGAGAGAAAAAAAGGAGGTCGTATGAAAAACCGAACAAAAAATCCTGCGAATCTGTTTTTTTATCCTGTGTTTATTTTTCTCTTTATTTTCGCGGCTTTTATCCATTGTGGTTCTGCTCAACAGGAAGAGAGCCAGCCTCAATTGAAGGCCGGAAGGAGTTTTTCCGATAAGCCACCTCATTATGATGTCTCGGTTGCAGACCCTGCCTACGAAAAGGGCAAGGGGCCGGTTGTCCTGTTCGATCAAGGGCATCAAAATCTTCATTCGATTACAGGCATTCAAAGCTATCGAGCCTTTGCCGATATCATTCAAAATGACGGCTATGTCGTTAAAGTCAACGAGTCGAAGTTTATCGATGAAAACATAAAAGGCCACGATATCCTCGTTATCGTCAATGCGCTGGAAGAAAGAAATGTCGACCGGAAGACATGGGAAAAGCCGCCTTATTACCCCGCTTTCACTCCCGAAGAAGTCAAGACCGTTCATGAATGGGTAAAAAAAGGGGGGAATTTATTCCTCATTGCCGACCACCAACCTTTTGGGCAAGCTGCCTATGAAATGGCAGAGGCGTTCGGGATTATCCTCAGCACAGGGGAAGCCGTTGACCCCAATGATAAAGACCTCTATACCAGAGAGAACGGCAAGCTCCTCGATCATCCTGTCACGAGAGGGAGGAAGGAGAGCGAAAAGGTGAATAAGGTCATCACCGTGGTCGGGGAATCATTTCAAGCGCCGGAAGGGAGCGGCTTTCTGAAGTTCAGCGAGAGCGCTTATGATGTCGATCCGGCAACAAAGAAACAGAGGCCTATTCCCGGCCACTTCCAGGGTGCGGCCTTCGCCTACGGCCAAGGCCGAGTCGTCGTTCTCGGCGAGGCGGCAATGCTGGCCGTAAACTATCTGGCAGTCAAAACAAACAACGGCGTGTTCTTCCCCCCGACTCCTCCCGAACGTGTGGGCGGGCCGATGAATCCAAAACAGGCGGATAATAGAAAGCTTCTGCTCAACATCATGCACTACCTATCGGGTCTTCTGGAGCCTGGAGTCAAAGCACGCTGAAGGCCCAAATCGAATTCGTCGTAGGCAAAATTGAATAAAAAAAGAATAAGATTCTTTTTTTCATGATTTCTTAACGCTATTATTCTTTCTAAAAAGCGGGAAATGCTTCAAGTTAATATGGGCAGTACATAATTGTGTGAATTGTTGTCATGTTGAGCGAAGCGCAACATCCCCTGAGCATGAGATCCTTCGCCTCGCTCAAGGTGATAGCTCTTTTAAGCTCCCCTTAATTAATGAGCGAAAGGAGGTTGTCCTGTGGGAAGATTATTAAAAGTCCCCAGCGTGTTTACTCTCATCTTATTTATGAGTTGTTTTTTATCTTATAAAGCCGAGCCGGGCCGGTCGAAGCTAACCCACGGCCCGATTCTGTCAACGAGCAGCGATTGTTCCCGGATGCATATTTTTTGCCGGGTCGTGAACGAGAATGAAGGCACTGAAAACCCCAGCTCGTTCAGGATTGCCTATCGCCGGACAGACGGGGGGAAATGGCAGTACACCGAGCCTTATCGTACGAAAGCAGAGAATGATTTCACGGCGATTGCCGGGTTCCCCGTAGAAGCCAGTCAAAAATATCAATACCAAGTTGTAAGTCCTGACAAGAAAATTCTTCTTTCAAAACCATTCGCCTTTATCTCCTTGCCGCAAAAAGAGGGAGAGTTTGTCCTCTACCACGGCGCAGACTCGCATGGGCAGAACAATGAGTGGCCGGTGAATCTTCTGAGACATTATCAAGAAAGCTTCAGCGGTCTGCCCGTGGCCGTCCTATATGCTGGAGATATTTTTGAAATAGGCGCGAAAGATTTTGAGCCGGATTTCTTGGGTTCTCTTCGGAAGAAATATAAGACGCTCTACAGCACTCCGGCTATTGCGGAGCTATTCTCTCAGATTCCGCTCTTTCAAATGTGGGATGATTGGGATTTTGCGGGTGATAATTCCTGCAATGGATATTCCGCTTCACGGGGATTTATTAAAATCGACAGGTCGGTTCCCTTAAAGGCTAGGAGAGAATACGTTCCGAATCCGGCTTCATTTGAGTCTCATGAGACCGCTGTCTTTTTTGTCACGATCGCCAATAATCTTATTGTCGTCGCGGACTCGAGAAGCAAAAAGGCCCCTCTTGCCCGTCAAGAAGGAGGCAGTTGTCAAAATTTGCTCGACGGAAGCCAGAGCAAAGATGAGGCTCCCTGTTGGGGCCGAGCCCAGTTGGAAGACATCAAGCAAGTGTTCCTGTCCCATAAGAATAAAACCTATAAAAATTTCCTGGTCTCGACTCAATCCTTTGTCGATAACCTCAGGCCGCTTGCTTTTCCTTGCGACGGCCACTTGATGGGCGAACGAGACTCATTCGGCGTTTTCCACAAGGATGAGAGGAATGACCTTCTCCGCTTTCTCCAGGCTGAGGGAATCGAGGTGATTGTTCTTTCGGGCGATGACCACAAGCCGAAAATCACCTACCGTGATTTCTGGCACGAGCCTTATCACGTCAAGAAAGAGCCCATAATCGCCAAAGATATCACCATAGGCCTTTTTGAATTTAAGGCGGGGAACGGAGGGAGCACGACGAGGATATTCGACTCTAACGACTTTCCTCCTTATTGGTGGGCAGGATGTGCCGATGAGTACACGGAGAAGAGGCCTGCGCGGGGGTATGGAAACCTGGTGAGAAAGGATGTCGATTTTTGTTTTCATATCATCAATGATGGACAAAGAAAACAGTGCCGAGTCCAGGCTGTTCTCCTGGAAGATGAGGCTGGGCTGTGCAAGGTGGGAGTGGCGGAAGGGACCGGCTTGAGGAAAGCACCGTGCGTCGTGTATGAAGATGATTTCAGCAGTGCAAAAAGATAGAACTGCAGGAACGATAAAGAAAGTCCATCGAAGGAACGCCGGCGGTTGAGAAGCGCCTTGCCTTAAGGAGAGGGCAAGCGGTTTTAATTATTGAAAACGATCTCTTTGATCTTTAGGCTTTTTGCTTTAAAGTCGATGATGAAGATCGACTCTATCCTGGCAGCAGCCGTTGACTTATCCGTCACTTCGACGTCGACTATCCCGAAGGAGTCATACTTACACCTGACCTTATCTCCGGATGTTGTTTCAACTTCTGCGGTGCCCGTCCAAACTTTTGCCGGAGGCCCCCCTTCACGGTTAAGATTTACAATCTCAAAGTCCACAATTTTAAAGCTCTTCAATTGAGATAGAGGAACAAGTCTTATTCCATCTTCAAACCTTACCGGAATAGCTTCTTTTGTTGGCGGTTTTTCCCTTATGAAGGCGCTGAAAGAAAGAATATTGGAGAACTCCAGAGTGTTTCCATCGGCAAAATGGATAACGCCGCTTATCTTGTCCGGTCCAAGCGAGGCCCTCGAACCGAGGAGAAGAATAAAGAAGGCAAGGACAGTGAAGGCAAACAGTTTTTTCATTTGAACCTCCAGGCAATCGATTCATTTTAAATAAGTTCTGGATAACAATGTCTATATGTCCTGAGACTCAAATTGAGCATTTCTGACCGTAGTACAGTTTGGATCGGGTCCTGTCGGACACTCTTGGAGGGAAACCCTTTGAGCGCGTTCCCCCTCCAAGGTGACTCTGGGGTGCCCTGGTCGGCGCCACCCGATCTCTTAAAAAAACCAAACTGTATTACGGTCAGGAGCATTTAAATTGACTCCAATTTAATAATATGATAATTATAATTATATACTGACATATTTTCAAGGAAAAGAATGCCCTTTATTTGATAAAGCAGCGCTGGATAGGACAGAAGAATACCGAAATTTTCATCAAGGAGATAGAGAACAATGAAAAGAAGATCAGTTTATTTTTTCTGGGCAGGTTTTCTGATCATGTCTTTTGGCCTTCTGCTTTCAGGCAATGATCATTCGCAACAAAGGGTGAAACCTGCCTTTGATGCTTCCGTAGAAAATCCTGCGTATGAAAAGGGCAAGGGACCAATGGTCATGTATGATGAGGGACATTATAATCACCAGAAGAGCGCGACCAGGTATAAAGGGCTGGTGGATGTCCTTATGAATGACGGCTATGTTGTCACAGTCAACAAGTCAAGGTTCAGCGCCGCTGTTTTAAAAGGCTATAACATCCTCATCATCTCCAACGCCTTGGACGAGAGAAATTCGCCGTGGGAGGAGCGCGGAGGGAAACCTCCCTTTTATTCAGCTTTTACTCCCGAAGAGGTTGAAGCTGTCCAGCAGTGGGTCAAAGAAGGAGGGGGATTGCTCCTTGTCGCGGACCATTTTCCATTTGGAGACGCGGCTTTTGATCTGGCCAAGCGATTTGGCGTTATCATGGACAAAGGTTTAACAAAGGAAACAGAAGAAAACAATATTTTTACAAGAGAAAACGGAAAGCTATTTGACCATCCTGTCACCATCGGAAGGAATGCGAAGGAACGGGTCGAAAAAGTCGTGACGTTTACAGGGCAATCTCTGGAAATACCTCCGGGGACCGGATTCATGAAGCTCGGCAAGAGTGCCTTTAATGTGAATTATTCTTTTAAAGAGGAAAAGTCGGTTGCCGGTCATTATCTTGGTACAGCCTTTAAATATGGTTCCGGTCGAATTGTGGTTTTAGGAGAGGCGGGCATGTTGTGTTCGAATGTGAGCGGTCCTGAAGATGGGCAGGAAAATAAAGAAATTGGGGGAATTAGAGTTGTCTCCACACACTATTGGGGGATGGACCCTGAAAAGAATGACAATAAAAAATTATTGATAAACATCGCCCATTACTTATCAAGGCTTCTCGATTCCGAGGTCAAATAGAAGCAAAGAGAAAAAAGTCAGGAAAAGAAGAATTCTCAGGCTTTCAGAACAAATGCGCGGCAGAATTTTCGTTACGGGGCTTATTTTTATTGCCGGGCTTTTTCCATTGGCGCAATGCAAATCCTCTAAATTGAGCCATCTTTCGTTTCAGCCCTCAAGACAACATGGACTCGACAATCCCGCCGAGCTGGAGACCTTCCTGGATGGAGTCATGTCGGCCCAGCTCGAAATCTCTCACATTCTTGGAGCGGCGGTCTCGGTTGTTAAGGACGGAAAACTCTTCCTGGCCAAAGGCTACGGCTACGCTGATGCCGCAAAAACAAAGCCAGTCGACGCATTCAAAACTCTCTTCCGCATTGCCTCCGTCTCTAAATTATTCACCTGCACCGCGGTGATGCAGCTTGCCGAACAAGGCAAGGTCAACCTGAACACGGATGTTAACTTTTATCTTAAAGATATTAAAATTCCGGAAACTTACCCGGAACCTGTCACACTTGCTCATCTGATGACCCACACCGCAGGTTTTAAAACAGAGCTCAAGATAGCCGGGCCACGCGCTAAAGAACTGGTGCCGCTTCGTGAGTTTTTGGCCAGCACGATGCCTCCCCGGATCAGTCCTCCGGGCAGGGTCGGAGCATATTCCAATGCTGCGATATCTCTGGCCGGCTATGTTGTGGCCCAGGTTTCCGGCATGAGCTGGGAAGATTACGTGGAAGAAAACATCCTGAAGCCGCTCGAGATGTTCCAGACGACGACCAGGCAGCCTCTTCCATCGCATTTAGTCCCTGACCTGTCTGCGGGATGTGTGTATTCCAACGGCAAGTTCGGGGCCGGAGAGTTTGAATATCAATCCCATACACCGGCAGCTTCGATGAGTGCCACGGCTGCAGACATGGCCCATTTCATGATCGCTCATCTTCAAGGCGGGCGCTTTAAGAATAACCGCATTCTCAAAGCGGCCACGGTTCAGGACATGCACCTTTGCCATTTCAGTTCTGACCCGAAAAGCAACGGAATGGCTTACGGCTTCTTTGTGATGGACCAAAACAACCAGCATATCATCGGCCACACAGGAGTCACGGGGACATTTTACTCATTGCTTGTCTTGCTGCCTGAGCATGATGTGGGCTTGTTTGTTTCCGTCAATACCGCCAGCGGCGGCATGGCCAACGAAGTACTGCTGAAGCTGTTTCTCGATCGCTATTTCTTCTCTTCCTGAACGACCGCTCGTTTAAAAATCATGAACGGTTTCTTGTTGAATGAGACCGCATTTTTGCAGCGGAGGAAATAAAGACAGGCTGTATCGCTGACCGCATATCGTTTTTCGGGGACATGACCGGAAAATTCATGGGACACAATCCCTTTTCGAGAAGGGTTATGTCCCGAATTTTCCGGATCGTGTCCCCTTATCTTAAAAAGTGATATACGATCAAGCTGTATCGTCATTGACATTATGAATATCATAAAATATTATTAGTTTATCATTTATTAACAAGAGCAGATAACAGATGACACCCCTGTCATGTTGAGTGGTGCGAAACATTTCATGGCTGTTAGAAAAAGGAGATTCTTCGCTTCGCTCAGAATGATATCTATTTTGTGCTCTCCGTGGCAAGAGATTTATAGGCGATGGTTTGCGAATTCACTCCAGAGAATACGGATTGTAATTAAAGCAAGAAAAGAGAGGGGTATTTTCATCCCTACAGGCCAAAAACTTCGAAACACGACTGCAAATATGACGCAGGGATGATTGTGGGCTGAGGATGATAAAACAGGGAGGTCATCAATGGTTATGAACCGCTTGAAATTAAAAGCCGCCATTTTAATTTCGACTTTTTTACTCCTGGTTGCTTGTTATGAGAAAACGGATGCGCCATTGAAAAATCCTCGATTGGCTTCCGCGGAATACATGAAATCTCTGCAGGGAAAACTCCATTCCCAAGACTGGCCCATCAGATACGATGCCCTCCTTGCTCTAACCTCATTAAGCTGGCAGAGCCGTGATCTCATTCAACAAGCCCTGAAAGATAAAAGCGATGTCATCAGCAAGACGGCGCAAGCCTGGTTTATCCAGCAGGGAGAACAAGCTTTAGATTATCTAATTCAAAATCTCGAACAGGCGGGGGAAGATGAAGGGCTTTATGCCAGTATTGCAGGCGGCGTCGAAAGAAATCACATGAAATCCATAGCCGGAACTCTGTGGCTTACGCTCGTCAGAGGAATACAAAGGGATCGTTGTCATGAAATCATGCAAACGCTCGTTAGGCATCCATCCCCAAGAGTTAGGGCCGTCGTTCTCTTTACGGCTGCTTCGCTCCGATCTGAAAAATATTTAGATTTTCTTGAAATCCTGTCCAAAGATAATAACTCCCTGCTGAGAGAAAAACTGAGGGAATCCTTAGTGCATCTTCTTATCCTGGATAGTTATTCAACACCCGAGTTAGATGAAGCGACAATGGCCCGTTGTCTGGCCCTTCTCAAACCTGAACTGCCAGCGATATTGAATGGAGAGACTCCGGCAAGATACGTGGATGCCGATGTCACTTTGGGCGAACTTTTGGGAAGAGAAGTTCTTCCTTGCCTCAGAGACCGCTTCATTGGCCTTCTTGAAGAAGTTTTGCCGGAGTTAAGTGAAAAAGGCGCCCAACGAGCAGGAACAATCATGGAAGGCCAATGTTGGCTGGAGGAAGATAAAGATAAATATATAAACTCAGCCTGGGTGACGGGAAAAAAAAGAGACAAGGAACGGCTGAAGACTGTTTTTCAACACTTCATTGAAAAGCTCAGCGAAAAAAAAGAAGAAAAAATCAAGCAAAATGTTTTGGCTTCTCTCTCCAGATTTCCATTTGAAGTTTATAATGAGAAATTCGCCTCTGTTTTTTTTGATTCAGATTTCGAGGACCACTTATCGGCCTCACACGTCGCTATCCGTTTCTTGCTGAAGTCTATTCTCGAAAACAATTTGAGACTGCAGGAAAAAGCGCTCTCTTTGTTTGAGAAAAAACTTGCTCTTCCGGATGATCGGCAGTTCCTGGAAGCCGCTTTTGCCGGCCTTCATGGTTTGACGAACCTAGATGGCCTAGGGAACTCAATTGAAAATCGCGAAAATGTGTCTTCACTTAAGTCTATGATGATGAATATCCGAGCCCGTCTCAAGGACTCATTAGAAGCGCAAGTGCCTCGATTATTTTCTCTGCACCAACAATTGGACCTTAAAAAACTTTGCCAACTTCTGGATTTATGTCTTCGCCTCGAGGATAAGAGGTCTCTTCAAATTTTTGACCGCATCTGGAGCCAGCGTCGCTCCGAAGCTCCTGGAGCCGCCTTCTCCATCGCTCAAGCCGTTAGGCTTTTGGCTGAAAGAAAAGATAAAACGATCATCCCTCAACTTGTTGAATATGTCAGTCAAGGATCAAACATGCCGAACATAGGTCTTAAAGACCTCTGCATTTATATTATCCGTTCTCACTATTTTGAATTTACTAAAGAATTTTTGACAGATGAAATTTTCAATAAGTGGTTAGCTGACATCAAAGACCCCGAGGAACACCCTCGAGTTCGAGCCGCGTTTGCCACGTTGCTCATAAATCCTCATCTTAGGCCTGAACAGAAAAAAGCCGTCACGGATATTTTTCTGGGGTTGACCCGGCCACCTCATGACTGGAATCTTCGGTCCAAGTCTTGTTGGTTTTTGGGATTGGCCGGAGAGCGAAGAGTTTTGCCGATGCTCTATGAATTGGCTCTCTCGCGGGATGCCCCCTACTGGGTTTATAATAATATCGCTACAGGCCTCTACTACCTGGAGGCCAGAAAGGCCAATCCCGCTGCCATCGATGTCAAAGCAGGAGCGCGAGCGCTCGTCGATCTTTTAGAAACTTTGCTCTTCATATATGAGAAGCCGGAATCAGATTTAAAAGTCATCCATGTGAATAATTATTTTGCGTGGGGCGTTCAATATTGGGCCTATCCACCATTCTTTGTTTGGGAAAGGCTGAAAGCCTATACGGAGAAAGATTTTGGATATGATATTGCCCGCTGGAAGACGTGGCTAAAGGATGGCAATTAACAAGGTGATCTTATTCATCTCAATTATCTAAATCGGCGAGAAGCATTCAGAAAAGCCCTGATAAATAGTGCATCATGTTGAGCAAAAGCTGTTTGTTATCGTTTTCTTTCGGATCTATTCCCATGACGCTCAATTTCTCTGCATCAGAAGTTTCTCTTTTGAAAAGTTTGTTAAATCCTTGCCAGGTCACGACGGCAGCCTCTCCCAAAACGACGATGCGACCGGCCCCATAAGCAAAGGCTGCTCCTTGATACTGTCCGGGAACAGGCGTCTTTTTCACATGATCGAGTTGACTGACAGTCGTCACGTTATCAAACACAACAAAAGCCTTTTCGGTTAGCTTCAGGAAACCGCTGCCCTTTGGCGCTTGCAACGATTCTCCGCCAAAAGCCCGGACCTTATTTGCCTTTTCGCTCTCATTCCGGCCGTTAGCCACGGGGTGGTCAAGAAGCGTTCCCTTCTCTCTGGAAAAAGTAATCCAAAAATCTTTGACGTCTGTGCCCAGGTCAAAAGCCGTCCCTTGGCTTAAGATAACGCCAAATCTTTGTGCCAGGTCGAAAGCCGCCGTACCAAAAGGCTGATGGTCGGCAATCAAGAGCAAGGCTCCTCCTCCTTTGACCCAGTTATGGACCACCTCGATTTCTTCGGGAGCGAAAGCCGGAAAATAGGGAGGCTGCCAATTATTTTCGTTTTTTTCATTCAGGGCATTTGAAATGACCAGGATTTTGCCGCCTTTAAGGACGTCTTCTGTAAACCTGGATTGATTGGCCGTAACGACATACCCATCATTCGTAATGATACGAACGAAGGCCGAATAAGTCCCATTGCTCTTGTGATGATTATAATGCCCCTCATCGAACAAAACCCGGGGCCCTTTGCTTTTTTCATATTCCGGGTTGTCCACAACAGTGACGTCTGCGGGAGCCTCGTTGACACGAGAAAAGAGGTCGGCTTGAGCAGAGGCGGATTGGATGATGGATTTTTTAATTTTATCCTTATCCATCTGCTTCATTTCGGCTTGATCTTGGTCTTGAATTTCCTGGAGATTGATTTCCTCCACCTTGCCGAAATTTTCCAGGGGTTTGTCAAATTTATTTTTATTTCCTATGATCAAGATCGTCAATCTATCCAAATTGACGTATTTCTTGGCTATCTCCAGGACGTCTTTTTTCGTGACATTCCTTATCTTCTCCAGCCTTTCATCCTCATTGATCTCTTCTTTTCCTTGGATGTGGATCCGCACGATCTTAGAGCTTATGATCCTGAACTTGGATTGATACTGAAAAATAGACCCATAGACGAGAGCATTTTTTGCTCTCTCCAGCTCTTCATCGGTCATCAATTCAGTTTGCATTCTCTTAGCGATCTCTTTAATCAAGGCCAGAGCTTGGCCCAGGATTTCGGCTTTCAACGTGGTGGCCACCTGAAAGCTGCCATTGTCTTTTCTCAGACCAATGTATCCTGACGCTCCATAGGTCCAGCCTCGCTTGACGCGAAGCTCTTCATTCAATCTTGATGATAAACCTCCGCCAAAGACATAATTGAAAACCTGAATTTTCTGTAAATCCGGGCTATCTTGATTCTGATCACAAAAATGGCCTAAAATGACCTGGGCTTGGGGAATATCTTTTTGAACATAATAAACCAGACTCTTTGACTTATCTTCTTCTTTTGGGATCTTGGGGAATTCAACGGGGTTAGGTTTCCAGTTCCCAAATGCCTTATTCAACAATTCCTTCACTTCTGACGAAGAAATATCCCCGCTCAGGGCAATGAACATATTATTCGGGACAAAATATTTATTGTGACATTGAACCATGTCGTCTCTCCAAATATGATCCAGAGAGCTAAAGGTCGGCATTCTTTCACTCGGCCCATCGGCTCCATAAAGGAGGCGGTTGAAAAGCAGCTGGCCGTAGCTGCCCGGATTATTCCATCTGTTTTTTATCCGTTGTTTCGTCTGGTTCTTGGCCAGGTCGATTTTTTCCTGGTTGAAAGCCGGAAACATCAAGATATCGGCACAGGTTTCAAGAATGCGGGGAAAATTTTTCTTGAGGCTGTCAAAAGAAGCGCCGAAATATTCGGTGCTCGCACCGAGTTGGACATCTTCCGCCAAGAATCCGAGTTCTTCATCAATCTCATTTCCTGTCTTTTTTGTTGTCCCGCCGGTTCTCATGACCGTGGCCGTCAGAACGGCAAGCCCTGCCTTATCCGCAGGATCAAAGAAGGATCCTCCTTTAAAATAGGCATACATGCTCACAAAAGGAAGTTCCTTATCCTCGATAAAATAAACGGTTATTCCTTCTCCCACCTCAAATTTCTCCGGAGAGGGAGGGATGAATTTCACATCGTTCGCCTTTTTCAACTCGGAGGGATGTTTTTGGGAATAGAGAAAACCTGGAATCGAGAAAATGAATAAACAAATGAGACAAACTGAAAACAGCTTCAAGAGATCATTATTTCTCATTCTTTCCCTCCTTTGTTCCTTCTCCTTTTTGTTTTCTTAGCAGATAACCAACCGTCCTGTTCTCCACGGTAAAATATGTTTTTGCGACCTCCATGATGTCGCCGGGCGTCACGGCCAATAACTTTTTGTTCGATTCAAGCATATTCCTCCAATCTCCCAAAAAAAGCTGTGATCTCCACAGCAAGTTGGCCATCGATTCATTGGAGCGGAGCGCCCTCAGTGTTGAAGATTCAAGAATGTTTTTTATTCTTTGTAGCTCTTTTTCTTCGACCGGCACAACCTTTAATCTTTCAAGATGTTCATAAATCGCTTTTTCCAATTCTTGAGGAGTATGAGCAGCAGTCGGCGTCCCTATGATAACGAATAAGTTATCATATCTCTGCCCTGGAAAATTTGCATTGCAATAGATTTGTGAGGCCAGCTGTCTATCCTGAACAAGATCTTTTTGCATTCGAGAAGTTCTTCCAGTTGTTAAAATCGAAGCGAGCATCGTCAAGGAAAAGGAATCCTTATACGGTTCAGTTGGCTTATGATAGCCTATTCTAAGCAGGGGTTGAGCATCCGCTTCCAGGGTGAACCTTTTTTCCCCGAGCTGTGGGGGCTCGCTTGTCCGCAAAACGGGAATCTCTTGGCCTCCTGGGATCCCCCCGAAATATTTTTCAATAAGGGGGATGGCTTTCTCCGGGTCAATATCTCCGACGAGCGCGGCCACGCAATTTTTGGGGACATAATATTTATTCCTGAATTCAAGAGCTTCTTCAAGGGTCACAGATTTGATATCTGAAGCCCAGCCGGCCACAGGATTCCTGTAAGCATGGGCCGCGAAGGCGATGGTCATGAACGTCTCATTGAATTGGCTCACCGGATTTCCGTCAACGACCTGCTTTCTCTCCTGCTGGACGACGTCTTTTTCAGTGTAAAATTCTCTGAAGACCGGATCTTTGATGCGCTCGGATTCTATTAAACACCAGAGCTCCAGTTGGTTGGAGGGAAGGGACGCCGTAAAATTTGTAGCCTCTATGCTCGTCCCGGCGTTCACGCCCATTCCTCCGGCGTTCTGGTACAGACTGAATATTTCATTATTGACAATATATTTTTTTTGTTCTTCCTCTAGCTTCTTCATTTCTTCTTTTATTTTCTTGATCTTCGATTCTTCCGCCGCCTCTCCCTTTCCAAGTTCCATAGACAATTCGGCTCCCAGCTTGTGGATCTTGTCTATTGCGACTTTTTCTTTTTTGAAATCCTTTGTTCCAATCCGGGTCGTTCCCTTAAAAGCCATATGCTCAAGAATATGGGAGAGGCCTGTTAATCCTGTCGGTTCGTCAACTCCTCCGACTTTGAAACCGTAGACTGAAGCGAAAACGGGAACTTCGTGACGTTCCAAAAAGACAAAGGTCAGGCCATTCTTGAGCTTATGGACGACCACCCTGTTCTCCAGATTCTGGGAAAAACCGGAATTGAGAGACAGAAGGAGAATGAGAAAAAAGAAAAGAATAGAAGGAAAAGAAAATTCTTTTAGCCTTTTTGACAGAGCTTTCAAGATGACCTCCTTTGACTTTTTTCAGGCGTTATCACCGGATTTAAATTTCCCTCTTTCTTGATGAAGAAAAAAGAATTTCCCTCTTTTTTCTGTGTCCTAGTAAGCGAAGCTCACCCCGACTCTGAAGGAGCGAGGAAATGCTGTTTGATACACCTTTTGAAAATTAGAGCTAAAATAATAATATCTTTGGATAGGGTGGATGCTGTTAAATAAGTTGTTAATATCCAATATATATCTTAATTGACCGTTGCCGATTCTAAATACTTTCTCAAACCGAAGAGAAAAAATCAGAGTCTGGTCTGTCCTGAACTCGCCCATTTCCCCTCCATTGAAATTCCAATTGCCATAAACCGGCAATTTGTACTGGAAGGTGGCAAAGACGGGATAGCCCGATTCCCACCGACCCATGAGGCCTAGATTGATATCGAAAGGAAGCATAACATTTGCCTGGAATTTAAACATGTTGGGTTGCGCATAATTCAGGCCCAAATATCCTTCGCCATACGGATGAATGAGATTGTTAGGAGAAATAGGGGCAAAGATGGAACTCGTGGCGTTGCCCTTGGCAAGGCCATAATTATACATAGCCGAGAGCTGCCAGCGGTGAGAGAATCTCTTGGTAAAAACAATTTCAATCCCATACACTTTTCTCCAGGGATCCTCGAGCATGATTGGGCCGTCTCCCTTTTTGGGATTCGTAATGTAGAAATATTCTTTTCCCAGCTCCGCGATATCGTAGGCCTCAAAAGTCCCCCGGTCGTCAGAGGTGCCGATGATAAGGTCAGGCCCGGGATTGGTGATCGTTATCGGCACCCATTCTGATCCTATGTCGATGGCTCCGATGGGATGAGCTAGGGTTCTGTAGAAAAAACTAACGCTGAGGGAAGCATCCCGAAACAGCTCTCTCTGCAAACCCGCGGTTATTTCATTGACATAGGGTTGCTTGATGTGGGGATCTATCTCATAGGTCGCTCCCAGCTCCCAGGGCGGATTTATGGATAACAAAACATACTTGCTTCCATCCCAGCCCCAGACTTCTTCATCATTATATCTCGTTTCCATTCCGACAAAATAGTCGCCAAGAAGGGCCTCGTGGAAAAGTCCGTAGTGAAGCTTAAAGACGGTCTTGCGGTCGCCAAAGATATCAAAGGCTAATCCCAGGCGGGGCGCTAAATTTCCTCCCTGGTAAATAACGCCTCGGCCAGGCGGGGGAATTTTGTACCAGTAGTTATCATACCTTAATCCAAGATTAAAAGTTAATCTCTTGGTCAGGCTCCATGTGTCCTGAATAAAACCAACGATGGTTCTGAAATGATAATCATTTGTTGTCTGCGGCTTGACATATTTTCTATAAGGCTGACCGTTCCAGTAGTCGTATCTTTCCCCTCCTGAATAACCACTGGTAGCAAATACTTTGTTCAACACGAATTCTGAGCCTATTTTTATATCGTGGGAGCCCAAGAAATCCGCAATATATTTGGTCAGATGAGCCTTGGCCTGGATGGAGCGGTAATAGTTTTCTGTGTAGGTTTGGTAGTTTTTTGTATATGTTTTTAGGACCAAATCCCGATAGCCCGGAAGATCTCTTCCCTGAAGAGGTTCAGAGGAATTCCGTGAATAATTGTATCCTAATTTGACTTCCAGAAAAGTCGTCGGAGAGAATATGGAGGTCCAGTTAAGATTAAAATACGCTGAGGGACGGGTGACTTCCCGCCCAACTTCAGGAGAATAGTCATACCCTCCAGAACCAAATAAAGAAGGATTTTTTGTGTAATCATGGGACAATATCACCGAACCGTTCAATCTGTTTGAACGGTTAAGCTCATATGTGACCTTGATAAAGCCTTTATAACTGATATCCGCCTCATCCGTCTGTGCCTGTGTCCGTTTCAAGTTCTGATGCTCACCCGAGACAAAAAACCAAACCTTGTCGTGAATGATCTTATACCCAACCTGAGATCCAAAGGAAAAGAGTGAATTTAAAAACCTTCTTTGATCCGCGTAACTGGCGCTGACATAATCCTCTTCGGGAATTTTTTGACGATTCTGTGAATTCCAATCGCTGCCGTTGTAATGCAATTCGCTCAAGGTTGAAAACTTATTTCCGCCGCTTTTGGTCGTGGCCGTCAACACGGTTCCCGTATATTCCCCATATTCAGCCGGCAGCCCCAAACCTTTGACATTGATTTCCTCGACAATGCCGAAATCAGGATTGAAGTTCCAGATTGAGCCTTGTTGAGGATTCGATATTTCGACTCCATCGACTTGATACGAATTGGCGTATATGCCCTGATCGGCATTTGAGGCGTAGGCAATATTATTGGATATCCCCGGTGCTAAGTTTATGACATCCCAAAATCTGCTTCTGTCCAAAGGAAGAGAGGCGAGAAGTTCATTTGTTATGACCACGCCTCCCGGTGAAGCATGCTTAACGTCAACCGTGGGTGAGACGGCTTGAACGATGATCTCGCTTTTGATCTTGGCAAACGGCAATTGGATATCAACGCTCAAGGTCAAATCCGCATGGAGTCTTATCCCTTCTTTTATAACCGTATCGAAGCCCTGTATCTCTGCTTTAACTCGATACTCTCCCGGCAACAATAATGGGAATTTGTAAAAACCTTTGACATCGGTCGCTACAGAACGAGGACCTCCAATGAGCTTTTCACCTTCTAGAGTGACGCTTACTCCGGGAAGAGGGTTTTTTTTCTCATCGACGACATTGCCCTGGATAATTCCGGATTCTCTGATCTGTGAATAAGATGGAATCGAGAAAAGAAAAATACTGATAATAATGAAAATAGCTATTTTTTTATTCATCTTGCCCTCCTGATCTTATTCATTCTTAATAAGATGTCTATTTATCATTAATATATCAATTATATCATAATTAAAAAAGAATCAAGAGAAAAAATAGCTCTCCGTATATCACTTTTCAGGGACATGACCGGAAAATTCATGGGACACAATCCCTTTTCGAGAGAAAAGGGTTATGTCCCGAACTTTCCGGATCGTGTCCCCCAATCTTGAAAAGTGATATACGGTCAGGAAAAATGGCTCTCGGCCATCGCTTTTCTGAATGGAACGAGACTCTTCCCGAATATCTTTCAACTATGACCCAGCTAATGGGGAAGAGTACCTAATGAATCAATTTTTATAAGAAATAATGTCGGCTTCCTTTAAGAGCTCAAGGAATTTCATTATTTCCTTGAAGGACAAGGTCTGATAGTTAGCACTCAGGGCTTCAGATTCAACGGCCCAAAAAATATCGAGCATATTCCGGTGTCCATCCATAAGATTGAACAATTCAAAATAATACGGGATATCGGGCATAAGGTCTGGCAATTGATATTTTTCAAAAGGGTATTCATTGAGCCGGCCAAAAATCCCTTTCAGTTTCTTATCCAAGACGGGCACAATTTTCTTCAATTGCCGCTCCTCTTCCGACAGTCCTGGGATTTCCGGCTTGACATCCAGTTGCCGACACCTCAGAGCGTAGCAGCTTTGGACATCTTCCAGGCAGTCCTTCTCGAATTTATTTATTTTTAATAAGATACTATCAAGGTAGGAGGAAGCTTCTTTATTCTCTTTAATAAAGATCTGAGTTGATCTCAAAGCCTGCTCCTCCCGTCGGAAACCAGAATAGACAAGATTCTTAACCGATTTATAAACATTTCCCACATTTCCCTTATCACCCGCACGAAAAATTGATTTAGCCCGTTTCATTTCCATTTCAATCCTCGTCCTGGCGCGGTGGTAAATCTCATCAATTATCTTGAATGAATCTTCAGGCCCCGTGGCGGCAATGGTATAAGCCATTGAAGCCGCTAAGAATGAAACCCGTTTCAATTGAGTCGGGTCCAAAAGTTCCAGCTTATCGTTCTGGGAGTGGTGGGAACCAGTGGGCAGATCTCCCATCATCACTGCCGGAATCTCGACGCTTCCGCTGTTGAAAAAAACGTGATCAGAATAGCCGATAAAGGGAACGGCCCGCCCATTGAAGATATTTTTTGACCCATCATCGTCGATGATCTTTGGTTTGTAGCTCAAGGTTCCCACGTCGACATTATTATTCAGCACAAGATAATCCAGGATATTATGGCCAACATCATTGAGAAAGCTAGCTCGAGAGAAAGGCGGCTGAGCTACGAAGAAAGCCGAACTGACCTTTGTCTGGTCCAGTCCGACACAGTCGATATTTATATTGGCTATGGTCTTGGAGAACAGTTCGGGATACTTCGAAAAAAGCATTTCGCAACCCCAGACATGAGGAGCCCAATAAAAGCGAAGAGTTCGTTTGGGAGGCTCGATCTCCTTTCTCTGAACAAGGGTGTTTATCGCGCGGGCGACTTCCAGAAGCACGGCGCAACCGCTGTTGTTGTCATGAGCGCCGGGGCGGGGATGATCGAGGTGGGCCGTAAAAATGATTTCTTCATCGGGATAGACGGACCCCGGTATGGTCGCCACCACTCCCAGATGATACCCGGGGTCTCGGACTTCAGCTTTCACTTTAGCCTGAAGCACGACTTTTTCCCCGCTGTCAAGAAGCTTCAAAATATCTCTGGCTTGAATCGGGGACAAAGAAAACCCAAAAGTGGAAAGCTTAGTTTTATCCTCATTCCAGGGTTTGATCCTCAACTGATAGATGGTTGTTGAGGTATAGCCTATTTGGCTCATCCCCAGCCCCGCTAAAATTCCCGCCGCTCCCTTCTCGTAGACGGCTATTCGGGAAACATCCCACGGAGAGCCGGAGGCTAGAACGATCTTCCCCTTAACATCTCGGCCTTCATAATCCTTGAGTTCCGTTCCCTCTCCGACATAAACGACTTCAGCCTCGACATCGGCGTCGCGACTATAGACCAGGACACACGAACTATTGGCTTCATAGCTCGAAATCAATTTCCGGAAAGGCTTGACCATTCTCAGCTCGCCAAATTCGCAGTTCCAGCCCAGCCAGGGTTTCTGCATCCAATAGTATGTGTCTGAATCGACCCTGAATTTCTCAAGGTGGGCATCTCGAAGGCCATATTTCTTCGCCTTTGCTTCCACCTGCGCAGCCGCTTTTTCCATGGCCTCGGAGCCATACCATTTGCAGAAAACAGACAGGTCTCGGACATGCTCAAAACATATCTTTCCCGAAAGCTCTCCCGCTATTTTTTCTAGAACCGCCGGGCTCAGAAGCTCATCCTTGCCCTGCTGCCCGAACGAAAGATTCAAAAAGAAAAAGATGAAAAAAACGACCGCATATTTTCTTTTTATCATGGGTCAGGCCTCTCCTTGACAATTCTCCAAATTATATTTTTCTGACAAAAATCGATCCAGACAATTAGCCATGCGTGAAAAAACGCGAAAAACTCTTTTTCCTTGGACATTATTAACAAGAGCAGATCCCTGTCATGTTGAGCGGTGCGAAACATCTCATAGCTGTAATAAAAAAGAGATTCTTGGCTTAGCTCAGAATGACACCTATTTTGTGCTCTCCGTAGTAATAGCGGATAAAATAAAAAAAAACAAGTTTTTGCTGAAAAAAATAGGGAAAAAAAATTAGAAAAAATATATTAAAAAAATCTGTTGACAAATAGATGTCTATTTTGATAAGAAATACGTATATTTCATGAGGAGGTAAATATGTCTAAGAGTTCCAAATCTCTGGTCTTTGTCACATTCATGGCCTTTCTGAGTTCCCTGTCTCTCGCCAACGGCTTGTACTTAAACAGCCACGGCACAAGAGCGACTGCGATGGGCGGGGCATTCATTGGGCTGGCCGATGATTACAGCGCTATTTTCTGGAACCCTGCGGGTATCGCTCTTTTTAAATCTCCGGTCCTCGGCCTCTATGGAGCGGATATTGTTCCTAAAACGACTTATTGGAACTACAAGTCATGCGTGCCTTGCTCCGGCATGATCTGCCCTAAATGCACTCCAGAACTCTGGGTCGACACGGCGACAAAAGACAAAAAATACTTCTACGGGATGGCCACTTTTTATTATCCACTGAGTGATAAGATCGTTGCCGGCTTGGGCGTCTATGTTCCTTCGGCCATGGGAACTGAGTGGAACGGAGCCGACTTCAACAAGCAGTTCGCCGTTGGCACTACTGCCACTCTTGGACCTTATCGCCTGCGAAGCCAGATTTACATGGTCACAATTTCTCCCGCTATCGCCATTAAGTTGAACCGGGTATTTTCATTTGGCGTCACTTTCAACCTCAATAACGCCTCGATGGAGACGCATTCTTGGGGTGGAACTTTATACGGACCCATGGCCGTCGGCTCAGCCTGGAATAAATCATGGGACTTGGGCCAATTCGACCAGCAATTGAGCGGCTGGGGATTCGGTACGACTGCGGGCGTGCTGATCACTCCGTTTGAATGGCTGAGTCTGGGCGGAACGGTGCGCTACTCTTCAAAAATTAAGCTCGAAGGCAGCGCGACGATGCAGAACATCAACATCATTCCGTTCAAGACATTCACCGGCGGCGTCCCCAACACTTCCGATGCAACATTGGATTTCACTCCCCCCCTGTGGGCCGGCGCCGGAATTGCTCTAAAGCCCCTCAAGAATTTTACTCTGACCTTCGATGCTCAGTGGACGAACTGGAAAAAGCTGGATAAGCTGGACTATCAGTATCATGCCAATTGGATGGCGGCTTTCGCCGAGGATTTAACTTTAATGTCCGCCTTAACAACCAACACGCACAACAATGGACCCCATGCCTACGCGAACAGGAATGGACAATTCCAATGGAAAGATACCATTCAATATCGAGCCGGAATCGAATACAAAACGGGAAAGATCGCCTGGCGAGCCGGCTACTACCAAGATCCGTCACCCGCTCCTGATCAGACTCTGAACTTTCTCCTCCCCAGCTTTGACATGAATGCCTTCACCTTCGGTCTTGGATTTCCTCTTGGAAACTTCGAATTTGATTTCGGCTTTGAAATCCTGAAAGCAAAGCAGAGGATCATACCCTTCGGCATTAATAATCCGAGTTACAAAGATATCGTCCAGGATCCGACTGGCGATTTCCTTTATGACGTCGCTTATGCAGCGTGCCAACCCGGAACCTACGGATTCTCGGGCATCGTTCCCACGGTTTCAATCGTCTACCATATTGGCCCTAAAAAATAAGAGGCCCGAGCTCTAACAATTTACTGGACCTGATAGAGAGAGGAGGGGAGCGTTGCCCACTCCTCTCTGCATTTGGCAAAAAAGATTCTAAGAGCCATATCTTTATCTGATATTCAGCGCAGAGCGGAGGTGTCCGGGATGGGGAGCCGTTGATTTATTCAAAATCGACGCGTTACTATTGAGTGTCTAAAATAGATGTCATTCTGAGCGGAGCGAAGAAACTTGCTTTTCTTAAAGCCATGAGATGTTTCGCTGCGCTCAACACGAGAGGGGTGTCACCTCTGATCTGCTCCCCTTAATAAAGAGAGGAAGGGACCGGATGATTATCGCCAAAAACATAACAGACCTGATTGGCAAAACTCCGCTTTTAGAACTGAAGAGGCTATTCCCCGATTCAAAGGCAAGGATCCTGGCTAAGCTCGAACTCTTCAATCCCATGTCGATCAAAGACAGGGCCGTCCTGAGCATGATTAGCGCTGCGGTTTTGGAAGGACATATTGCGCCGGAGACAGAAGTCGTGGAAGCGAGCAGCGGAAACACGGCCATCGCCATCGCCAGCCTGGGATCGATCATGGGCTTCAAGGTAAGAATTTACATGAGTGAATTGGCCAGCCTTGAAAGGCGCCAGATTCTCTGTGCTTATGGGGCGAAAGTGGTCATCACGCCCGGCCTGGAGCATACTCGGGGTGCCCGGGAAAGGGCCATCCGATACTGTGAAGACCATCCTGATAAAGCCTTCTTTTTAAATCAGCACAGCAATCCTTATAACGGCCTGGCCCATGAGAGGACAACAGGAGTTGAGCTGTGGGAACAGACAGAGGGGAAGCTTGCCGCCGTGGTCATCGGCCTGGGGACGAGCGGCACATTCGACGGATTGTCGAGATATTTAAAAAGCAAGAATCCGGACATTCAAGTTATCTGTTTTGAGCCCGCTTCAAGTCCCGTCTATTCGGGCGGCAAACAAGGAAAGCATAAACTCATCGGCATCGGGCCCGGATTTATCACGGATAATTTCAAGCGGTCCCAACACAACCTCGACGAACTTCTTCTTGTTGAAAATGAGACCGCCTATGAATGGACGCGTCTCATCGCCCAGCGTGAAGGGCTGCTCGTTGGACCGACATCGGGCGCCGCTGCCTGGGCGGCAGGACAGGTTGCCCGGCGTCCGGAATTCGAAAAAAAGACAATTGTCTGCTTTTTCTATGACACGGGAGAGAGATACCTCACCACTCCCGGCCTTTTCCCTGCGGACAATGTGGAAGTGGTCTCCTGAAGAGACTGATCTCTCCCCCTTCTTTGTCCTTCTTACCCAAAATTAGAGGCGTGGATTCGGAGCGGAACCTTTCTCCCATTTCTCAAGAATTGCAGCACTCGCTGTCGGCCCGACAACGTTGAGCGAAGTCCTGAATGTATCCGTGAAGCGATCCACTCCGGCAAGAATGACCACGCCTTCTAAGGGAAGTCCGGCAGCGCTCAGGACCATCGACATCATGATCACTCCGCCGGCAGGTATTCCAGCGGTGCTGAATGAAGCAAAAAGCGCGCTGACGATGATGGCTATGTATTGAGGCGTCGTCAGGGTTATTCCAGCCATTTGGGCCACAAACAAGGCTGAAAAGCCCTGGAGAAGCGCGGCGCCGTCTTTTTTAAGCGACATTCCAAAGGGGATGGCAAAGCTGAGGATGTCTTTGCGCATCCCGTATCTTTTCTCCGCATTCTCCATGGCTACGGGCAAGGTGGCGCTGCTGCTCGCCGTGGCAAAAGCAAAAGCAAAAGCCGGGTGGAATGCTTTCCAGAATCTGATGGGATTCAAGCCCATAAACAAAAGGAGGAGGCTGTACATCCCTCCGCCCACGATGAAAACGCCGAGGATGAGGCCTATTATATAGATAGATAAATTTTTGAGTATTTCCAATCCCTGAGTGGCGATGAGCGAAGCCATCAAGGCAAAAACTCCCAGAGGGGCCAACTTCAAGATGAGTTGAGTCATTTTCACGACGACTTCCAGGGCACTCTCAAGAAAAGACAGAAAGGCCTTTGCTTTCTCCCCAACGAGAGCCAGGCTCAAGCCCAACAGGAGAGCGCAGATAATAATCTGGAGCATATTCCCGGAACTCAGGGCTTCGAACGGATTTTTGGGAATAATTCTCATGATCCATTCCGCGAGCGTCAGGCCTTCTTGGGCAGTCACTTGCTGATGGACCATCTCGATTCCAACTCCCGGCTTCAGGAGCTTGGCCAAGGCCATGCCGATGACGAGTGAAACAGAAGACGTAACTAAATATAAAATCAACAACTTGCCGCTGTATCTTCCTATCTTTTTTAAATCCTTCATTTTTGACATGGCTAAGGCCAAGGAGATGAATATCAAGGGGACGACGATGAGTTGGAGGAGGCGAATGAATCCTTGACCGATGAGAGCCAAAAAATTTTTATCCAGGAAGTGATTCATAGAATCTGGGGCAAAAAGATTAAGACAGAAGCCGGCGACAATGCCGAGGCTGAGGGCACACAAGATTTTAGTCGACTGGGTCATCGCTGTTATTCGCTCGCTTTTATTATAAAGTATTATACAGGGCTGCGCCCTCTTTGCAAGGGGGCTGTCACAATCCAAAATCGATAGAGATGACAAGTCGTTGATATGCGAGTCATTGCGAGCGCCCCTTGGGTGCGTGGCAATCTCCAAAATAAGAATCTTTTATGGAGATCGCCGCGTCGCTTCGCTCCTCGCGATGACAGGCGCTATCAGAAATTTCGGTCACGAGGCGAGCCTTAAAAGAACATGCTGATTCCGCTGAGGCCGACAATGATCGTCACAATAATGATCAATGCGGTTTCGGGAAATTTATTAGCAAGCTTGCAGCCCAAAGGCACTCCGCCCAAAGTGCCAAGACAGAGGAGAAGGGCTGTAGAAATTTCTACGTTTCCATTAAAAAGATAGATGATCGCTCCCAGCGCAGAAAGGAAAATTGAAATAAAAATGCTTGTTCCGACAGCTTGTTTCGTGTTGGCATTGAAGAGGAGAATGAACAAAGGGATGATGAAGACTCCTCCTCCCACCGAAGTCGCCCCAATCAGGACTCCGACAATACTCCCCGTAAGGATGGTCAATACTTTTTCACGGAGAGGAATTGGCATGATCCTGCTTTGTTCGATTCGATGATTTCTCTGGGCATCGTTCACGGAAAAGATTTGAAGGATCAAGGTCCCGGCTGCAAGAAGAGCTATAATTCCTATGATATCTTGAAGATATTTATTGATGACATCCGAGCTATAAATCTTCACCAAATCGTTCACTTTCAGTGAGGAGACCAGGACTCCTGGTATCCCTCCGGCTAGAAAAAGGAAGGACCTTCTCCAACGAATTGTTTTCAGCGTAAAATGAGACACCGTTCCTACAATTCTGCTCACCACCGTATAGAGCATGCTCGTGCCCACTGCTGGGACCGAAGGCATTCTGAGGATGTAAACCAAGGCTGGAAGGATAAGAACTCCTCCTCCGACACCTGTTAGCCCAATGGCACATCCGACAATAAAACCCAGGCTAACTTCCAGAACAATTTTCATAATCGAGAAAGAATTTCTCCGGGATTTCTATCCATATTCCTTTTCAGGTTTGTACCCTCCACACATAAAGCTCAATGCCCAAGATAATATGATAAAACTGATAATATACTAATGTATAAAAATAATGCAAGATTTTTTTTGAATTATTTTGGCGAGTTAAAATTTCTTTCTCTAGGAGCACTTTCTCGATATCCTTGCTGGCCGTCGAGGGCCGGGGCTATACTTCGGCGGTGCTGAAGTGGAGGGAATTTCCGTTATGACCTTCCAATCCGGAAATAATGGTTGGGAAAGGGCAAATAACGATTTTATGGACAATCATTGAAGGTGAAGTTCTTTATTATTTGTTTTTTTCCTCAATTCTTCCCCGTAAATATTTGCCCAGGAATTCTTCCGCTGCCTTGTAAAATTCAAGACGATTTTTTTCGTTCTGGAAACCATGCCCTTCGTTTTCTTTGAATATGTAAACGACATCTATTCCTTTCTTTTTGAGGGAGCCGACGATTTTATCCGACTCCTCTTTCTTCACGCGCGGGTCGCCGCCACCCTGAGCTATGAGTAAGGGAACCTTAATCTTATCCGCATGGAAAACAGGAGAAGTTTTTTCCAATAAATCCCTATCTTTTTCTGGATGCCCGATCATTTCGTAATACATTTGTCTCTCCTGATCCCAGGAAGTCGGGAAAGATTCTAGAAAAGTGAAGAGGTTCGAAATGCCACAGAAATCTATTCCGCAGGCATAGAGCTGAGGTGAAAATGTCAGCCCGGCCAAAGTGGCATACCCGCCATAGGAACTTCCATAAATACCGATACGTTTGGGATCGGCAATTCCCTGATCGACGAGCCATTTCACGCCGTCTGAGATGTCGTCCTGCATGGCACGTCCCCATTGTTTGAAGCCGGCCTCCCAGAAGGAACGACCATACCCGGTTGATCCTCTGAAATTCATCTGTAAGACCGCATAGCCTCGATTGGCCAAGAATTGGACTTCTGGATTATAGCCCCATATATTTCTGCCCCACGGGCCTCCATGAGGATAGACAACGACCGGCAGTTTTTGCGGTTTTAGTCCTCTCGGGAGCGTTAAATAACCATCAATTGTTAAACCATCCCGGGACTTATAGGCGATCGGCTTCATTTCTGCAAGCTCTTCTTCTTGCATCCAGGAAGAGGCATCCGATAACTTTCTCAGATCATTTTTCTGGCGATCAAAGAAATGATAAGCCTCAAGCGACCTGTCACCTGAAGTTTTCACGAGGGCTTTCGTTTCATCTTTGCTCAGACTGATGACCTCAACTTCATAGCCGGGAAGACGCTTCTCCAGAAGTTCCTGCAATTGTTGCCTGTCTTCGTCAAAGAAAAAATTCTGCTTTTTATCTGTGAGATATGTAACGCCGGTCATTTTCTTTCGGAGATTGGATATGGATAGATTAGAAACATCAACTCTTGGGTCTTCATAGATCAGCCTTGTATGTTCTTTATTTTCAATGTCATATTCATAAATTCCCACCCTCTCGAATCCGACATTGGAAGCAACAAAAAGATTTCTATTGTCAAAGGTGAAGAATAAAGGCAAAAAGATTTCTTTATAGCGAGTCTCAATCAAGGGTTGGAACTCACTCTCTTCCGAGGCTCGGTGCATGACTCTGTTGTTGACTCCGTCAGAGGCCAAGGCAATTCTCAATTGGCCTTCATGGTCAGTTGCCCATCCTAAAATGTTCCCGGGATTTTCGGCAATCTGTTTGCTTTTGCCCGTAACGGTATTGAGACGGAAAACTCCGGACATCCGAGGATCGCCATTGTTCACTTCAATCAAAATTTCTTCATCATTCTTTTCCGATCCCTCAATAATTTGAACTCTCCCTTTTTCAAATCGGGTGAGCTCTTTAAGGTCAGAGCTTCTTATGTTTATGGCGCATAAATTGTAATTATCGTTTCCTCTTTTATCCTCAACATAGACGATGCATTCGTTGTTGAGCCAGAGATAATTCGTGATATCTTTCTCGATGGCAGCGGTCAGACGCGTGACTTTTTCTTCCCCTATTTTTTGGACATGGATATTCAGCCGGGTCTTCCAAGGGCTCAAAAAAGCAATATGTTCGCCATTCGGAGAAAGAGTAAACCCCGTTTTTTCAGGAATTCGAAAAAAGTCTTCCACGGGGATAAGGCGGGGCAACTTTTCTGTTTGAACACTTCCAAAAATAGAAATGCAAAAAGCTCCTAAGATGGACACCCATTTCAGACGCATCATCACCTCGTTGGAAATCTGTTGCGGCTCTGGATTTAGCTGCGTTTCGGGATTTGCAGTTTTTGTCCCGGACGGATCAGATAATTGCTTTTCAGCCCGTTCAATTGGATAATGGCCCGGACCGAGGTGCCGTATTTGGCCGCGATATGGGACAATGTATCGCCGCTGCGGACAATATAATTATCGTATTCTGGGGGAACATATTTGGGCACGCTGTTGATGACTTGGAGGATCCTATCGGAGTAGCCGACTGGGATTTTGAGGTCATACTCGCGGTCCGGGGTGGAATCCTGCCTGAGTTCGGGATTGAGGTAGGTCAATTCCGAACCCTCCAGTCCGAGCTCTTTGGACAGCGCCGTCAGCTTCATGGGACGGTTGATCTTAACCGTGTCGAATTTAAGCGGGCCATAAGGAGTGGGGAGCGCCATGCCGTACTTTTCAGGATTTTGGATGATGAGCACGGCGGCAATGAAGCGGGGAACAAAGCGGGCCGTCTCGAAAGGCAATCGCTGGAAAACGTCCCAGAAGTTATCTAAATAGTTGATGTTCTGGGTGTTGATGACTCTCTGGACAACGCCCTCCCCGCAGTTATACGAGGCCAGGGCCGTCGTCCATTCGCCGAAGAACGAGTGGAGCTCCACTAAATATTTAATTGCGGCTTGAGTCGCTTTGTAAGGGTCCATCCGCTCGTCGATGTATTTGTCGCGGGTGAGACCGTAGCGGTAGCCTGTCGAAGGAATGAACTGCCACAAGCCGAGGGCCCGGGCCCGTGAGAGGGCTCGCACCTGGAACCAGCTTTCGACGACGGGCAGCCAGCTTAGCTCCTCGGGCAATCCTGACTTCCGGAGCTCTCCTTGAATCCAGTCTTTATAAAGGCCCGAGCGCCTATAGGCTTCTTCGAAAGATTTCCGTTCCACGCCGCTGAATAGTTTGACCTCGTCGCTAACCCACTTGTTTTCGACCAGGGGGATGGCGTTGTGGTTGCCGCTGATCGGATTGCGACTGGAGGCGTAAATCTCCTGGATCCGCTGGGCGATTAAAAGACGGAGATCGTTTTTTTCCCGGGATAGAGGAGAATCGGGCGGGATCTGGAGCTTCAAGATGATGCCGTAGGCTCCGTCGAGCGCTTTGAGGGCTGCGTCCAGATCGCCTCGTTCCCGGGCAAGCTTCGCCTCCTGATAGGCGTTGAATGCCTCCTCGAGCAGGACCGCGGCTTCGTCCCTTTCCAATCCGGCGTTTTTTTCCCGGAGCGCCGTTTCCTGGTCGGTTGCCTTGGTCTCATCGGGAGGTATGATGGTTTTGACTTCGGTCACCTTTGTTTCCTGCGGCTTGGCTGTTTGGGCAGGATCGGATTGAAGGGGCGATTGGCTCTCTGGTTTTTGGGGAGCCGGCGCGGGCTTGGGGCTTGAAGTGCAGCTCCACAGGAAAAAAGCCGGGAGAACGACGGCAAAAATCCGGATTTTCATCATTCTCCGCATGATTTATAAGGTATTTATACCATGAGGCGGTGGATGAGTCAATCCAAAGAGGATCTGACCGTATTAAAGTTTGGGCCGGGTCCTGTCGGACACTCTTGGAGAGAAACCCCTCGAGCGGGTTCCCCCTCCAAGGTGACTCTGGGCGCGCCCCGGTCGGCGCCACCCCATCTCTTTAAAAAACCAAACTTTGCCACAGTCAGAAATAGGATACTTATCGGGCCGCTTTTCGGTGCCAGCGCCAGGCCGTTTCGATGATGGTTTCGATATCGGAATGGCGGAGCTTCCAACCGAGCAGACGCTCCGCCTTGTCTTTGGAGGCAAGGAGAACGGGCACATCGCCTTCCCTCCTCGGTTTTTCCCGGACAGGGATCTTCTTGCCCGTAACCTTTTCAACCCTGGCGATGACGTCTCTTACGGAATATCCATCGTTTGTCCCCAAATTGATGAATTCACTCTTCGGCAGCGCCAGGAGTGTCTTGAGGCCCAAGACGTGCGCGCTCGCCAGATCCGTGACATGGATGTAATCCCGGATGGCCGTTCCGTCCGGCGTGGGGAAATCCGTGCCGAAGAGATCCAAGCCTTCCTTCTTCCCGAGAGCGGCGAGGAGGATGTTGGGGATGAGATGTGTTTCCGGATCGTGGCATTCCCCCAGCTCGCCATCGGGATCGGCACCGGAGGCATTGAAGTACCGGAGCGAGATGAATTTGAGCCCGTAGGCCCGATCATAGTCCTGGATGATCCGTTCCACGAAGAATTTCGTCTGGCCGTAGGGGTTGAAAGGATCGAGAGGGTGATCCTCGGGGATGGGGATCTGCTTAGGGATGCCGTACACGGCCGCGCTCGAAGAAAAGATAAAAGCCCGGACGCCGGCTTCAAGCATGACCTCGAGAAGGTTCAGGCTTGACGACAGGTTCTGGGTATAATACTTCCGGGGGTGGACATAGGATTCGCCGACCTGGATCAGAGAGGCGAAATGAAGCACGGCGTCGATGTTCGACGATTTGAAGACTCGGCGGATGGAGTCTTTGTCTTCGAGGTCGCCGACGATGAGCTCTGCGTCCCGGACAAATTCTCGTCGTCCGGTCGAAAGGTTATCGAAGACGATGATGTTGAAGCCTTGTTTCCGGAGCTCCTTGACAGTATGCGAGCCGATATATCCCGCGCCGCCGGCAACTAGAATTTTGCTCATGACAGATCTTTGATCAGCTTTTTCGCGAGTTTGAGTCCCTGGGCTTTCGTTTCAAACTCGTTGTCCAGCTGTCGTTTATAAATCTCACGCAGCATTTTCCCCATGTCAGGGCCGGGCGCAACTCCCAGCTTGATCATGTCCCGTCCTCTGATGAGCGGCCCGATCGTCTCTTTATTGACGCGGAGCTTGTGGAATGTGTCGAGCAGCCATTTTCCTTCTCGGTCCAGCCCTCGGACAGGGATTTCTTTCCGGCCCCCGCGGTCCGCGACATCGAGGAAAACAAGAAGCTCGATCTCACCGTCGATGTCTGCGGCCAGGCGGTTGAACGCCTTCCGTGTGACCGACTTCCGGTTCTGCCACAGCTCCGAGGCCCGGTGATGAGTCTTGATCAGGAGAAGGGCGGTCTTGCGGAGAGGGTATCCGTTCCAGGTGAAAATTTTAAAACGACTGAAGATCTTCCTGGCCATCCGTTCGCTGGCTCCATCATGGCCGGCGCTGGTGATCACCATCCGGCCGCGTTTGAACTCCCACCGGGTCGTCTCCGATTTCCCGACGTCGTGATACAGGGCGGCGAGAAGGAGCGCGAGAGTCTTGGCCTGGCCCAATTTTGCCAGCCCGGCGAGACGGCGGGCCTGGTTGACGGTCAATTTCGTGTGGTGCCAGACCGTGTGATGGCCGAAATCGTCTTTTTCGGGATGGAAGACAGAATCCTGGATGATGAGGGTCAGGGCATAGAGCTCGGGGAAGAGCTGGCGCAGGGCGCCCAGTTTGAAAAGCTCGTCAAGCCCCAGGGACGGGCGCTCCGAGAGGAGCAAAATTTTGAAGATTTCTTCATTGATGCGTTCGACGCTGAGGCGGGTGAGGTCGATATTTTTTGAGAGTTCATAGGTCGAAGGATCAACGGAAAAGCCGAGGACGGAGGCGAAGCGGGCTGCCCTGAGGACTCGAAGGGGATCTTCGGGAAAAGCCTCGGGATTCGTGACCCGGATGAGCTTGGCCCGGATATCTTTAGCCCCGTCGAAGGGATCGATGAGCTTTCCGTCGGCGAGGCGCAGCGCAATGCTGTTCGAGCGAAAATCCCGCCGCGCGAGGTCAACCTCGAGAGGGAGGCCGGGATCGGCGGACACAGAGATGTCCTTGTGCCCGCGCCCACCTTCGGCATTCAACCTGTCCTTGCGAGGCAGGGCGACGTCATAGGATTTCCCTTTGATCGTGAATTTAACGATCCCAAAACATTTCCCGACGAGGTCCACTTTGCCGAAAGGCTCAAGGCCGGTCACGATGTCTTCAAGCGGATGGCGGGCGACGAGGATGTCCACGTCATCGGATCGGATTCCCCGGAGATGGTCGCGGACGAAGCCGCCGACAGCATAGACATCCTTGCCGAAGAGTTTGACAAAGAGCTTTTTGTCGGGGAAATCTGGTTGCAGCATCTTCACGGGTCCTTGTTTGTTTTGATCTTTTATTATAGAGACTGCAGGCCCCGAGTTCAATTAAAAATACGGAGATCCTTCACCTCAGTCTATAAACGGATCAGAGATGATGAGGTTTGACCCCGATGATGGCTTGTTGTAATCTAGGACTTCCAAATGACCAAAGGATCGTCCGGATGAAGAAGGCCTTTTCGTTCGCGGCTCTGATGGCCGTTTGGACCATTCTCGCGACCTCGGCAGTTTGGGCCCAGAAATACGATGTCGAGATTTCCGTAGAGAGCAAGAAGATCGTCGACCTCACACCCCTGGGCCTGTCCCTCGTCTTTCATCTCGACTTGAAAAATGAATCTTCCGGGCCCCGGTTTCTGGCCAAATATGACTATCGAGTCGTGATCGATGAAACGGAATACCTGAACCTTCAGACGGCGCTCGAGGAGCCCATCAGGATCGAGCCCAGAAGCGGGACCTTGATCGCCCTTCCGATCAAGATCACCTACGGATATCTCTTTCAGGTCGTCCCGGATATCGGGACGAAAGACAAGGTGGCCTGTTTTCTCACCGGGGGGATCACTTTTCAGGACGAAAAAAAGAAAGAGACGAGAGTCCCCATCGCTTTTTCCGGCGATTTTCCCCTGTACAGCGGACTCGATGTTCGGCTCTTGCCGGTCGAAGCCAAGGCCCTGACCGTCGGAGGCGCAGACATCGTTTGCAGGTTTGCTCTGATGAATCCGAACGGTTTTTCCTTGAGCATCGAGTGGTTGACCTATAAGTTGGATCTCGCGGGCAAGACTCTATCCGAAGGGACTGTCGGGCGGGGTGCCGGAGTGGAAAGCCGCGGAGAGAAGATTTTTGACGTTCCCCTTCTTTTGGACTTTTTCGAGGTCGACAAAGCCGTTTCCGACGGTTTGGCCCAGCCGCCCGTAGCCATGCGCGTTTCCGGTGAAATCGAGATCAACACGCCGTGGGGAAATTTCAAGTATCCCCTGGATAAAAGCGACAAGGTCGCCGTTCAAAAAATCTCTTGATCAGCGTCATCATTCCCACTCATAACCGCGCCGCGTTTCTGGAGGAAGCCGTCCGTTCCGTCTTGGAACAGGACTATTTTGCGGAGTCGACTCCAGATTCCTGGGAGTTTTTGATCATTGATGATGGGTCTGAAGACGGGACGAACAAGCTCGTTGCCGCCTTAAGCCAAAGCATCCGGTATTATTATCAGGACCACATGGGCGTGAGTGCCGCCCGGAACCTAGGCCTGCGTCTGGCCCGCGGCGAACACATCGCTTTTTTGGATTCGGACGACCTTTGGCTGAAGGGGAAAATAAGGGCGCAGATGGATTTTATGGCCGCCCACCCCGAGGCGAAGGTCTGTTGTACGGAGGAGGTCTGGATCCGGCACGGGCTTCGCCACAATCCTGGAAAAAGGCACCAAAAATTTTCCGGCCGGATTTTCGATAAAGTTCTCCCCCTCTGTCTCTTGAGCCTCTCCTCGGCCTTGTTCCGGCGCGAGGTGTTCGACGAAGTCGGGGTTTTCGATGAAGGACTGCCGGCTTGCGAAGACTATGACCTGGGAATTCGGCTGGCCCATCGCTATCCGATCTTTTTTTTGCCCGAGAAGCTGATCGTTAAGCGGGGAGGACATCCCGACCAGCTCTCGCACAAATATTGGGGAATGGACCGTTTCAGGGTTTTCTCTCTTGAAAAAGCGTTTGAGCTTGGATTGACCTCTGAGGAGAAAGGGCTCGTGCGCGCCGAGATCGTCAAAAAAAGCCGCGTTCTCCTCAAGGGGTACGTAAAACGCGGCAATCAGGCCGAGGTGGAGAAGTACACGGCGATCCTCAAGAAATATGAGTGAAAGAGGGGAAACGCGAAGCCGGTTCCCCTTCCCAATTGACCCCGGAAGAAAAGGGCAAGATTAGAACCGGTAATTGATCCCGAACGAGAATTGAAATCCGCAGAGGTCGAGGGTGTCGAAACCCACGAATGATTCGGTGAAAATTCCCTTGGCGTAGCTGTATTTGAGTTCGGCGTTCAGGTTCAGTTTATTGGCGACGGGAACCGTGAGGCCGCCGAGAATATGGACGCCTAGATGATCGTAGAGATCGCTGAAATTTCTGATTTTGCCGCTGTCTTTGGCATCGACCGGCCAAATCCCGAAGACCGTCACGTCTCCAAAGTCTGGGTCCGTATAAGTATTCAAATCGCTGAAGTCGATCATGTCCCCTCGCATCGTGACGCTCCAGAAATAATACCCTATACCGGCCCCGATATAAGGAATGAGTTTGCCGCGCCGGCCGAACGGCGAACAGACGAGCGAAACCTGGATCGGGGTGATCGATAATTTCAAACTATGGCCGGGCGTGAAGTCTCCCTCGTAGTCGTTGGGGAAAGCAAAATCGCCCTCGTCGAAACTATAGCCGACATAGTCCTTGTAGTATCCATATTGGGTCTTGCTGTAGGAATCGATCGAAAAAACGAGGCTGAAGACCTTGTCAAGAAAGAGTTCATAAGAGAAACTAAAAGATCCCCCCTGGAAGCTCAGTTTTGTGTAATCCATGTTATCAAACTCGATAGTCCATAAACTATCCGGCCATTTTGGCCCGCTCTGCGCGGTTGGGACAAAATAGTTATATCTAAATGAGAATGTATCTGAAAGACCCAGGCTCGTGATAGTCGAAAGAGCCAGAAGAGCCAATAAGATTTTTTTTCGCATTTTCGTCCTCCAACACAATATATAGATGCAAAATCTATGCCAAATCATCCGACCTTGGTTTGGGGCTGTCTTTCCTCCGGGGTGTGGCGAAAAGAGGTCAACTGTCCTTTTCCCGGGCATCCTCAGGTTATTCGCATCCGATCATCAAAACCAGTAATTGATCCCCAGCGCGATTTGATAGCCTCCGATGTCGATATCGAAGAAGCCGAATTCTTGAAACGCTCCGGTGAGTTTTCCTTTGGCGTTGGTGTATTTAAATTCGATGTCCAGAGTCATCCTGTTCGCCACCGGAAACATGAGTCCTCCGGAAACTTGATAGCCGAAGCTGATCTTCCCGAAGCCTTGACCTTCCCAGATATCGACCGGGTAGATCCGATAGGCCAATAGACTGTTGCCGTAGAAATCTTCAAATTCCGCCGTTTCTTTGAAGTAAATCTGGTCCCCCTGGATGCGGACGCTCCAGATATTTAAGCTCCCTCCGGCACTGATGTAAGGAATGAACTTTGACCGACGGCCGAACGGAGTGATTTTGAATGAGATCTGGATCGGCATGATCATGATGTTCAAGCGGTGACTCAGCAAAAAAGAGTTTTGACTGGCATAGTCCTTGTCAAAAGCCCATAATCCATCGTTCATTTCGTAGCCGACATAGTCCTTATAATATCCGGATTTGTTCTTGCTGAAGCTGTCGATACCGATGACGATGCTGAACTGCTGCGTCAGGAAATATTCGTAGGCGAATCCGTAAGATGTGTCCTGGAAATTTGATTTGGTGTAGCTCATGAGATTGAATTCTTTGGTCCAAAGGCCGTTTGGCCAGTTGGGCCCGTTTTGAGCTCGAGGCATGAAATAGTTCAATTTAAAGGAGAAAGTGTTTGAATAGCCCCAGGCGGCAACTGTCAAGAGGGTCGCGAGCACGATGATGGTTTTCTTTTTCATAGTCTGCCTCCCGCGTCAAATATTTATGCAATAACTATGCCAAATTCATTGAATGTCTTTCCAAACTTCCTAACCGTACGGATGGGGGATATAACGATCCCTGGCCCTCTCTCCGGACAGTCTCAGGCCCTTAGTTTATTCCGCCGCCGGGCTCTTGTAAAGAAGCGATGTTTGACTTTTTACAGGCCTCTTCTTACTATGGGCCTGCCGGGAGGTGCCGGAAATGCCGCTTCAAACCCGTATTTTGAGAATTGACACGGAGGCCGTTGAGCAGGACAAGCTTGTCTTGATTTCCGATATCCTTCAAAGCGAAGGCGTCATGGTTTATCCGACGGAGACATTTTATGGTCTGGGCGCCCTGGCTTTTTCGGAAAAGGCCGTTCGAAAGGTCTATCGCCTAAAAAAAAGGGAACGGGGAAAGCCTCTTTCGGTCGTGATCTCTGATTTCGCCATGGCGGAAAGCATCGCTTGTTCGGTAGTTCCTCTTTTCCGGACGCTCGCCTCGGAATTCTGGCCGGGCCCGCTGACCTTGGTCATAAAGGCCCGGCCGATTTTCCCGCCGCAGATGTTGGGGCCCGGAGGATCTTTGGCCATGCGGATCCCCAAGGCTGTCTGGCTGAGGGAACTTATCCGGCGTCTTGGAATTCCCATAACGGCGACGAGCGCCAATATTTCGGGCGAGGAAGAGATTTCAAGATCCGAGGAAGTCTTAAGAGTGTTTCGGCGAAAAACGGACCTCATCGTCGATGGAGGTCCGACTCCCGGAGGCTGGCCGACGACGATCGTGGATTTGACTTCGGACGAACCCCGGCTTCTCCGGACCGGCGCCGTTCCCGTCTCCCGTCTGCAAAAATATCTTTGATAGGGGGCAAGAGGGGGACACGTTGCTCTGTCCCCCCATTTAATCCGGACAGAATCATTAAAAGAGGGACAGAGTATTGTGTCCCCCTTATATGTTATTTGACCTTGGTCCCGGGGGGGAGGTTGCCTTCGAAAAAAGGGATAATCGCTTTATCGTCCATGACGGCGGCGAGCAGCATTCCTTGGGATTCGATTCCTCTAATGACGGCTGGCTTGAGGTTGGCGATGACGATGAGTCTTTTGCCGAGCAGGTCCTCGGGCTTGTAGGTCTCGGCGATGCCGGCCACGATCTGCCGTTGGTCCGTGCCGACGTCGATCTGGAGCTTGAGCAGCTTCTGTGCCCCCTCGACCTTTTCGGCTTTGAGGATGAGGGCCACGCGAAGGTCCATTTTCTTGAATTCATCAAAGGTGATGGTCTCCATTTTTTCCTCCGTTTTTATCGCTTCTGTTTTTATCGGCGGAATGGGCTTGGCTTCTTCCGCCAAAAATTCCTTCAAGTCGATCCTGGGAAAGAGGGGTGTCGGCTCTTTCGTCGCCTGCCCGGCCTTGAGGCCGCCGAACGCGAATTCGGAAAAAAGCTGGTCTGGGATCGGCTTTTTTTCTCCCAAATAATCCCAGATCTTCTCGGCGGAGCCGGGCATCACAGGATAGACGAGATACGTCACGCCCCGGATGGCGGCTGCGGCCTGGTAGAGAACGCGGGCCAGCCTCGGTCTTTGCCCGGGATCCTTGGCCAGTTTCCAGGGCGTATTGTCGGCCAGATATTTATTCACGGCGTTGATATACACCCAGATTTCTTCGAGCGCCCGGTTGACGGCATAGCCGTCGTAGAAGCCGAAAACGATGTCTTTGAGTCTGGAAAAGTCTGCGCGGATTTTTAGATCGTCTTGGCGCTCCTCGGCCGGTTCCACAATCTTCCCCTGGAAGTAGCTCTTGATCATCGTCAGCGTCCGGTGGACGAGGTTCCCCAGGTCGTTGGCCAGATCCGAGTTCACCCGGTGGATGAATCCTTCGTGCGAAAAATTGCCGTCGTTTCCGATCGGGATCTCGCGGAGCAGGAAATAGCGCAAGGGGTCCGGTCCGAGCGGCTTGATGACGGCATACGGATCCAGGACGTTGCCCTTGGACTTGGACATTTTGGCGTCGTCCTTGAGCCACCAGCCGTGGCCGAAGACGCATTCGGGGAGAGCGAAACCTCCGGCCATCAGGAAGGCCGGCCAGAAGATGGCGTGGAAGCGCAGGATGTCTTTGCCGATGAGATGGACGGTCGCCGGCCAATATCTTTGAAAACGTTCGTTGTCCCAGTCGTAGCCGATACCCGTCAGATAGTTGTGGAGCGCGTCGAACCAAACGTAGATCGTGTGGCCGGGATCGCCCGGCACCGGGATTCCCCATTTGACCGTCGTCCGGCTGATGCTCAGGTCTTTCAGGCCGCTCCGGACAAAGCTCACGACTTCATTCATCCGGCTCTGCGGGCGGACGAAATTCGGATTTTTCTCATAGAAATCCAAAAGGGCTTTCTGGTAGGCGGACAGCCGGAATAAATAGGTTTCCTCGGTGACGACTGTCGCCTTGCGCCCGCAATCGGGGCAGACTTTGAATCCTTCCCGGCTTAGCGGAACGTCGTCCGCGAGAAAATTTTCTTCACTGACGCAGTACCATCCCTGGTAGGTCCCTTTGATGATATCGCCTTTGTCCATCAGCTTCTTGAAGATCTGCTGCACGCCCTTTTCGTGGAAGGGCTCGGTTGTGCGGATGAAGAAATCGTTGGAAATGTTCAGGTCCTTCCAGAGATCCTTGATCCGGCCGACGACTTTATCGGCCAGTTCCTTTGGAGACAGGCTTTTCGCGGAGGCCGCCTTCTCGATTTTCTGGCCGTGCTCATCCGTTCCCGTTAAGAAAAACACATCGGCGCCGGCCAGCTTTTTGAAACGGGCCAGCGTGTCGGCGATGATCGTCGTGTAAGCATGTCCGATATGGGGAACGTCGTTGACGTAATAGATGGGCGTCGTGATGTAAAAGGTTGGTTTAGACTTCTTGGCCACCGAGGATTCCTCCTCTGATCAAAGTGATTGCTTCGGCGCGGGTGACGGGATTCGTCCGAAACGAGCCCCGGACGGCCGAAGTCACGGTGATGGACTTGGGCTTCTTGGCTCCCCGCATGGACATGCACATGTGCTCGGCCTCGATCACGACCATGACTCCCAGGGGCTTGAGGTGCTCGGTGATCAGATCGGCGATCTGCTTGGTCAGGCGCTCCTGGACCTGCAGCCGCCGCGAGAAGCTGTCGACGACCCGGGCGATCTTGCTCAGCCCGACAATCCGGCCTTCCTTGGGGATATAGGCCACATGGGCCACGCCGGCGAAGGGGAGGAGGTGGTGCTCGCACATCGAATAGAGGGGGATATTTTTGATCAAGACCATTTCGTCATGCCGTTCGTGCTGGATGACCCGGAGATATTTTTCGGGATTCTCGCCTATGCCGCCCAAAATTTCGGCGAACATGCGGGCGACCCGCCGCGGCGTCGCCTTGATTCCGGGCCGTCGGGGATTTTCCCCGACTCCGGCCAGGATGAGGCGGACTCCTTTTTCGATCTTTTCAAGGTCGAGCGCTGCGAGCGTCGTTGTCTTTTTGGCCATCGTCTTTCAGCCTTTTTTCGAAAATTCCTTGAGCGCCAGGCGCAGGACGTCTTTCACGGGGAGGCCTTTTTTGCGGGCCACATTCAAGCAATCTGAAAATTCGGGCTGGATGTTGACCTCTTCTCCGCCGAGAGTTGAGATCTTGATCCCCACGGGCTCCCCGAGCAGCCGGACCTTCTTCGTCGTCCGCTCCAGCGCGCGGCGCTCGACCGGATAATACCGGACGCCGATCGAGCTCGTCTCTTTAAAAACGGCCGTGATTAGGCTGTCTATTTTATCAAGTCCGGCCATGAGGGTCAATTTGGTGGCCAGGCGATTCTTTTTCATGACGACGGGTGTGAAATAGACATCGAGCGCGCCGAGTTCGAACGCCCGGTCCAGGAAGCTGGCAAGGACCTGAGGGCTGGAATCGTCGATCGTCGCCTCGATGAGATAAACCTGCTTGTCGGGCGAAAACCGAGCCGCTTCCCCATAAAAGGCGCGGAGGATGTTGGGCAGGCCGCGGATGTCGCGGTCGCCCGCGCCGTAGCCGATCTTGTCGTAGGTCAGCTCGGGAAAAGGAATAAATTTTTTGACGAGCGTTTTGACGATGGCGGCGCCGGTCGGGGTGACAAGTTCTTCCCGGGCCTGGGCGGAATAGACGGGGATGCCTTTGAGGAGCTCGGCCACGGCCGGTGGAGGAACGGGCAGAACGCCGTGCGATGTTTTCACCCAGCCTTCGCCGACGTTGAGCGGCGAACAGTAAAATTCTCCGACGCCCAATTCTTCGGCCAGCCAGGAGCAGCCCAGGACATCGATCAAAGCATCGTCGGCCCCTGCTTCGTGGAGATGGGTGTCCTTGAAGCGGCGGCCGTGGACTTTAGCCTCGGCCGAGAGCAGGTTTTCAAATACGGCCAGGGCGTTCCTTCTCACGGCGGGGGAAAAGCCTGATTTCTGGATGAAGGATTCGATGTCCTTCCATTTCCGAGGACAAGATTCACTTTTTTGAACACGGACATCGATCTTCAATCCGCGGAGATGCGACCGCTCAACATCCTTTATTTGAATGCGAACAGGGAGCTTGAGCCTGGCCATCCTGGCTTTGAAGCGGGCGGGCGCGACTCCAAGATCAACGAGCGCGGCCAAAATCATGTCTCCGCTCAATCCGGCTTTGGCGTCGAAGTAGATGTATTTCATTGTTCGGCGTTCCTTTCATGAAAAATCGGTGACATGCATCCGAATTTCTGAATTCGGCACGCGTCTCCGAATTTTTTTATAGAATGCCGCGCCCCCTTCGATCGACCGAGATGACAGGAGAAATGACAGTCTCTTCTTCATGAGTGTCCTAGATATTTGTCCATTTCCGGCAATATCTCTCCGGCCTTCCCGGCCAGGGAAACATCCGCAGACGACGTCAAGGGCGTCGGATCGGGATTGATTTCGATGATTTTGGCGCCGGCCTCCGCCGCCCGGAAAGGAAGCGAAGCCGCAGGCTGGACGAAAGCCGAAGTGCCGATGACGAGCATGACTTCACAGCTTGCCGCCAGGCTGAAAGCGTGTCCGAGAACACCCGGATCAAGGGATTCTCCGAACCAGACGATATGGGGGCGAAGCATGGCCCCGCACTCCGGACAGCGCGGCGGGATCTCTTTCAAGGGGACGGTGTCGTTTTCTGTCACCGTTTTTTCTTTCGGGCAACGCACTTTCCAGATATTGCCGTGAAGCTCGAAAATATTTTTCGAGCCGGCCCGAGCATGGAGACCGTCCACATTTTGGGTGATGAGCCCAAATTCCGAAAAGGATTTCTCCCACTTGGCCAAGGTCCGATGGCCGGGGTTGGGCTCCACTTTGGCGATCATTCCCCGCCGCCAGTCATACCATTCCCAGACGAGCTTCGGGTCTCGGGCAAAGGCCTCGGGTGTCGCCAGTTCCTCGGCCCGGAATTGCTTCCAAAGCCCTTGCTCGCCCCGGAACGTCGGGACTCCGGACTCGGCCGAAATGCCGGCTCCCGTTAGGACGGCGACTCGTCTGGAATCCCGGAGGATCTCCACCGCGGTCTTGATTGCGTTTATGTGCATTCCCCAACTCTTCTAAAAACAACAGAATAACGTTTTCCTCTGGAAAAATCAAAAGTTAGATCATTTCCTTGCTGACCGCATATCACTTTTCAAGATAGGGGGACACGATACCCTGTCCCTGTCTGATCGAAATCTGGGTCATTTACATAGCTTACCTTAGTTCTAGGGACAGGGAATCATGTCCCCGAAAAGTGATATACGGTCAGATTTCCTTGTTCTTGACATCGATCATCGGTCAGATATAGCATTTTTTCGAAAAATTCATTTTTTCCAAGGGAGGGCGGCTATGAACATTCCCAAAGCGATGCGGAAAGCCATTGTTCTCGCCCTGGGCGTTATTTTCTTCGCCGCGGCGATCGGTCCTATTCTTTCCAATCCCGGCGGCATTCCCGAAAGCGGGCAAACGTCCAAAGTCTCCATAGGCGAAGTCCTTCTCAAGACGATCCGGGAGAGAAACATCGCCGAAGCGATTCGGCAGTACCGGCGCTTGAAGGCCGAGTCTCCCGACGCCTACGACTTCGCCGCAGAGAGACTGAACGAGCTCGGCATGGATTTGATCGCTCAAGAACGCGTTCAGGACGCAATCGAAGTATTCAAGCTGAACGTCGAAGCCTATCCTCAAGCCTACAACACCTATGACAGCCTGGGCTATGCCTATATGGTCGACGGCCGGAAGGGCCTGGCCGTTCTCAATTACAAGAAGTCCGTCGAATTGAATCCGGACAACCAGGAGGGGCGCCGCTACGCCTATGTTCTGGAACGTTATGATAAAAAGGAATATCTGATCCCTATGCGGGACGGGGTGAAGCTTTTTACCCAAGTCTATTCGCCCGTCGATCGAAGCCGGACTTATCCGATCATGTTCCGCCGGACGCCTTACGGCGTCCCACCGTATGGAGAGAACCTCTACAGGCCCTCGCCCGGTCCCTCCTGGCTTTTCGCCGAGGAAGGTTATATCTTCGTTCATCAGGACTGCCGCGGACAGTTCAAGTCCGAGGGGGAATTCGTGGTGATGAAGCCCTATAATCCGCGGAAGAAAGGCCCCCAGGACACGGATGAGAGCAGCGACACCTACGACACGATCGAATGGCTGCTGGCCAACATCCCCAACCACAACGGCCGCGTGGGCCAATGGGGAATCTCGTATCCCGGCTGGCACACGGTCATGGGCATGATCGACGCCCACCCCGCGCTGAAAGCTTCCTCGCCCCAGGCCTCGCCCGCCGACATGTGGCTCGGCGACGATTTCCACCACAACGGTGCCTTCCGGCTGATGTACACTTACGATTGGCTGGCCGGTAGCGCCCGAGTCCGGAGCGGGCCGTCCGGGACCTCGGCCGGCCGCTTCCGCTACGGAACGCCCGACGGGTACAAATTCTTCCTCGAGCTCGGGCCAATCCCCAATGTGGATCGCTTTTACTTCCAAAAGACCGTCCCAACCTGGAACGAATATATAGCCCACGGGGACTACGACGAGTATTGGAAAAAACAGAATGTCCTCTCCTATCTGAAAAACATCCGGCACCCCGTGCTCCATGTCGCCGGCTGGTTCGACGCCGAAGACTTCTACGGCCCGCTGAGCATCTATGCGGCGGTCGAGACCAACAATCCGGACAATAAGAGCACGCTCGTCGTCGGCCCCTGGCTGCACGGCGGCTGGGCGTCCATGGACGGCGACATCTTGGGAAACATCCGCTTCGGAGTCAAAACCGGGGCGGATTTTCGGGAAAAAGTGGAACTGCCTTTCTTCAACTTTTACCTCAAGGACAAGGGGATGCTCGACCTGCCTGAAGCCCTGGTTTTCGAGACGGGGTCCAACCGCTGGGTTTCCTATGACCGCTGGCCGCCTCGGCGCGCCGAAGAGAAAACGATCTATCTTCGGGCGGACTCGAAGCTCTCCTTCGAGCCGCCATCCGATCCCGACGACCGGGCGGCGGACGCCTTTACCAGCGACCCGCGGAAGCCCGTGCCGTGGTCCGCGGAAATCCGCACGACCCAAGGCCATCTCTGGATGGTGGAGGACCAGCGGTTCGCGGCGCGCCGGCCCGATGTGCTTGTCTATCAATCCGATCCTCTGACCGAAAATCTCACCATCGCCGGACCGATCAGCGCCTGCCTCAACGTGTCCACGACAGGGACGGATGCGGACTGGATTGTCAAGTTGATCGATGTCTATCCCGGCGATGCGGCCGATCCGCGGCCGAATCCCGCGAACGTCCGCATGGGAGATTTCCAGATGCTCCTGGCCGGAGAGGTCTTCCGCAGCAAATACCGGACGGGTTTCGATAAGCCCGAGCCCGTGACGCCGAACGCCGTGACCAAGATCAAGTTTGACCTTCGGGATAAGAACCATTGCTTCCTCAAGGGACACCGGATCATGGTTCAGATTCAGAGCACGTGGTTCCCCCTCATTGACCGCAACCCGCAGACCTTCGTGGATATTTATAAGGCCCGGGAGGAGGATTTCCGGACGGCGGTGCACACGGTGCATCGTTCCAAGCTCCATCCGTCGCAAATCAAGATCAAAGTCATTCCGGTTACTTGATGAAAAACTCGAGAGCGAAATTCCTTCTTCCAATCCGTTATTAAAATCGGGGACAGCGCCCGAACTCGTTTCTGCCGCCGCTTGCCAATTTCTTGACTTAACCGCGTTTAAAAGATATATCCATAGGTTGATCGAGGAGGATTCATGGTCCGCAAAAAACAACCTGCGAAGCGCTCGGGACAAAAGCCGCCCATGGTCGAGATCGGAATTTTGGGTGGAACAGGGCTTTACGAAATCGAAGGGATCAAAAACCTCAGCGAATACAAAATCAAAACACCTTTTGGCGATCCTTCCGACGCTTATATGATCGGGACACTAAAGGGCAGGCGAGTGGCTTTCCTCAGCCGCCATGGACGGGGACATAAATATCTGCCCATGGACATCAATTATCGCGCCAATATTTTAGGCTTCAAGATGCTCGGGGTCGAGCGGATCATCTCGGTCAATTCGTGCGGCTCGCTCAAGGAAGAGATCCGGCCGCGCGATATCGTTTTTTCAGACCAGTTTTATGACCGGACGAGGCGGGTGAACACATTCTTCGGCGGCGGTCTCGCCGCCCATATCAGCTTCGCCCAGCCCGTCTGTCCCGAACTCTCGAAGTTCTTGTATGAGACGGCCGTCGGGCTCGGGATCCGGGCTCATCTCGGCGGGACCTATATTTCGATCGAAGGCCCGGCCTTCTCGAGTCAAGCCGAATCCAAGATTTTCCGTTCCTGGGGATGCGATGTCATCGGCATGACGGCCGCCACCGAGGCCAAGCTCAGCCTCGAGGCCGAGATCTGCTATGCGACCATGAACCTGGTGACGGACTATGATGTCTGGCACGCCGAAGAAGAATCGGTGTCCGTCGAGCTCATTCTCGAAAACCTGCGGCTCAACATCCACAGTGCCAAGGCCATTATCAAGACGGCCTTGGCGACGCTTCCACCGCATAAAGAAGGCGCGTGCGACTGCCGGGAGGCGCTCAAGAACACGATCGTGACGAATCCCAAGTTGATCCCCCAGGCGAAGAAAAGGCAGCTGCACTTGATCATAAAAAAATATATATAATAAATGACATTTCAAATATCCGTTAAGGAATTGATATGAGTCTCGTCATCGTCGGCTCCGTCGCTTTTGACACGATCGAAACGCCGTGGGAACGGAAGGAGAAGATCGTCGGCGGTTCGTGCACGTATTGTTCGCTGGCGGCGAGCTTCTTCACCCGGCCCAAGATCGTGGCTGTTGTGGGAGAAGATTTTCCTAAGGACATGATCGACTTTTTGAAAAAGAAAAATATCGACCTCAAGGGCTTGAAGATCGTTCCCGGCGGCCGGACCTTCCATTGGCAGGGACGCTACGGTTACGATCCCAACCAGCGCGAGACGGTCCGGACCGACCTCAATGTCTTCGAGAACTTCCGGCCCGAGATCCCGGCGTCTTATAAAAAGGCCGATATCCTCTTTCTGGCCAACATCGATCCCGACATCCAGGAGGCGATCTTCCTTCAGGTCGAGAAACCCAGGCTCACGGCCATGGACACCATCGGCCTCTGGATCCAAAGCAAGCCCGCGTCGCTTCTCCGGGTCCTCAAGAAAGTCGATGTCTTCTTTGCCAATGATGAAGAAGTCAGAATGTTGACCGACGAGCGGAATCTCATCAAAGCCGGGAAAAAGATCCTCGGCTTGGGACCTTCGCTCGTCATCCTCAAGAAAGGGGAGCATGGGGCGCTCATTTTCGGGGAAGATCTCGTATTCGGCATCATGGCCCATCCGTGCGAGGACGTCGTCGATCCTACGGGCGCGGGCGACAGCTTCGCCGGCGGCTTTCTCGGCTATCTCGACAAGACCCGTAGCTTCAGCCAGAAGGAGATCCGGAGGGCGGCCGTGTACGGAAGCGTGATGGCCTCGTTCACCATCGAAGGATATGGAATTGACCGCTACAAAACGCTCAAGCCGCGCGAGGTCCGGAGCCGATTCGAAAGTTTCAAGAAACTCGTCTCGTTTTAGTGATCACTTCTTCGGATAGGGGGGCTTCGGCGGGAAGGTGAACGGGTTCTTCTTGATCTTGTCCAGAATGACTTCGATCGCCTTCTCGAGCTGCGCATCCCGGCCGGCCATGACCGAGGCCGGGTCGTTGTCGATGAGGACATCCGGGTCGGCGCCGTGGTTCTCGACAATCCACTTGCCGTCGCGGCCGTAGAAGGCGTTGTTGGATTGCTCGACGTAGCCGTTGTCGATGGTCGTCTGGCGGTTCAAGATGCCGACCAGGCCGCCCCACGAAGGCACGCCGACGACCGTCCCGAACTTGCGGGCCTTGAAGTCCTCGACGAAGGCCTCGCCGTCCGAGCCGTTGTTTTCGTTCGAAATGACGACATACTGGCCGTTTCCCGCGGTCCCCGGATACCGGAAGGGAACCATGTTTCGCAGGACGTTGAATGCCGTCAGCTGGCGCTCGAGCTTATCAATGAGGAAGTATTCCGTCCAGCCGCCGGAGTTGCGACGCATGTCGATGATGATGCCGTCCTTGGTGCGGAAGGCCCGCCAGAACTTGTCGAACTCGCCGATGCCGGGCGCGTTCATGGCATTGATGTGCATATAGCCCACTTGGCCGTTGGTCGCCTTGTCGATCTTCTTGATGTTGTCCGACAGCCAGCGGAAGTAGCGGAGTGCCGAATCGCTGCGGATGGGCTCGATGTCGTAGGTCTTAGCGCCTTCGGCCGCCGGTTTGCTGTTGACGCTGATCTTGATTTTCTTGCCGGCCGTTGTCTGGAGGTGCTTGAAATAATCGTCCTCCGCCTTCACTTCCTTGCCGTTGATGGCGATCAGGTAATAGCCTTCTTTGACGTCGATGTCCGCCCGGACGAGCGGCCCCTGGAGGCTGAGGTTGATTTCGTTCGGCCCGTATATTTTTTCAAACTTGTAGAAGCCTGCTTTTTTATCGGGAACGAGGTCGGCGCCGAGGAGGCCCGTAAAGGCCATCGAAGACGGCGCGGTCAGGGGCCCCAGGTCGCCGCCGCCGACATAGGTGTGCGAAACGCAGAGCTCGCCGACCATCTGGGACAGCACCCAGTTCAGCTCATCGCGGGAAGAGATCTGCGGGATATAAGCGCGGTATTTTTCGCCCATGGCCTTCCAATCCCGGCCGTGGAAATTTGCGTCATAGAAGAAATCTCGGTACCAGCGCCAGGCGTCGCTGAAGATCTGGTTCCACTCCTTCTCGAGGTCCGCATAGTAAGTCAGACCCTGGAGGTTGAGCCGCTCGCCGAGGCCTTTGGAGGCGAAGGCCTTGTCCACGGCCGTCGCGAAAATATCCGCATCTTTGCGGATGATGATCTGCTCACCGTTCGTTGAAACGTCGTATTCGCGGATCTTGTCGTTGAGGACGACCTCTTTCCTGTCGGCCAGGTCGAACAGGTGGAGGCCCCATTTCGTGGCTCCCCGGGGTTTGAAGATTTCCTCGTATTCGTCTTCCGTGAACTGGTCCACGGAGCACCAGACGGCTTTGCCCTTGCCGGCTTTGAGATAGAAAAAGTTGCCGGCCGCGACGGGGAAGGGATAGGTCCGCTTTTGAAGGCCCTCGATATCGATCCGGAACGGCTCGGGCTCGCCTTTTTTTTCCGCTTTTTCGACCGAGGCGCCTTCGGCGAAGGGCGACTTTTCGCCGTCGCGGAGCTGGACGGCCATAACCTGCTGCGGCGCCGAAATCACGTGGTTGTCCTCGTAAAAGTCCATCTGGACTTCGAAGTTGCGGCTCGAGAGATAATAAAGGTATTTGCCGTTGGCGTCGAAACAGGGATTGAGGTTATCGTAGAAGTCGTCCGTGACGGCGAATCTTTTGCCTTGGGCCAGGCTGTAGAGGAAGACCTGGCTGTTGCGGTTGTACTGAACAAAGCTGTAGCCGATCCAGTTGCTGTCGGGCGACCAGGTGTAATCGCTGATCTCCCAATAGAATTCGTCATTCTTCATCTGGTTGGATTCATCGATTTTAACGAGCTTCTTCGTGGCGATGTCCACATAAAAAATGGCGAAGTCCTTGTTGCCGAAAAGGATCTTCTTTCCGTCCGGCGACCAGAGCAGGTGGTAGACGAAGCGGTCCAGGCTCGTCGTGAGCTGGGTCCATTCGCCGCCCTCGATTTTCTGCAAATAGAGCTGATAATCGCCGGATCTGTCCGAGAAGAAGGCGATGCTTTTTCCGTCAGGAGAAAGGGCCGGATACATCTCGCGCGTTCCCGGCGTTTTGGACAGATTCTCCGTCGATCCCTTGCCCGCCGGAACGGTGAAGACGTCGCCCCGGGCTTCGAGCACGGCCAGCTTGCCGTCATTCGAGATGTTGATATTGTGGATGTAGTCGCGCGGATTGATCGTCCGCGGCCGGAGAGCCCAACGATCGGAAGGCATGAGAACCTTGATTTTTTTGGCCAGGTTCGTCTTGACGTCGAGGACATGGAGATAGCCGTCCTGGACGAAGACGATGTTCTGCCCGTCCGTCGAGGCCATCATGATATCGAAGTCGGCGTAGGCCGTGACCGGCTTCGTTTCCTTTGTGCCCAGTTTTTGGGCATAAAGGTTGGAGATGCCGTTTCCCCTGTCCGAGACGAAATACATCGCCTCGCCGATCCACATCGGGTAGCTGTTTTTTCCGACGTAATCCGAAATGGGCGTGAACTTTTTTGTTTCGAAGTCATACATCCAGATGTCCTGGTACTGGCCGCCCTTGTAGCGCTTCCAGTAGTATTCCTCGACGCCGCGGCGGCAGTAGAGGATCTTCTTGCCGTCGGGAGAGAAGCAGACGAGCACCCCGCGGTCGAGGGGGAACCGCTCCGGGGCCGAGCCGTTTTTGCTAACGAAATAGAGGTTCGGATCCCGGCCGACGACGTTCTCAAACATGGAACGGAAAACGACGCGCTCGCCGTCCGGGGTCCAGCCGACGACTTGGGCCGAACTCGGGTTGTAGGAAAGGCGTTTGGGTCCGCCGCCTTCGGCCGGCATGAGATAGACGGCCTGGGCGCCGTCATAAGCGGCGGTGAAGGCGATCCATTTTCCATCCGGGGAAAATTTAGCGTAGGATTCAACGCCGGGGAAGGTCGTCAGACGGTTTGCCGTCCCGCCCTGAGCGCCGACCAGCCAGAGGTCGCCCTCGTAGGTGAAGACGATTTTGTCCTGATGAATGGTGGGGTAGCGCATGAACCGGCCTTCTGCGGCGGCCAGCCCGACGGTTGCGATCAGGACAAACAAACAGACGGCCGTTAATAATTTTTTCATAATTGAACCTCCATGGAGTGAAAAGCGGCCTGGACCAAATCTCTCAGTAGGGTCCATGTCTTCTCATTGCCAATATGAAAAATTTTTCTATCATATTCAGGCAGGAAGGTCAATCTTTCGCGACAACCAAATTCATTTCCCTTGACAGAAGCGATTCATCTCGAAAGAATGAAAATTGGGGGACGGGTACGTACGCGTCCCCATAAAAAGGAGGGAACATGCGTCATCCTCAAAGATTATTCGCGGCGTTCTTGGTTCCTTTGTCGTTCCTGGGATTCATTCTTGAAGCCCGGACTCAGGATTTAAGCACCCTGGCTCAGGTCAGACCGGGCAAGTCCCGGGCCGTGACCTCGGCCGATCCCAATCCGGCGAGCAACGCCGACCGGATCAAAATCGTCGCTCCCGGTGAAACCAAGGTCCTGGCCGACATCCAAGGGCCGGCGGTCATCCGCCATATTTGGCTGACGTTTAACGAAGCCCGATCAAACTGGCTCGAGGCGGCGGGGTCCGCGAGACCGGACGAGATCGTCCTCCGAATGTTTTGGGACGGCGCCTCCGAACCGGCCGTCGAGGCGCCGATCGGCGATTTCTTCGGTGCCGGGTTCGGGCTGCGCCGGGAGATCAAATCCGCTCCGGTCCAGGTGGAGGGCGGCGACGGCTATAATTGCTATTGGCCCATGCCGTTTTACAAACGCGGCCTGATCACTATCACCAACGAAAGCCAGAAAAACGTCCGCAGCTTTTATTATCATATCGACTATACCGAGAAAGAGAAGCTTCCGGAGAAGACGGCTTATTTTTGCGCGCAGTATAAGAATGAATTTCCGGAAAAGACCGGCTCCGATTATCTCATCCTGGACGCGGAAGGCGAGGGCCATTATGTGGGAACGGTGCTCTCGGCGCGTTCGCGCAGCCCCTTCTGGTTCGGCGAGGGAGACGCCAAGTTTTATGTGGACGGCGAAAAAACGTCGACGATCCAGGGCACGGGGACCGAGGATTATTTCCTCATGGCCTGGGGCTTGAACGAGGCGAACTTTCCCTATTTCGGCTGCACCTTCATGAGCACGGATTTCGAGGATTTGGGAACGGAATACTGCCTCTATCGCTGGCACATCGCCGACCCGGTACGCTTCACAAAGGGGCTTCGCTTCGAGATCGAGCACAAGGGCTGGATCAGCGACGACGAGACCGAAAGCGGCAAGGTCGAGGGCCACGTCGAGCGCGAAGACGATATCGCCACGGTCGCCTTCTGGTACCAGGTCGGGCAGCCCAAGCGGTTCACGAAGATTCCGCCCTTAGCCCAGCGCCTTTTTCCGAATCTGGACATCATCATCGAAGGGGAAGCGCTTCTTCCGGCGGCCAAGCACTCGCCCGGCGTCCTCGAGCTCCAAAAGGGCTATGACTGGACGGGCGACGGCCAGGTGTTTTTCATGCCCGCCAGCGACAACCCCGTTCTTGAAGTCGATTTCGATGTGGAAAAGGAAGAATATCGCGGTCTCATCCTCCGCTTCACCTACGCCGAAGATTACGGCGTCTACAGGATTTTTCTGGATGGGAAAAACGTTCGGCAGCCGGCCGATTATATGGCCGGACAGAAAATTGCGGATTACGATTTTTATTCAAAAGATCTCCAGGTCAGGGACAATTATTTGGGGAGCTTCAAGCTCGCACCGGGAAAGCACACGCTGAGGCTGGAGTGCGTCGGCAAGAACGTTCTCTCCAGGGGAAATTGCGTCGGCCTCGACTCGATCCGGCTGCGGGAGCGGTGGAACAAGAAGCGGAAGCTTCTGTCCTGAGAATTGGCCTCCATTTTTTTATTTCTATCTGTATTCGTTGACGATTTTCTGCATGAAGTCGTTGATCTTTGTCTGCAATTCCCCCAAGCGCTGGGGCGTCAGTTTGCCCTGGAATTCCTTGTATTCGTTGAATGTCACTCCGAATTTATCGTAAAGAGCCTCGACTTCTTTATCGGCCTGATCTGGGTCGTCTTTGAATTTGTCGCGGATGAGGGCGGACCGGGCTGTTATTTGAACATAGACATCTTCGTTCATTTTGGGCGGAGGTGCGGCCTGTTTTTGGGCGGCTTCCGCCGCCGCGGCGGCCTCCTCCGCGGCCTGCTCGGCCTCAAGTTGCGCTTTTTCGATCTCGTTGAGCGTTGTCTCGCTGGAATCCTTTTTACATCCCGGGAAGCTTAAGAAAATGCTGATGATGCTCAGAATTAGAAAGAAGCTCGAAATCTTTTTCATGATCTTTCCTTCTTTTTAGAGGGTACTTCAATCTTTTTAGAGGGTACTTCAATCAATAGCTGTCTTCGCCCATTTTGTCAAGGTTCAATAAATCTGACCGTAGTACAGTTTGGGCCGGGTCCTGTCGGACACTCTTGGAGAGAAACCCTTCGAGCGGGTTTCCCTCCAACGATCGCTTCGCTCTCTGCCTCCTTTCCATGGAGCATTCGTCAATGAATTTCTTGGCGTCTGTCTTGGGGGGCCCATTCGCGTCGAACTCTGGGACGCCCCGGTCGACGCCACCCGATCTCTTAAAAAAACCAAACTATGCTACGGTCAGTCGATAATTAGCCCGTCATTTTTCCTGATTTCCCGTTTCGGGGATGAAGAAAGTGATCTTTCGCCGTATGATTTGCTCTAAGAAAAGATTTACTTCTTTATTAGGTTTAAGTATAAACTTAATGAAATAATAAGTGTCTATGGAGGGACGATGAGCGACAAAATCAAGAATCCAAGCCGCAGAGATTTTCTTAAGGCCGGAGCTATGGCCGGGATCGGCACTGCCTGGGCCGGATGGCATTTCGCCAAACCCGCTGAGGCTCAAGCGAAGGGAGAGGCGCGCAGCCAGTTCAAAGTCAAACCCGTCCAAACGGTCAAGGTCGGGTTTGTCGGGGTCGGCGGCATGGGCTCGGCCCACGTCCAGAACTATCTGAACATCGACGGGGTCCAGATTAAGGCCATCTGCGATATCGTCCCGGCTAAGGTCGAACGCGCCCAGAAGTGGGTCGAGGCAGCGGGACAGCCCAAGCCGACCGGTTATTCAATGGGTCCCACCGATTTCAAGCGTATGTGTGAAACCGAGGACCTCGACCTAGTCATGACGGCTACGCCCTGGGAGTGGCACGTCCCGGTCTGCGTCGCGGCCATGGAAAACGGCAAGCACGCCGCGACCGAGGTCCCGGCCGCAATGAGTCTCGAGGACTGCTGGAAGCTCGTCGAAACGGCGGAAAAATACAGCAAGCATTGCCAGATGATGGAAAACTGCTGCTATGACCGGATCGAGCTTATGACGCTGAACCTCGTTCGGAAAGGAGTCCTGGGTGAGATCCTTCATGCCGAAGCGGGCTATCTCCATGACCTCCGCGGCGTCAAGTTCAGCAGCGAGGGCGAGGGGCTGTGGCGGCGGGCCTGGTCCCAAAAATTGAACGGCAACCTCTACCCGACGCACGGCCTCGGCCCCGTGGCCCAGTGCCTGAACATCAACCGCGGCGATGCGTTTGATTTCCTCGTCTCTTTGAGCAGCCCCGTCCGCGGCCTCCACGAGTACGCGATGGAGAAATTCGGCCCGAATTCGTCCCAGGCGCAGGAAAGATACGTTCTGGGCGATGTCAACACGAGCCTGATCAAGACAAAGCTCGGCAAGACGATTATCCTTATCCACGATACCAACCTGCCCCGGCCGTACACACGGATCAATCTGATCCAGGGAACCAAAGGCATCGCCCATAAGTGGCCCGATCGGATCTATATTGAAGGAAAGGCCGAAAAGCCCCACGAGTGGGACGATTTCGGGAAATTCGCCGCCGAGTTCGAGCATCCGATCTGGAAGGCGATCGCTTCAAAGGGCGAAGGAAGAGGCCACGGAGGCATGGATTACATCGAGGACTACCGGTTCATTTGGTCGTTGCGTCACGGCGAGCCGCTCGACCAGGATGTCTATGATGCGGCCGCCTGGAGCGCGATCGTCGGGGCGAGCTGCGAGTCTGTGGCGAAGAGGGGCGCGCCCGTCGAAATTCCGGATTTCACGCGCGGCAAGTGGAAGTCCAACCCGCCGCTCGGGATCATCACGGCATAAAATAAAAAGGGGGATACAATACTCTGTCCCTCATTTCGTCATGAACAACGAACATAGGGGGGACAGAGTATTGTGTCCCCCTTTTTAAATGATCAGCATACAATCGCCATAAGAAAAGAACCTGTATTTCTCCCGGACCGCTTCACGATAGGCTTTCCTGATGAGGTCTCGGCCGGCAAAGGCGGAGACGAGCATCAAAAGAGTCGATTTCGGCAGGTGGAAGTTGGTTAGCAGATGGTCCACGACCTTGAATTCATAGCCGGGATAGATGAAGAGAGATGTTGTCCCCGGACCGGGTTGAATGAAATTCGCCGGTTCTTTGGAAGAAACGTCCTGGGATCCCCCTTCCATCAGCCATCGTTCTTCTTTCTTTGATTGATGGATGTTCGCCGCTGCGCTCTCCAGAGTGCGCACGACTGTCGTTCCGACAGCGATCACCGGCCGCTTTGCTTTTTTTGTCTGATTGATGGCTCCGGCCGCGCTTTTGGAAATGGAATATGTTTCCTCGAGCATCTTGTGGTCTTCGAGACGCTCGGTTCGCATCGGTTGGAAGGTCGCCAGCCCGACGTCGAGCGTCACGCACGCGAGGCGCACGCCCTTGTTCTCGATCGTTCGCAGAATATCCTCCGTGAAGTGGAGACCGGCCGTCGGCGCGGCGATAGCGCCGTCCTTCTCCGCGAATACGGTCTGATACCGATTCAAATCCTTCGGTCGCTCTCCGGTGTCTCCTTTTTTTCGTTTGATATACGGCGGCAGGGGAGCGAAGCCGATATTCCTCAGATGTCCGAGAACGTCGGTGGCCGGAAAGCGCAGAGTGCGGCGGCCTTCATCACCGGTCCCGACGACTTCGGCTTCGAGCCCGTCAGGAAAAAAGACCTTATCCCCTGGGCGCACACGTTTTGCGGGTTTGCAGAGGACGTCCCACAACCCCGGTGCCTTTTCCTTTATGAACAGAAATTCGACTGACGCTCTGCCCCTTTTTCCCCACGCTTTGGCCGGGATGACTCTGGTATCGTTGAGGACGAGGACGTCGTCTGCGCGCAAAAAATCCGGAAAGTCCTTGAACCGGGCATGTGAGATCGTCCCCTCATTCCTCCGGACGACCATCATCCGCGAGTCGTCGCGCTCGGGGAGCGGCGACTGGGCGATGAGCTCAGGGGGGAGATGGTAGTCAAATTCGGATCTATTCATAGGCGATGATTTCCTTGGACAACCATGAGATTGTCCCGTCGCTTCTCACCTGACGATCGCCGGCCTTTTGTTTCCCTTTTATCATTTAAGGAGCCGGGGGTTTTCTAATTCAAATTCAGGTGCTTATTCCGGCCTAATCTTTGAACAGCTTTTTTTCCGGAGGAGGCGGTTGTCCCCGCTGCGGATAGGGGAGGCCGAGATGCTCATAGGCCTTGGCCGTCAGCTTCCGGCCGCGGATCGTCCGATCGAGAAATCCGATGCGCATCAGGAACGGCTCGTAGATGGATTCGATCGTGTCCTTTTCCTCGTCGATGGCTGCGGCGATCGTCCCGATTCCGACCGGTCCGCCGCCGAAATTCTCGATGATGGTCAGCAGGATCTTGCGATCGACATCGTCCAAACCCATGGAATCCACGTCCATCATGTCCAGAGCGCCGTGGGCCTCTTTGGCCGTGATCACGCCTTTGCCCTTAACGTCGACATAATCGCGCACTCGGCGGAGGAGACGGTTCGCCACGCGCGGCGTGCCCCGGCTGCGGAGCGCGATCTCGTCGGCGCCGGGCTCGTCGATTTTTACCTTGAGGAGCGCCGCCGAGCGGAGGATAATTTTTTTTAAATCCTCGTTCCTGTAATAATCCAAGCGGTGGATGATGCCGAACCGGCCGCGCAGCGGCGCCGTGATCCGGCCGGCGCGCGTCGTAGCCCCGATCAGCGTGAATTTCCGCAGCTTCAGCTTATGGCTTCGCGCGCTCGGCCCCTGGCCGATGACGAGGTCGAGGCTGAAGTCCTCCATGGCCGAATAGAGGATCTCTTCGACCGAAGGATGGAGGCGGTGGATTTCGTCGATGAACAGGACTTCCTTTGACTGAAGATTGGACAGAATGGCCGACAAGTCGCCGATCCGCTCGATCACCGGGCCGGCCGTCGGCTTGATGCCCACGCCCATCTCCTTGGCGATGAGGTAGGCGAGGCTTGTTTTGCCCAGCCCCGGCGGCCCATAGAGCAAAACATGGTCGAGGTGCTCGTCCCGTTTCCGGGCGGCCTCGATGAAGACCCGCAGGTTGGATTTGATATTCTCCTGGCCGATGAATTCCTCGAAATTTCGCGGCCGGAGGCTGTCTTCGAAGAGGAGGTCCTCTTTGGTCCGGACGGGAGTCAGAATGGCCGGGCCGCTCATATTCGTTTCAGATCCTCGCCATCTTTTTCAGGCATTCCCGGAGAAGCTTTTCAAAGCCTTCTTGCTCCGGAAGGGCCCGGAGGGTCTCATCCACGATTCTCTCGACTTCCTTCCGCCGGAAGCCGAGGTTGAGGAGGGCCGAGACGAGGTCCTCTTTTTCCTGAGAGCCCTTGACTGCGAGCAGCTTCTCTTTCTTTTCAATTTTGTCCTGGAGCTCCAGGGCGATGCGGAGGGCCGTCTTCTTTCCGATCCCGGGGATCATCGAAATGCGGCCGACGTCACTCTTTTGGATGGCGTCGACGAGGTCGGCCGCGTCCATGCCCGAAAGGATATTCATGGCCAGTTTGGGCCCGATCCCGGAAATGCCGATGAGTTTTAAAAACAGATCACGCTCTTCCGCCGTCATAAATCCGAAAAGCGATAAAGCATTGTCCGTGAGATGCGTGTGGATGAGAAGCTCAACCGGCCCTCCGACTTCGCCCAGCTTGAAATACGTCGTCAACGGAATGGAAGCGCAATAACCGACTCCGCCGATGTCGACGATGACCTGGTTGGGGCGCTTGTGGAAGATCGTTCCCTTGAGATACGCGATCATGTCGCCGTCATTTTAAAATAAAAGCAGGGCAAAATCAAAAGAACAAAAAAGATAGCCTTTTTAGGCCTATTCCTGACTGGCTTTCCGATAATGATAAAGTGTAAAACTTCCTTTTTGCGCTGCTTTTATCCAGCGCTTATTATTTGGATTATTACCAAGATATCTTTTTATATACATCTCTGTATCACATAACCAGGAAATTTCTCGCTTTTGGAGATAATCCCACATATGATCTTGAAAGGCTAATGCCTCGGCGTTAACTTTCCCATCCAGATTTATGACGTTATCTCTGAAATATCCGAGAGTTCCTGATTGTCCGGAAGAAACAATATCATCATAGTTCGTATTTTCTTCTACTAGTGCAAGCTGTTCTGTAAATAAAATGTTGCCAAAAAAGCCTTTACCCGTATGAAGGCTGACGATAACAATAATAATAGGGATAAGGAAAGCGATTAATAAAAAATATATAATTTTTTTAAATCTTAAATATGCCCACATAAATATTTCAGTAAAAATGGGGATCGCCAAGAGGAACAGAATAGAAAAATAGCGACAGTAGCTGTGGGCTGCCCAAGAAGAAGTCGTATACCAAATTATCAAGAAAAGCACAAAAAGCATAAGATAACCGGCGAATCGATTTGCTGATGATGTTTTCCCGATAATTTTTGGCACAATTTTTATAAGCAATTTTTTTCTTGAAATCCATATGAATGCGATTCCGATTGCCACACACAGGCCAATTCTTAAGGCATTGACTATATCCCGTGCATAATGACTGGAATAAAAATGGGGGAGCAAATCTTGACAAATAGCATTGATTGCACCTTTGACCCTTTCCCCCGAAATCAGCCAAGCCTGTTGCGCCTTCGCGCTTGAAGGCAGGATCGAATGAAAATGCACCCAATTGTAAAGCCACCATGGTAATGAAACAACAAAGGCAACTGTACTTGTCAGGAAGGCCGCTCTAATTCTATAGCTTATCCTCAGCTCCTGCCTAAAAAGGAAAGCGACAGAAATTATTATGACTAAAAAAACGCTATCAATGCGGGCCAGCACACAGAGTCCTAAGAAAAAAGCTAATAGAATAATATTGCGAAATTTTCCAATGTTTATTATCTGGCATATCCGCCATGTTAGCGCTAAGATGAATAAATAGAATCCAGTTTCTTGACCATTAAAATGAGTTAAAAAAATGGATACGGCGGACAAATAAAGAAACAAAGTTATCCAAAAGGCTAAAGATTTTATTCGCTTATCGTATTCATTTAATGTACCTTTGACTATTAATCCAAGTAATGAAGCTGTTAATAAAAAGAAAAGCCAGTGCAAGAATAAAATGAATCTGAGAGCAAGGTATCGATCACCTTTGGCCAGAAAGAAAGCCGGCGTGGAGAGCATGGTGAACAACGGTTGAAATCCATTCGTCCGTGTTTCCCCATCAATTGTAATTCCCTTACCACTGGCAATATTTTTTGTCACCGTGATGGCATAGTAGCCATCATCTGTCAGAGGCCTATTGGCTACTTTATAATCAGATCGAAATACTATTGAAATCGAGAATACCGCCAAAAATATGGTTGTTATCTTTAAAAAAATGACTATGGGGTATAAGGATTTGCTTTTTTGCGCTCCGCGACATTCCTTCCTAAAAACAACGGAATCAATACCTTCCATCGCGTAAAGAGGATAATCCCGTCCGCGGATCGATGTCAAGTCTGCCGATTCCATCAGTTCTTTGGCAGATTGTTACTAATATATTCAGCCAGCATTCGATTGCCGTCGCAGCCGAGATGGACGACATCGATGAAAAACCGGTTTCTGTCTTCGTAAGGAGCTTTGGCGAAAAAATAATCGTTGAAATCCAGAACGACAATCTTGTCTTTGTAGGTTTCTTTGAGTTCATCGAGAGCTTTCCATATCTCGAGAAGATATTTTGGGATCAGATAGGAATAAACCGCATAAGTTTTATAATTGAGCGATCGTTTTTCCTTTTCTTTGAGCCATTCTTCGTCGATTTTTTTGGGGTTCAAGAAATAAGCTTGTTTGACAAAGACGGCTCTCACATTATTTTTCAGGCATGCTTCAATGATGCTCGTGCAATTTTCTTTGAAATAGTCTATGACTTTCTGGTTTATTTTTTCATCTTTGAAATCATCGAGGCTGTATTCCTTTTTCTGCATATTGACCCGAGCGTTTTTCCTGCGGGCAAGAAAGTTCCAGACAAGATCACTCAGTTTGAGAGCAATCACGCTTCTTTCTTTAAGGGCTTTGAAGAATCTGTAAATCCCATGCCGACTGGGCTGGGTGACGACTCCGCCCACATCCGTGGAATAGAGGGTCCAGCTATCTCTATTATCCAAATAATTCAGAATATCATTATGGCCGACGTATAAAATCAGGTCGTTGATATTGTATTTCAGAAACTCATCCATCCTGAGCCTTTGATGGTAGGTGTGGTACCCGGGCGCGCCGGCGTTGATCACTTCATATCCCGAAATTTTGCCCAAAAAGTACGGATACGTGCAATAATCCGGCACGCCGGTTCCGTAAGTCGTCGAGCCTCCGGCGCAGATGATTCTTCTTTTGTCTGATTTTAATTCATAATCTTTATCCGCCCGGAAAGATTGATTGTTTTGCGTGAGTCCTTTGATTCGCAATTTTGGATTAAGCTTAAAGCCTATTTTCTCATCCGGGATGAATAAGGAAGGATGGCTGCCGAAAAAATTCTCTTTATGCACGATCGAGTTGTATAATCTCAATCCAATTTCAAGAAGGAGGATAAAGATGATCGCTACGATAAATAAAACAAATATTTTCTTTATCGCCGATTTCACAATCACACCTCCAAAAATATTCCGCCAGTCCCGTATAGACCGACGACATCTTGGATATGATTATTCTTATTCTGTATCTGCATTTCAAATCTGAAGCATTTAGAGCTCAGCGAGACAGAATGCAGAGGCTGATCTATAAACATCCCTCCGTCGATTATATCATAAATTATTCCTGTAGCGTAAAGCACTTTTTCGCGTTTCTCCGGAGGCGTCCGATAAGCGGATTCCTCCCTGCGGCGCCGAAGATACGGCCTGGCCGCGGCTTAATTTTCCTTTTTCAAAGCCGCGTACATGATCTGTTGGAGTTCCTCGACGAAGCGAATTTTCTCCGATTTTTGCGGATTCGTTTTGATAAACGTCAAGGGCGGCAAAAATTCAACGGTCAAGCGCGGACGTTTGTAGCCCTTCCCTCCGATTTTATTTATCAGCCAGCGGAAAAATCGACACAGAAAGATTCTATCGGCCACATAGCTTTTATAAGTCTTCTTATTGATCTCGGGTCTTTCTTTAATGATGCTCGGCACGATTTTGACGATTTTCCCTCTCTTGTAGAGCAAATTGGCCAGGGTCGGGACAATCGTCTGGGAAATGGGAGTTGCCGCCGATTCGTGGGTGCTTCCTCCGCTGGGAGCGATAGCCACAGGGATATGGCTCTCCAGGCACGTCAGACATTCCTCCAGGGCATGTCTATTGATCCGCCATTTTGTGAACTCTTCCTCCCTTGTCGGAGGATTATGGATATAGGCCGGTATCAAGTGGAATCTGTTTGTCTGAGCAATGAAGAAGCGGGTCAGGAAATCCGCAAACTTTTCAAAGCAAAAACGCGTGAGGCGGTTCCGGCTTATTTTCCGCTGCCGGTCCTGGGTAAAAATCGAGTCCAAAATATCCTGTTTTGTCCTGGACAAGAGATACGTGCTGACGATGGTGATTTCTGCGAAAAACCTTATGTAGGGGCTGGCCGGGGCAGCCATACCTAAAAACAGAGGTTCGCTTCGCTTGGTTATATGATTGTAGACGAAGAGCGTCGGCTCGCCGCTTGGTATGTTTCCGAGACCGATTGCTTCCGCTTTAGGACAGATCGGAACCGTCCTTAAGAAGGTTCTGAAATTTTTATAGGACAGAGTCAACATTCCAAATTCGGCCGTTTCTCCTCCTGCAGCCCAATCCTCGGCAGGTTAGTACCGTTAAAATTTTGCGCCAAGCCCTGCTCCCTGTCAAGTCTTTTGAGGAATTTCTCGAGTCGGCGCCACCCGATCTCTTAAGAAAACAAAACTGGACTACGGTCAGGAATAACCAGAAGACCGCTTCGTTATAAAATGAAATTTAATCCCACGAACAGCCGTGTCTCCGACTGCCGGTGATCGATATTTTTTATCTTTCCCCTCCGGTCGATTTTTTCCAGGGTGCCTTCGATCCGGAGGGGAGTGCGGCCGAGCCGATATCCGAGAGATAAAGAATATTGCAGCCGGGAATCTTTGACATGGAAATCATCTTTGAGCTCGTCCTGAAACCTATCCGCGCCGTCGATCGAACCGTAGAGTTGGTATCTCACTCTCCCGCGAGCGTAGAACCGATGAAAATCGACCGACCCGTCGGCGGAAAAAGTGCCCCCGAATCCGAAATAATACCCGTAATACATCATGGTCGTCTTGATGCCCGAGATATCGCGGCCGATCGAATATTCGTTCAGGGCGTAGCTGTTGATCAAGCCGAAATCGGGGTAGGCCTCAAGCACGAGTCTCCAGCGGATATTCGGAGAAAGCGAGACGTAATCGAAGACCGGACCGAGGGTATGAATGACGGCGAACTTGTCGGTGAAATTCCGTGGCTCCTCCAAATGGATGTCGGTTCTTTTGACCTTGATGGCGGTGGAATAATCGTACCAGGCTACAGGCTTTTTTCTGAAGAGGGTAAAAGCGGTTCCCAAGCCCAGATAGAATTCGTGCCCCCTTCGCTCGGAAGTCACGTTTTTTTCATAGTAGCCGAAAAGGACCGCCCTGGAGTAGTAACTGACCTCTTCTGATCCCTTGTCGGTCAGCGTCATATCCACGTTCATCAGACTGGACATCGTTTTCCCTACCGCCAGGCTTGTCTCTCCGGGCCGCCCATATTCCGGGAGCGTGATGATTTCTCCCTGATAACGCCAGGTGAATATCTCCGACCCCCAGCTTGTCTGGCCGCTGCGCAGACTTCGCAGGCCGAGAAATAAATCCATCGCAGGCGAGACCGAAGCCGTCTTTGACGGCAGTCTCCTTGCCTTTTTGCCATCCAGGAGTTGATGGAGCTTGAAATACGGGTTTAAAAACCCGATCAGATAATTCACAATCCCGGGAGTCTCGTTGAAATATTTTCCCAGCTGATACCAAGGTTCTCCACAGGAAATAGCTCCGAAGATCGAAAAGATCTGGTCGTTGATGGAGACGACCTCCCGCCACTCGGCGATGTATTCCCAGCACATCGACTCGGCCACTCCGAAGAGGACAGATTCCAGGAAGCTCAAATTATTGGTCCGGGCCGCATTGTAATAAACGACGCCGGCGAAGGCGTGCGTCCAGTTTGGCTTGAACGGATTGGAGTCGAACTCCCAGAGGAAGAGTCTCTTCTTCTGGTCCTCCCAGGTGAGATGAAACTGCCAATCCTCGATAAAAGTTGAGTAGAGGCTCCAATACCTGATGGCGTGGTAGAGATAGATCCCCGCTGACTCAATGGTGGCTCGCAGGAAATGCCTCTTCTCCTGAGCCGGCGTTTCCGGCTCCTGAATTGTCCTATCTGAGTTTTCCTTTTCCGGAGAGGGAAGGAAGGAGGGGCCTTTCCCTAATCCGGTTTTTGCCAGGGTAAAGCCGAGGCCGACCGTCTTCGCCTCCATCCCGAACAATTGGAGGCCGGCCGCGAGAAAAATCAGGAAACCACATAGAAAAAGGACGGAACGACTTCGCCAAGCTTGATGTTGATTTGAGGGGACAGGATTGGGAAAGTTAACGGGGCAATGACTGATGGCTCGAGCGTCTTCCTTCAATGCACCTAAAGTCATCCGTAATCCTGTTTTCCATTGGCAGTAATATGAAGTAGGAATCATACATGTTCCGGACGGAAAATCAAGCTTTTTCGGCTGCCTTTTCGCCGCATTCATCCGGCCGCAAGCGCTTTTTTTCCATATTCTCATTAGACAAGAGAGAGCGGCAAAGCTTTGAGGGAAAAAATAGCAGCGAGTGAGGGCAAGCCCTTGAATATTTCCTTAAATTCCCGAAACGACGACGTCCTTGAAGACGAGGCTCGGGAATCGCTGGGGTGAGTGCCGGTAAGGGTCGTTGGCGACTTCAACGAGCTTCTGCCAGAACTTGAGGTGATTGTCGGCGATGTTCATCTCCGAGACGGCCTGGACGGGCGCGCCGTTCTCGAAGAGCTGACCCACGATCCCGATGGACGTATCGCCCGTCGTCGAGTTGGAATTCCCGCCGATGAAGCCGGTGATAAAGATGCCGCGGCCGAGGTCTTTCATGATCTCCGCGACGGAACGTTTGCCCGGGGGGATGATCAAGTTGGATGGATTTCCCGTCGTCGGCTCCCAGCCGAGCTTCCGGCTGTAGTACCAGTCGATGTAATATTCTTTCAGCACGCCCGCATCGATCATGACTCTTTTCTTCGCGGCGAATCCGTCGCCGTCGAACAGACGGCTGCCCAATCCGCCCGCAATTAAGGGATCGTCAATGAGCGTGAAAAGAGGGCTGGCTAACTTCTGGCCTTTCTTGTCGGCCAGGAAGGACTGTTTCTGCTGGATGCTCCTGCCGAACATGGCCTGGAGAAAGCCTCCTCCGAACCGCGCTACGACGCGGTTCTCGATGATGACCGGCAGCGTCGCCGTTTTGATCTTCTTCGCCCCGAGCAGGCTGAGGGTCCGCTCGGCCGCCTCGGCGCCTATGTCCTCTGGTTTCGGCATGGTTTTTCTGCTGACCGTATAGGCATAAGCGTATTCCGCCGGCCGCCTGTCCCCTTCATCCTTGGCCGTCATTTCCGCTCCAGCGGAAAAGACCGTGGCTTCTATGTATCCATCAAAACCGTTACTGGTCAGCAGGGCCGATTCCACAGCGCTGTCACTCGACGAGGCCGTGACCGAGATGACCTTGTCTCCCCCTTTGGCCAGACAGGCCTCTTCCATGGTTTTGACGAATTGATGGCGGGCCTCGGGTGTGAGATTTGTGTAGGCAGGATCATAGAGGCCCAAATCGAACGCCGCCCGTCCTTGATAGTATTTTGGGTCTGGAAGGGTGCGGAAAGGATCTTCGGCAAGCAGCTTCGTCGAAGCGACGGCATTTTCAATGAACGTCTTCAAAGCGTCCCGGCGCAGGTCCGACGTGCTCTGCCTGGAATACCGTCCGTCGACAAAGACTTCGATATGAAGGGCTTTGGTGGATGCCTCTTTGATGTTTTCCGGTTTGCGGTTCCGGTAGCTGATCTCAACGAGCCGTTCGGTGTCGATGGATATCCGGCAGTTGTTGGCGCCGGCGGATTTTACGGTCTTTATCGCCCTGTCGGCTAAATCGTACAATTCTTTCTTCATGGTTTTTATCCTTTCCTCAGCCTCGGACGCCGCCGACGGTCAGGGATTTGACCAGGCAGGTCGGCTGGCCGAAGCCGACGGGGGCGGCCTGTCCGTCTTTGCCGCAGGCGCCTGCTCCGCCCTGATACATGGCGAAGTCGTTGGCCAATAAAGTGATATTCATCAGCATCTTTGGACCATTGCCCATTATGTTGATGTCCTTGATGGGAGCGGCGAGTTTTCCGTTCTCGATCATCCGGCCCTGGGAAACGTAGAAGGCGAAGTCGCCCTCGCCGATCTTGACTTGCCCGTTGCTGACGTCTTCGACATAGATGCCTCGGCCCGCGGTCTTGATGACCTCTTCGGCAGTTGCTGGGCCGGCCAGCATATAGGTATTCCGCATGCGCGGGATCACATAGTGCTGGTAGCTCTGCCGGCGTCCGTTGCCCGTGGGCTTCACGTTGTAATAACGGGCTGAGATCTTGTCATGGATGTAGCTGGCGAGAATCCCTTTATCGACCAGAACGGTCTTCTGACCGGGAGTGCCTTCGTCGTCGAAATTGATGGAACCCGTTTGGTTGGGAACGGTCCCGTCGTCGACGATTGTCACGAAAGGCTCGGCGACTTTTTTCCCGATCATCGTGCAATAGGTGGAGGTTTTTTTTCGGTTGAAATCGGCTTCCAGACCGTGACCGATAGCCTCGTGGAGCAGCACGCCTGTAACGCCCGGGCCGAGAACGACGGGCATCTCGCCCGCGGGCGGCTGGACGGCCTCAAAGAGAACGAGGGCCCGGCTGACTGCCGTCTTGGCGATTTCCTCAACGACTGCGGGCGTAAAAAAGGAGAATTCCCTGCGGCCGCCGATGTTCCACCAGGACCGCTCTCGCTTGCCCTTCTTCTCAGCCACGACCGTGGAAACGAGGTAGGTTCGAGGCTGGAGGTCTTCGGCCTTGACGCCGTCGCTCGTGACCACGAGGATGCGTTTCTGTTGATCGTGGAATGTGGCGTTGACTTTCACCACGAGGGGCGATAGGGAAAAACATCGGTCGTTCATCGATTGGACGAGCGGCAGTTTGGTTGCCAGGGGGACGGCCGTGAACAGTGTTTTCAGCGGATAGTAATTTTCGGTCTTCAACCGGATAAAACGGCTGGCGGATCCCCTGGCCTGAGCGCTGGCTATGGTCGCTGCCGTCGCGGCGGCGGCCCGCATGGCTTTCTCGCTCAATTCTTGGGTGAAGCCGTAGCCGACTTGGTCGTCTTTTACGGTTCGAATGCCCACGCCCAAAGCGATATCGCAGGCCGCTTGGTTGACCTTCCCGTCCTCGAGAATGAGATAGTTGCTGATTGTGTGCTCGAAGTAGAGGTCGGCGAAGTCGCCTCCCTTGGCCAGCGCCTCGCTCAGGATTTTCTGACACAAGCCGTCGGTGATGCCGAATTCGCGCTCGAAATAGCCGGAAGCCTCGGCCTGAGCTGGAGTGTCCCAGCCCCCGGAAAGAATCGGGGTGGCGGCGGCTGCGGCAGCCGCAGCTGCGCTGGTTTTGAGAAAAGAACGCCGACTCATATTGTTCATGCATTCCTCCTAAATTTTAGTGAAAGCGCCGAAGTTGGATTTCTGCGATGCGAATTCCAAATAAGCATTCCCTCATTATATCAATATATCAATACGTCGAATCAAGGGGAATAGTTGATGGACGGGTCAATTTACTTTTTGGATTCTTCTATGTTTTTCTGATACAGCCGCGTGTTCAGGTGGCAGAAGGCACAGGCCAGGGCGTCCGAGGCGTCCTCTTCCATCTTATCGTCGGTGATATTCAACAGAGCCTTGACCATCGTTTTCACCTGGATCTTATCGGCTTGGCCGTAGCCTGTGACCGCTTTTTTGATCTCGAGAGGAGAATAATCGAACAAAGGACGCTTGCGGCCGGCGATGGCGACGAGCACGGCCCCGCGGACCTGCCCGAGCGTAATCGCGGTCTTGATGTTCTGGGCGTAAAACGGATTTTCGACGGCGACTTCCTGGGGCGCGTATTTGACGATTAAGCGGTCCACGCCCGTCTTGATGTCGTGAAGTTTTTCAGGGAGGGGAGCTCGGCGCGGCGGCTTAATCGTGCCGTAATCCAGCACTTCGTACCGATTCTTGGCGAATTCGATGATTCCGAATCCCGTGGACTGGCTGCTGGGGTCGATCCCAAGAACCCGCATGGGCGCCGGCTTCAGGAATTCTCGTACTGGGCGATTTCTTTTTCGTCGATGTCGAAGTTGGCGGCCACGGTCTGGACATCGTCGTGGTCTTCGAGCTCTTCGACGAGCTTCAAGGCCTGCTGGGCCTGTTTGCCCTCGAGCTTGGTATAGTCTTGAGGAATGTAGCCGACGTTGGCGGCCGCGACCTCGATTCCCGCGGCCTTGACGGCTTCCAGAACGGTCTCATACTTTTCGGGAGTGGAGATGACCTCCCAGGTGTCGCCGTCGTCCTTGATATCCTCGGCGCCGGCGTTCAGAGCGATTTCCATGAGCTTTTCTTCCTCGACCTTTTCCTTGTCGAGGTCGATATAGCCCCCCCGCTTGAAGCGGAAGGCGACGCATCCCTGTGTGCCGATCTGGCCGCCGTTTTTGCTGAAAATATGGCGGATCTCGGAGACCGTGCGGTTCTTGTTGTCCGAAAGGACCGTGATGTAGATGGCGACACCGCCGGGGCCATAGCCTTCGTAGATGACTTCCTCGAAGTGAGCGCCTTCGAGCTGGCCCGTGCCTTTCTGGATAGCGCGCTTGATATTATCGGCCGGCATGTTGACGGCCTTGGCGTCTTGGACGGCCTTGCGGAGGCGGGGATTGGCGTCCGGGTCGCCCCCGCCCGCCCGTGCGGCTACGGCGATCTCGCGAATAATCTTGGTGAAGACCTTGCCGCGTTTCGAGTCCGCGGCGGCCTTTTTATGCTTAATGGAAGCCCATTTCGAATGTCCGGACATATGATCTCCTTAGGAAATGAATCTCCGAAATTTTATCATAAAATATGGGTTCTGGCAAATTTCGACCCGGGTCTGGAAAAGCGGAAAGGCAGGTCTTCTTCTCGCGGAAAAAGAATGGTAAAATTTGTTCACTCGAATAATTTATAGCACAGGACGGCATGACAAAGAAACGCAATAATTCGAAGGGCATCGTCGCGGTCGCCATGAGCGGCGGCGTGGATTCCTCCGTCGCTGCGGTTTTGCTCAAAGACCAAGGCTACGAGATCATTGGAATCACGATGAACCTTTTCTCTCTGCCGAAAGAGGTTTGCGCGTCAGAGAATCCGCGGAGCTGCTGCGGCTGGAGGACCCGGGAAGACGCCAACCGGGTGGCGGCCGCGCTCGGGATTCCTCATTTCGTCGTCGATTTCCGGCGTGAGTTCGAGCAGAGCGTTATTGCCGATTTCTGCCGCGAATACAGCCGAGGCCGGACGCCCAATCCCTGCATCCGCTGCAACCAGTTCATCAAATTCGATCTGTTTTTTAAGCGAGCCAAAAGACTCGGGGCGGACTTCGTCGCGACGGGGCATTACGCGAGAGGGGATTATGACCGGACGTCGGGCCGTCGGCTTTTAAAGAAAGGCCTCGACTCCGAGAAGGACCAGTCCTATTTTCTTTATCCGCTGACGCAGGATGAGCTGTCGCGGACGTTGTTTCCGGTGGGTGGCTACACGAAGAAGGAGATCCGCCGGCTGGCGGCCAAAAACAATCTGCCCGTCGCCCAGAAGCCGGAGAGCCAGGAGATCTGTTTCATTCCGGACAAGGACTATCCCAGGTTTCTCAAGGAGAGGTCTTCCGCTGCCTTCCGGCCCGGGCCTATTGTGGACCTGAATGGAGGCATTATCGGGGAGCACAACGGAATCGCCCACTTCACGGTCGGGCAGAGGCGGGGGATGGGCATCGCCGCCCCGAATCCGCTCTACGTCGTGGCCATTGATGCCGAAAGGAATACAATTGTCGCCGGCCAAAATGAAGACCTTTATAAGAGCCGGCTTGAAGCTTCAAATCTGAATTGGATTTCTCTCGAAAAACTGGAGGAGCCGAAGGCCGTCCGGGCGAGGATCCGGTATAGACACGTCGAGGCCAAAGCCAGAATCGTTCCGCGAGACTCGGGAGTGGTTTTGGTGGAATTCGAAAGGCCGCAGCGAGCCGTCACGCCGGGACAGGCGGTCGTTTTTTATGACGGCGACACAGTCGTCGGGGGCGGAACGATCGAGCGCGGCCTCTGAGTCAATTTGGAACCCTCTCGAGCGGCCTCTCAGCCGCTCGGCCGGAGCGGAAGAAATGCGTTGACAAATGCTCCATGGAAGGGTGGCAGGAGCGAAGCGACGTTGGAGGGAAACCCTACCGAAGGGGGTTTCCCTCCAAGAGTGACCTACAGGACAAGCGCGATCATTGTGATGCTCACGCCGGCGACGACCAGAGCGCCGAGCAGGCCGACGAGAAGAGGCTTTAGGCCGACCTTTTTGAACGCGCTTAAAACGGTGTTGAGACCGATGCCGGCCATGGAGATGATGATCAGAAACCGCCCCAGCCAGGTGAGTCCGTCGATGCCGGCGCGCGTGAAATACCCGGCCGTGTTCAGTCCGGCCATGATGAAGTAGCCGAACAGGAACCAAGGGAAGGCCTTGGCCGCGTTGACACGCTTCTTCTCTTTCTTGGCGGAATCGAGGGAGACCTTCGTAAACCAGGCTGCGATGAAGAAGGCCAGCGGGGCCATGAAGCAGTTGCGGACGAGCTTGACGGCCGTGGCCGTCTTGCCCGCCAGATCGGAAAAAATAAACCCAGCGCCGACGACCTGGGGCGTGGCATGGATGGCCGTTCCGGCAAAGACGCCGAACTGGATATCGCTCGCGGCCAGGAGCTGGGCGATCTTGGGGTAAAATAGGATGGCCGCCAGCCCCCAGAGAGTGATCGTCCCGATGGCGTAGCTCGTTTCCTCCTCCTTAGCTTTGATCAGCGGGGCGGTGATGGCGATGGCGGAGCCGCCGCAGATCGTTGTCCCTACGGACAGCAGGGTGGACAGCGACCAGGGAAGCTTAAAGAGCCGTCCAAGCGCGTAGATGATGAAATAACTCACGAGCATGGTCACGAGGATGATCGAGAGCATCTTCGGACCTTGGGAACGGAAGTCTTTGAAGTTTAAAGTGGCGCCGATCAGGATGACGCCCCAGATCAGGAATTTCTCGAAAGCCTTGATGCCGGCATGGAAAAGCTTCGGCACGAGCCCGAGGTTCCGGGCCAGGATGCCGATCACAACGGCCAGGGCCGTGGCTTCCAAGGGATGTTTGCCTCCGGCCGTGACCTGGCTCGAGAGCCACATCGAGAAAACACCGATGGCGATCATCAGGATCCAGCCTGGGATAAGCTCTTTTTTCATAAGCGTCGTCCTTCTCGAAATATCGCCCAATTGTATGCGTCGGCCTGGAGTCCGTCAAGGGCAGGAAAGCTGACCGTACATCACTTTTCAAGATAGGGGGACACGATCCGGAAAATTCGGGACATAACCCTTTTCTCTCGAAAAGGGATTGTGTCCCATGAATTTTCCGGTCATGCCCCCGAAAAGTGATATACGGTCAGCAGGAAATATTGCTTGACATACTATAGGGGGGTAGAGTATAATGGCCGCGGAGAAAAAAGATGAATGAACATCCATCCCATCATGAGGAGCTCGGCCGGTTGAAAAAGATCGGGGGACAGGTCAAAGGCATTCAGAAAATGGTCGAAGAGCACCGCTATTGTATCGATATTCTAACCCAGTTGAGCTCGGTTGTCGGCGCGATCAAGAAAGTGGAAGAAAATATTCTCAACCGGCATTTGAGGACCTGCGTCCGCGAGTCCTTTGCTCTTCGGAATCGCGAGGAGCGGGAAAAGAAGGTCGAAGAGATCATCGAAGTCCTGGGCAAGTTCCGCAAGCACGCCTAGAAAGGAGAGCCTAATGAGTGTCGATGTCGCCTCCGACATGGAGGTCAACAAGGTTAAAGCGGCCACGGCGACCGCGGAAATTCGCATCGAGGGGATCGTCTGCGCTTCCTGCGTTCAGACTATCGAGAAATCGCTCCTGGCAAAACGCGGCGTCTTGAAGGCAACCGTGAATCTGGCGACGGCCAGGGCTCATCTGGAGTTCCTCCCGGCGGAGATCGGCCTGGACGAGATTCAAGCGACGGTCGAATCGGCCGGCTATAAAGTGCTCAAGACCGAGGACGAGGCCGAAGAGGATTTCGAGAGGGCGGCCCGCGACCGCGAGTCTCGGGCGCTCCAAAGACAGTTCTGGATCGGCCTGGCCTTCAGCGTGGTCATTTTCGCCGGCAGCTCTCCGCATTTCTTTCCCTGGTTGCCGCAGTTTCTCAATAATTATTTTCTTCTCTGGGCGCTGGCGACTCCGGTCCAGTTCTGGATCGGCCGCCGTTTTTACAAAGGCGCCTGGGCGGCGCTGAAACACGGACGGGCCGAAATGAACACTCTGGTCGCGGTCGGCACGTCGGCCGCATATTTTTACAGCGCCGCGGCCGCGCTGTTTCCGTCTTTTTTTGTGGCCGGGGGGCTTCGTCCCGAGGTGTATTTTGATACGTCCGCAGTCATCATCACCCTCATCCTTTTCGGACGCCTGCTCGAAGCCCGGGCCAAAGGAAAGACCTCGGAGGCCATTAAGAAACTCGTCGGCCTTCAGCCGAAAACGGCCCGCGTCATCCGCGGCAGCGCCGAGATCGATATTCCAATCAAAGAGGTCGCCGTCGGCGACATCGTGGTCGTCCGGCCGGGGGAAAGAATTCCCGTGGACGGCCTGGTGACCAAGGGGAGCTCCGCCGTCGATGAGTCGATGATCACCGGAGAAAGCCTGCCCGTCGATAAAAAGACAGGCGACGAAGTCATCGGGGCCACGATGAATAAGACAGGAAGCTTCGAGTTCCGGGCGATGAAGGTCGGCCAGAACACGGCGCTGGCCCAGATCATCCGGCTCGTCCAGGAAGCCCAGGGCTCCAAAGCTCCCATCCAGCGCCTGGCCGATGCAATCGCCGGCTATTTTGTTCCGATCGTCATTTCGATCGCGATCCTGACGTTTGCGGCCTGGTTTGTTTTCGGTCCCAAACCTACGTTGACCTTCGCCCTTCTGAATTTTGTGGCGGTCATGATCATCGCCTGTCCCTGCGCCTTGGGCCTAGCGACACCCACGGCCGTCATGGTCGGAACGGGCAAAGGCGCGGAGAACGGGATCCTGATCAAGGGCGGCGAAAGCCTGGAGACGGCGGGCAAAATCACGGCCATCGTCTTCGATAAAACGGGAACCCTGACCAAAGGCGAGCCCGAAGTCACGGATATTCACGTCGCGGTGCCTTTTTCCGAAGACGATCTTTTACGGCTCGCGGCGAGCGCCGAAAAGACGTCCGAACATCCGCTCGGCGAAGCCATTCTGAAAAAGGCCAGGGAAAAAAACCTTTCCCTCTTCGCCGCCGAAAATTTCCGCGCCCTGGAAGGCCTGGGGATCGAAGCCGAAGTTGAAGGAAAGAGAATCGTTCTGGGAAACGAAAAACTCATGGCGGAGCGCGGGATGGAATTTGGAGCTTTGGCGGAGAAGGCCGAAGCTCTGTCCGGGGAGGGGAAGACGCCGGTCTACTTGGCCGTGAATGGCCGGCCGGCCGGTCTCGTGGCGATTGCGGATACGCTCCAAGAAAATTCTGTCCGGGCCGTTCGAGGGCTCAAGCGGCTCGGCCTCGAGGTCGTCATGTTGACCGGGGACAACCGGAGGACGGCCGAGGCCATTGCCCGCCAAGCCGGGATCGAGACCGTGATCTCAGAGCTTTTACCGGCCGACAAGGTCCGTGAGATCACGAGGCTTCAAAAGTCCGGGAAAAAGGTGGCCATGGTCGGCGACGGGATCAACGATGCGCCGGCCCTTGCCCGGGCGGATGTCGGCATCGCTATCGGGTCGGGGACCGACGTGGCCATGGAGGCGGCGGACATCACCCTGATCAAAAATGACCTCGTCGGCATCGTCCGGGCTATCGAATTGAGCCGGCGGACGATCCGGACGATCAAGCAGAACCTGTTCTGGGCATTCATCTACAACACGATCGGCATTCCCGTGGCGGCGGGCGTTCTCTATCCTTTTTTCGGCGTCCTCCTCAACCCGATGATCGCCTCGGCGGCCATGGCTTTCTCTTCGGTGTCCGTCGTCACGAATTCGCTCCGGCTGCGGAGGATCAAACTCGATCTATCCGCTTGAACAAAAATTTGGTGCCTGCCGCTCAAGCTCGTGAATTTTCACTGAACTTGATTATTTTTATCATTTAAGTAGAATATAGACTCCAATTCACGAATTGGAACAAATGATCGGAGGTTTCTATGCGTAAACACTCAAAGATTCTGACGCTCCTCGTGGCAGCGGCGTTCGTCTGTGTCCTGGCCGGCCTCGCCCGACAGACGGCTCAAGACACGGCCAAGGACCCGGTCTGCGGCATGACGGTCAAGATCGCAGGGGCCAAGTACAGCTACGACTACAAAGGGACGACTTATTATTTCTGCGGCGAGGGTTGCAAGACCGAATTCGTGAAGAATCCGGAAAAATACCTGGGTCCGAAAGATGTGACGAAGCCTCTGGCCGGCATGCCGATGCAAGGCGGCATGCACGGACAGATGAAGGCCGGCGAACAGGGCGGTTGCAGCCTGGAGAATTGCCCGATGATGATGAAGAACGTCGAGACAAAAATCGAGAACATCAAGGACGGCGTCGTGATCACCCTGACCTCCAAGGACGCCGAGGCCGTGAAGAAGATCCAGGAGCATGCGGCGAAGATGAAAGAGGGCAAAGGCATGGCGGGCAAGGAGGAAGGAAGCTGCCCGATGGGCAAAGACTGCCCGATGAAGAAAAAATAGCGGAGGAAAACGGAAAGGGTAGATTTAAAAAAAGGCCGTTTTCCTTGGCCGGAAGCTTTGGAAAACGGCCTTTTTTTTGAAGGAGGGCAGCGATGACGGCGGCCGAAGCGATCTGGAGGGATATCGAGCGCATTCGCGAGACGGCTCCTCTCGTTCATAACATCACGAACTACGTGGTGATGAACACGACGGCCAACGCCCTTCTGGCGATCGGCGCTTCGCCGGTCATGGCCCATGCGGCCGAGGAAGTGGAGGACATGGTCGGGCTCGCCTCGGCGCTCGTGATCAACATCGGGACGCTCAGCGCGCCCTGGATCGAGTCCATGCTCTTGGCCGCCCGGGCGGCGCGAAGGAAAGAAATCCCGGTCGTTTTAGACCCCGTCGGCGCCGGCGCCACGCGGCTGAGAACGGAAACCGCGCTCAAGATCCTGAAGGAGGCGCGGCCCGCCGTTCTTCGCGGCAACGGGTCCGAAGTCCGGGCGCTGTATTATTTCGAACAGGCGACCAAGGGCGTCGACAGCCGGCATGACGCCGAAGCCGCGCTCGAAGCCGCCCGGAATCTTTCGTCGCGATTCGGCTGTGCGGTCAGCGTCTCCGGTCCGGTGGACGTCATCAGCCAGGGCGATTCGGTCATCCGTGTGGCCAACGGGCATCCCCTCATGCCACGCGTCACGGGACTGGGCTGTATCGCCTCGGCCTTGACCGGCGCTTTCGTCGCCGTGAATCGTTCCTCGTTCGACGCGGCGGCGCACGCCATGGCCGTCATGGGGATTGCCGGAGAAATCGCGGCCGAGCGGGCGCTGGGGCCGGCGAGCTTCCAGATGTCCTTCCTCGACACTCTTTACGAACTCCAGGAAAAGGATATCCGTGGACGATTGAAAATGGAGATGGCGTGAGGCACAAGCGCAAATTCGGACTCTATCTGGTCACGGACCGCGAGCTTTCGCTCGGCCGTCCGCTCGAAGCGATCGTGGAGGCGGCGGCGAGCGGCGGCGTTTCCCTCGTCCAACTTCGCGAAAAATCCGTTTCGACCCGGGAATACGTTGAGATCGCCCGCCGAATCCAGAACGTCTTAAAGCTCCGCGGCATCCCGCTCGTCATCAACGACCGCGTGGATGTGGCTCTGGCCGTGGGTGCGGAGGGAGTTCATCTCGGCCAGGAGGATATGCCCTATCCGGAAGCGCGGAAGGTTCTGGGGCGAAAGGCCATCATCGGCCTCTCGGTCGAAAACATGGACCAGGCTCTGGAAGCCGAAAAACTGGACGTTGATTATCTCGGCGTCAGCCCGGTCTTTCTAACGCCGACGAAGCCGGACACGAAAGCTCCTTGGGGGCTGGACGGGCTCGGCCGGCTGCGACAGCGTTCCCGCCATGTCTTGATCGCCATCGGCGGGATCAACTCTTCCAACGCCCTCCAGGTTCTCGAGGCGGGAGCCGATGGACTGGCCGTGGTCTCGGCCATCTGTTCGGCGCCCGCTCCGGAAGAAGCGGCGCGTCGGCTGCGAGAAACGATCGACCGTCATCAGCAGGAGAAAGGTCAGCTGTGAAGCTCTCAAAGATCGGCGAATTCGGTCTCATCCGCAGGTTTTCTCCTCCGTTTTTGAAAGGCCTTCCGCCCGGGATTGTCGGGATCGGCGACGACTGCGCCGTCCTTCCCTGGAAGAAGGACGCGCACCTGCTCGTCACGACCGACATGCTCATCGAAGACATCCATTTCCTCCGGACGAGAATTTCACCTCGCGACCTCGGCGCCAAATCCCTGGCCGTGAACTTGAGCGATATCGCCGCCATGGGCGGGACGCCGCGCTCGGCCTTTCTTTCTGTCGGATTGCCCGGCGGCAGCAGAGTCGAATGGATCGACGAGTTCTTCCGGGGCATCAAGGCCTTGGCTCAAGCCGAAAAGGTTCGTCTCCTCGGAGGCGATACAACCGGATCGCCCGGGCCGCTGGTGATCAATATCGGCCTCCTGGGTGAAGTCCACCCGGCGAGGGTGAAGTATCGCTCGGGCGCCAAGTCCGGAGATGTCATCTCTGTCACCGGATTTCTGGGAGATTCGGGCGGCGGGCTCCGCGTGCTGCTTGAAAACCGCCCACTCGATCGAGACGAAAAACATCTTGTTCGGCGGCATCATCGGCCGAGGGCTCATTTGGCCGAGGGCGCGTGGCTGGCCGCCAAGTCAGATGTGGCGGCGATGATGGATGTTTCAGACGGCATCGATTCAGACCTGCAGCGGATCATGGAGAGGTCCCGATGCGGGGCGAGCATCGACCTGGAGAAGCTCCCGCTTTCCGAGCCGCTTCAGCGGGCGGCCAAAAAATACGGTTGGAACATCCATGAAGTCGCGGCCGCGGGGGGGGAGGACTATTGTCTGCTGGTGATGGTCCGGCCGCTCCGGTTCGAAAAGATCGCCGCCGCCTACGAGAGAAAATTTCGCCGGCCGCTCTCAAGGATCGGCGTGATCACCGGAGAAAAAGAAGGATTGAAATATAAATTCAAGGGGAAGCCGCTTAAGCTGATGCGCCATGGCTTTGACCATTTCGGCTAAAAAAAGGGGGGGATAAGCCACGCGTCGCTTGCTATTGAGAATCCGTTTTCTTAACGGATTTCTCGACGGCTCGCCGTCTCTCTTCTAAAATCTTCCGGTATTCCAGGGGGTGGCGAGTCCTCAACTCATGACCCGTGATCTTGCCGTTCAGCCAGATCTTGCTCATCGGAAAAACTTCCGGGTTGAGATGGACGTTGTACATGTGCCAGATGATGACGGCCAGGAACGCCAGGATAGCCTCATAGCCGTGGACGATGATGAAAATTTCGTGGACCCAGAGAGGAAATAATTTGAGCGAGAGCTCCACCTTCCACATAAAGAAACCACTGACGATCATGATGACCGAGCCCGAGGCGACGGCCCAGTATTCGAATTTCTCGATGAAATTGTAGCGCCCGAATGCCGGCGCGTTCTCAAAGAGCCAAGAAGGGCGCTTCTCGAAGAATTTCTTAAAGATTCCCTTTTTATGGAGAAGCTGCGTCAGGCCGACATTGTGCCAGAAAAGCGTCCAGGCGTCCCGGGCGTCCTTGAACTTCGGGATCATCTCCTTGAAGTTGGCCCGGCCCCGTTTGGTGAAGATCGTGTAGAAGATATGCCAGACGATGTTGACGATCAGGATCACAGCGGCGATGCGGTGGAGGACGCCGCGGATGTAGAAGGCTTTTTCGAACGGGAAGATCGACCTGAAGATCTTGACATCGTAGAAAACAAGCGGAAGGCCGGTTACGATCAGGACGAAAAAGGCGATAATCAGGAGAAAATGCTGGATCCTCTCGGCGACGTTCATCCGCGGGAAGGCTTCATCGTCCCGGACGAGATCGCTTTCTATTAACGTTTCCATCGGATTCTTGTCCTGGAGAACAAATCGGCGGCGATAAAGATTAGGAACACCGAGATCAGGCCGGCGATGACGGCCCTGTAAAAAATCTTCACGGAGACGATCCAATTGTTCTCCGCCTTCTTCGAGATCCCATGGATTTTTCCCCGTTGGAAGCCATTACCATGATTCTCTGCCTTCTTCGAGGCCCTCCGGATCTTGCCCCATTGGAAGCCTCTTCCGGCGCCAGAATGACAGGCCGCACAGGGGACGGGCGAAAGATTCGTAGCGTGGGGAAAGTCTTTGACATTCTTGAGGTTGGTGTGACAGTCCGTGCAGGCGAGCCCCGCCCTACCGTGAACGGAGGCGGCGAATGTCGCCGGATCGACGAACACGGAGTCGCCGGCAGCGTTTTTGAGGCCTTTATCGCCGTGGCAGGTCAGGCAATCATCGTTAGCGGCCGCCCAAGCCAGTGATGCAGCCGCCGCCAACCAAGCCAGCCTGAATAGAAATCTCAGCATGAGCGCTTTTCCGACTATAAATGATGAAAAGAGGCTCGATGTAGGTTATTTCCCAGGAATTGTGTGTTTGATCTTGTCCCAGCGCGCGGCGAAATCGAAGCTCTTGCCGTGGGCGCTCTCGTGGCAGGTCAGGCAGAGGGCCTTGATTGCCTCGGCATTCCCATAGAGCTTGAGGCCGTTCTTTATGGCCGCTTCT
>Ga0315282_10000533_pt1 | contig 74954 bp, 64 predicted proteins | sample YL17G07_20_MG_FD_203693 | JGI IMG/M metagenome (GOLD analysis project Ga0315282, IMG submission 203693) | Sediment microbial communities from Yellowstone Lake, YNP, Wyoming, USA - YL17G07_20 | ecosystem: Environmental > Aquatic > Freshwater > Lake > Sediment | place: USA: Wyoming | collected... | reverse complement strand
CGATCAGAAAAAATTGATGCGATTGCTGCCGAGGAAGCAAAGAAAAAAGCCGAACAGCTACTTTTGCAAGCCAAAGACGATATTGAAATGGCCGAAGCTTCTGCTGCATTAGAGAAAGCTCTATTACATATCAAGATTGCCAATCGCAAAAAGCGTCACCACTAAAAAACTATATTTTATCGAGATCTCCGCCATTTAAGCTACCCGAATTGTGGCTAAGAAAATGTATTTGTGCTACAATAAAAACGTAAAGCTTAAAACGTAAAACTTAAAGTGGCAATTTAAAAGAGAAAAGATAATTCCTTTTTGTTTTGAGTTGAAGTTTTAACATTTGAGTTTTTAGTTTTAAGTTAATTTTACTATAGGAGGGGTTTGTGCAATTTAAAGTTCCCCAAAACATCGATCTAGAAGATAAAATCGTCGGCCCTTTGACCTTGATTCAATTTTTGTATATTATTTCTGGCGGCATCATTATTTATCTGCTTTTTCTAACTCTTGGCTCAACTTTTTTCTTCTGGGTTTTATCCATCCCGATTGCCGCGATTGCCATCTCGCTGGCCTTTTTAAAAATTCAAGACCAACCTTTATCGCATTTTATTAAAGCTGGGTTGATGTATCTTAGTCGGCCAAAAACAAGAATTTGGCAAAGGCACGGCGTAAATATTTCAGCGATTAAGGCAGCGCCAGTAAAAAAAGAGGGTTCGACCACTCTGCCCAAGAAAAAAATTGAAAAATCTGAATTAGAAAAAATAGCCCAAGTTTTAGATACAGGTTCACCGACGCCTCGAGTTTAAGGAGGGGTTTTGAAGCTATTTGGCAAAAAAAATCAAGTTGGTAGCACCCAAGATATTATTAAATTTGCCGAAATTCGCGAGGGAGTCATCATCCTAAAAGACGGCAATCTCCGCCAGGTTTTACTTTGTTCTTCAATCAACTTTGATCTTAAAAGCGAGCAGGAACAAGATGCCATAATCTATCGATATCAAAGTTTTTTGAATTCCTTAGAATTTCCCATCCAAATTTTAATGCAGTCGAAAAAATTGGATCTCTCAAACTATTTAGCCAAGCTCGACAAAGTTTCCAAAGAACAAACCAATGAACTTTTAAAATATCAAACCGAAGATTATGTCGATTTCGTCAGAAAGCTAATCGATGTGGCCAACATTATGGACAAGCGCTTTTATGTTGTGATCCCCTATCTCGTACCGCCAAAAGTGAATGCCCCAAAAATCGGCCAACTCGGTCAACAAAGTGCCGAAGGCGTGGGAACTTTAACCTATGATGAATTTAAAAAATATAAAACAGAGCTTGATCAAAGAATCCAGGTGGTCCAGTCTAGCTTAGGCTCAATTGGAGTACGAACCGCGCTTTTAAATACCCAGCAATTAATTGAATTGTTTTATAACGTTTATAATCCCGAGGAAGCAAGCAAGGAAAAATTAATTAATGCCGAAGATCTTCAGGGCGAGGTCGTTTCTTCAGAATTGACCCGCCCAGAAGAAAGCAAGAAAGAGAATGAACAACCAAGCCTCACAACCTAATTTGCCTGGGGCCGCACCTTTAGCACCTTTGGGCACACCCATGGTCAATAAATCTCAATCAGCCGCAACGCAATTTCCCCAAAATGCTCCGGCCGCAGTTCCTAAATCACCGGCAGAGCCTTCTCCTCCTCCTCCGCCTCCCGAACTGGAACAAATGGGCGAGAAAGTTACTCTCAAGCGGAGTTTCGAAAATTTTTGGAAAAGTCCAGCGGATTCTGGCCCATCGCTTTTCCAAGGTAGCACCAAGATTCCTGACTTCTATGGCCAGGGCATGGCTTCTGTTTTAGATTTGATTGCTCCAGCCGGCTTTAAGATTGAGCCAAATTATATTCAATTTGGCAATATTTATACTCGGACTCTCTTTGTTTTCACTTACCCAAGATATGTCCAAACAAATTGGCTCTCGCGGATTATTAATTACGATATCACGCTCGATATTTCGATGTTTATTTATCCAATCGGCACCCACCAGGTTATGGGCGATCTCAGGAAAAAAGCGGGGCAATTGGAATCGTCGCTCGCGATTGAGCGCGAAAAGGGGATGGTCAGAAACCCAGAACTTGAAACAGCGGTCGAGGATATTGAAAGTTTGCGAGATGTTTTGCAGCGCGGGGAAGAACGGCTGTTCCAATTCGCCCTTTACTTTACCATCTACTCTACCTCAATCAACGAGCTCAATACCATTACCGAACAGCTGGAATCAACTTTGGGCGGAATGCTCATTTATACAAAACAGTCTCTCTTACAAATGGAGCAAGGCTTTAATTCGACTTTGCCTTTGGGTATTGATGAACTAAAGATTTTGCGCAATTTAGACACTGGCTGTTTATCAACCACTTTTCCTTTTACTTCCTCGACTCTTTCGACCAACGAAGGCATTCTCTACGGTCTTAATCGCCACAACAATTCTTTAATTCTTTTTGATCGCTTTAATCTGGAAAATGCTAATGCAGTTGTTTTTGCCAAAGCTGGTTCAGGAAAATCTTATGCGATTAAACTAGAGGCTTTGCGATCTTTAATGCTTGGAACAGATATTATTGTCATTGATCCTGAATCAGAATACCAAGCTCTCTGTGAAGCAGTTGGCGGTAATTTTATGCGTTTGAGCCTTGATTCTGACAAAAGGATGAATCCTTTTGATCTGCCCACCGCTGGCGAGGGGGCAATTTCCGGGGCTTCGGGTGAAAGCATTTTAAGAAGCAATGTGACAATGCTCCACGGGCTTTTGTCTTTGATGATGGGCGGCCTCACGCCCGAAGAAGACGCAATTTTGGAAAAAGCCATTTTTGAGGCTTATGCTCTAAAAGATATTACCGCTGATGCCCAGTCCCACAAAAATCAACCGCCCTTACTCAAAGATCTTCAATCAGTCTTGCAAAATATGACTGGCGCCGAGACCATGGTCAGTAAACTTTCAAAATATACCGAAGGCACTTTTAAAGGTCTATTTGATCAGCCGACAAACTTTGATTTAGGTACTGGTTTTACGGTTTTTTCGGTGCGTGATTTGGAAGATACCTTGAGGCCAATCGGCATGTATTTAATTTTAAATTACATCTGGCAGCGAGTCCGCTTTAAAATGAAACGGCGAATTCTAATTGTTGATGAAGCGTGGTGGATGATGCAACACGAAGATTCTGCTCGCTTCCTCTACTCCATGGCCAAACGAGCGAGAAAATATTATTTGGGTTTGACAATTATCTCGCAAGATGTGGAGGATTTTCTCTCGTCGAAATATGGCCGAACAGTGGTTAACAACTCTTCAATGCAGATTTTACTCAAGCAATCGCCGGCCGCAATCGAAAAAGTCGCCCAGATCTTCAATTTAACCGAGGGTGAAAAATTCCTCTTGTTGGAATGCGATGTCGGTGAAGGTTTGTTCTTTGCCGGCTTAAATCACGTGGCGATTAAAGTTGTTGCTTCTTATACTGAAGACCAATTAATTACGACTGATCCGCGCGAACTCTTGGCCCGCCAGGCGGAAAAGGCTCAACAGGAAAATCCACCGGCTGAAAATCAAGGATAAAAAACCGAAGATGGGTAAAAAAGAAATATTATTAATCGTCGCTATTGTATTAACGGTGCTTGCCGGAATTGCCGCGATTATCTACATCGGTATAATGGGTTTTTTTACTGGCAACCTGTTTGAATCCGGTACTCAATCTGGTGCTGGTGGCCGTGGCTCATGTAGTATCCTTTACCCTGCCAGCGCCGGCTCATATGACCAAATCGGTGCTGCGATTAACGCCTGGATCCACCAGAATGGCCCAGGATCGCCGCTAGAAGGCAAAGGATTTTTGATCGCTAAGAGCGGTGCCGAATCGGGTGTTAATCCCGCCTTAATCGCCGGCATCGCTCGCAAGGAAAGCTCCTTTGGTAAACATATTCCCGATGATACATATAACCCTTTCGGCCGCACTGCTTCTGATTCCCAACCCGGTGTAACAGTCGGCTCTCACAAGTGGTATAAATTTAATTCCTGGGATGAAGCCATCGCCGAAGAGGGCCCGTACATTAAGAGGACGTATATTGACGAAGGCAGAACTACAATTGGCGCCATGCTGGCTAAATATTGTCCTGAAAGCGAATGCGATACCGACACTTACATCACCCAAATGACTGACTGGATGAACGAAATTACCAGGCTAGCAGGCGGGGCTTTGGGAGAGGAGTGTAATGAAGCGGTTTTGGCTGGGGCCGACGGTGGCCCAACAATATGCAGTGTTGGCTACACTGGCGCACCAGCCTCTTGTGGCTGGATTGAAATACCCGACAAAGCAGAAGATTACCAAAAATATGGCGGGGGTTCCGATTGGGGCAAACCCAGCCTTGTTAATATGGTTATGGGCGTGGCAAAATCTTGGAAAGAGGCAGGAAATACCAAAATCCAGGTGGGGGATTTAAGCAATCAGTGTAGCCAAGCCCCTGGACATGCCTCGCATGATCGCGGGACAGATGTCGATATTGACCTACCAAACGGAATGATGGTAGACGGTGCAAAATATAATCCCCAATTAGCGATTGCCCTCGCAAAAAAGTTTATTAGCTGTGGTGCGACTGATATCGGTTATGAAGATCCTCAAGTTATTCAAGAAGTCAATAATTGGGCGACACAAAATAATCTTTCTGGCCGCGTCAGAGCTTGGACTGGCCATAAAGACCATTTTCATGTAAGGAGCGAAAAAAGATGACCCCCTTGAAAAAAATCTTAATTATTATCGTTGTTGTTTTTCTTGGTTTGGTGACCATCGGAATTGTTCTATTATTTCGTCAAAGGGGCGGGTCAAACTATATTGAACCAGCAAAAGTTTCTGATATTAATATGCTTTGGCCTAAAGTGAAAGCCGATCAAAGCGAAGTTTATTATTTTAAAAATGTCGAAAATCCCGGTTTCTACAAAATGGCTTTAGCCGACAAGAAGGAAGAAAAAATCTCCAGCACACTAGATACCCCTGACAAAGTACTTTGGTCCCCTAATGCAAGGCGGGCTTTAATTTTTATTACCTACGATAAACAAAATATGGAAAAATATGGTAGTCCCTTTTCGGATTTGCAAGCAGCTGACCAAACCCCAATGAAATGGGTCTATGATTTTGAATCAAAAAAACTCTCACGTCTTGATAGTCGCATAATTGACATCGCCTGGATGACGGACGACAAAATCATCTATCAATTACAAAAAGACAACCAAGCTAGCATTAATATTTCAGATTACGATGGCCAAAATTGGGAAAAAGTCGTCGATTCTCCAGCCGTATATATCGACCAAATTATTAGTTTTGCCAATGACAAACTATATTTTCTCGCGACGCCTGGCGAGGGTATTAGAAATTTTTATGTTCTTGATATCAAATCAAAAGACATGAGCGAAAAACTAAAAGACGTCGGTGGTTCAGCCATTGTTAATAATGATTTGGTATTAATCGAAATATCTCAAGATAATGTTACGCAATTATATTGGGCCGATTTGAAACAGCCGGATTTAAATAACACCAAAATTATTGCTACCGTCCAAAAAGCTGTCTGGCTTAATCAAGATAAATTTCTGGTGGCTATTGGCGGAGGCCGAACCGATAAACTTATCATAGAAGATATTGTCACAGGAGAAACGAGAACATTGTCCTATAGCGAGAAAGAATTCTCTCTTGATACGCAAAATTTAGTAATAATTGATAAGACCGTTTATTTCACCAGCAACAATGTTTTGTATAAATTAGATCTCTCTAAAAAACTATGATAAACGAAGGGGCGTCTATGCAAGACGCCCCAGCAAGCGCGAAAGACTCCTACAGTCCCTTGGTCAGTGCTTTCCAGACATCCAAGGGGATGTTGTGTCGCCGGGGGAAATCCTCATCGCCTGGTACGAAGAAGTCCCCGGCCACATAGCGCCAGCCCGTGTTCTCTTTCCGCCAGATATCAATGCCCCACTCCCTACCTGGCGCCTTGTCAGTCAGGAGTGCCCAGTCGTCGAGGCGGTAGACCTTGCTGATCGGACCGAAGATGAAGACGGACGTCTTCTTCATCTTCGTCTTGATGATAGATAGATCAGGAGCAGGCAAGACCACGCGCTTTGACGCCACACTCTGTGGAGCTGGTGCTCGCGATTGCCTGTACTCGAGGAGGGGCTCTTTCGTGGTCTCAAAGAAGTCATACTTCTTTCTAGTCTGGTATGTATCGACCAGGCTGAGACTGGCGCCCTTCCAGTCGTATAGGTCCACGGTGTATGTGTGCGGCGCTCCGTGGGCCTGTTTCTTGGCCCAGATAAAATCCCAGACCGCGATCTGGCTCTTCTTCCCTGGGCGAATCGTCCCAATCGCACAGCCGCCAGCGCTCGAGAAGCCGACCTTGAGCGAGCGTTTCCCATTCTCCCAAGAGATAACCAGGCTGTTGCTGTTCTGGGATCCGCCGACAACGGTGGTGATAACGAGCTTCTCTTTCTTGCCGTCAGCGTTGAGATCCCGCGACGGCAGAGCGGTAGTAACCTTCTGCCCTTCCCGCGCGCCCTTGATGTCGGCGGACCAGATATAGACGAGGCTGCTCTTCGCCAAGAGCGACGAGGCACAAGCGAGCACGATGGCGGACATCAGTAACACCCTGAATTTCATGGGATTTCCCCCTTGCGGAAGTTGCCATTAGTTTAAACCAAGATTATTAATTGGTCAAGGATGGGCACGATATTATTTTTTTATTTTGTTTGCTATAATAGAATCAAACACGGGCTATGTTAGCTTGTGGTAATTGTGGAATTTACATAGCCGAACTCCAGGAGGGGTATGGCTAAAAGAAAATCGAGCACTAAAATTACAGAGCGCGAATCCAGCCGCAAAAGACGCGGCCGAGCCGATGTTATTAAGCTGGGGAAATTTAAACCGCTTAGGGTGGCGGAGATTCCCCAAGGAAAAATCCAACAAGCCACTCAAGCCGCAGGCGGCCAAGAAGCGCCATCAACCGCTTATCCAGAAAATGCACCCGAAGCAACTGATAATCCCCAGGCCGTAATCACACCCGAGAAAGAGCCGCCAAAAACCAAAGGCGGGGAAAAACCAGGAGGGGCCGAACAACCAGCGGAGGGAGGAGCTCCAGCACCAGGTGAAGAAAGGGCTCCGACTCAAGATCAAACACCTAAAGAAGGCCAGGAAGAAGGCAAGAAGCCCGAAGCTGAAGAAGAAAAGCCAGAGGAGGCAGAAGGCCGCCAAGAGCCAGAAGGCGAGGGCGATGAGGAAGGAAAAGAAGGGGGTGATGGAGAAGGTGAAGAGGGAGAAGGAGAAGGAAAAGAAGATAAAAAGAAAGAAGGTGAGGCAGAAAAAGAAGCGGAAAAAGGAATCAAGGCCTTGGCTAAAGCCGCCTGGCAAGCAATTTCTAAAGCCGTGATGTCTGCCCTGGCCTCCCTTGCTGGTGCGATCGGCTGGCCAGTTATTATTGGCTGCGCGGTTGTTGCCTTGATCATTTTAATTATTCTTGGCGTTCTAGCTGCCCATTGGATAAAAACCGGCCCCACCGGCCGAACTGCGCCAATTGCTGCTGGCGTCGATGACCCGAATGTTAAAAAAATTATTTCTCTTATGGATCAAACAAATGCCGACGGCAAGACAAAGAAGCTTGAAATTGCTAACGAGCGCGATAAAGAATTTATCAAATCCGGAAAAATTGACAAAAGGCTTGCCGCTGCTCTTGCCTATTTGGCTGAACATCACGAGCATATCCGTGTCAGCCACATTGTCTCTGGCTATGAAGACATTAAAACGAATACCGAATCTGGTCAGTTCCACGACATCAAATATCCCAATAATATCTCTGCCCACAAACAGGGCCAAGCCGCGGACATTGATGAGATTGATTACGTCAAAGATAAATGCAATTGCGGCACTCTCATCCCCGTCCAAGTCAAATGGCAGACGATTGGCGAAAATCCTTACGGCCAAGCGCCAGATGCTCTTAATAAGATAAAAAAAGCCTCGGATCTGTTGAATCCCGATGTCAAAGCTGCCTTGGAAAAACTTGGCGTCAAAGGACTTGATGATCCATCCGCTCAACAAAAATTAAAAGATGCTCCCGGTGCACTCGGACAGATTAACGGACCTTATGACCTGACTAATCCCAATGTCATTTCCGCTCTTGCAAGTATTGGGATCACGGGTATTGATAGCTCGGCCTTGCAGGCGGGTTTAAAACATCTTCAGGCTATCCAAAGTTTGACTCAAATGAATCTTGGAGATCTCAATGCCCTAAAAAATAGCTCCAGCGCCAAAGATCTTTTTACGTCTATCGGCATCAATATGGACAATAGCACCATCGACCAGCTCGCCAAATTTCAAAGCGTAGAATCAATTTTGGGAATGATCAATTCTTCCAATGATCTTGCTAATCCGCAAGTCCAGCAGGCCCTGCAAAATATGGGGATAAACGCCAACGACCCTAATTTCAAACAAGCTTTTGCTTATATGCAAAATGCCAACACTATTACAAACTGGCACGGTAACACCAGCGATCCAAATTTCACTTTAGCCATGCAAGCGATGGGTATCCCGATTAACGACCAAACCACTCAAGCTCTTCAATATCTCAGCGCTGCCCAAGGCACTCTAAAATCTCCCTCCAACACCATCATTTCTGATGTGCAAACAATCCTCGCCTTGGAAAAAATGGGCATCAATATTGAAGATCCGAACACGCAAAATGTTCTTAACCAGGTTCGTGGCGCCTATAATATCCTGAATTGGGGTGGTCCGACCGCCGACGCCGCTTTGGCTGGATATATGACTTCTCTCAACATTCCGGTCAACGCCGACACGCTGGCAATTATGGATAAATTGGGACAGGACCATAATATCCTCAATAATCCGCAAGCTCTCGGACAATATGCCAGCGACTTTGCCAGTCTCACTTCCTGGCAACAGGTTTTTTCGGCTCAAAACCTTAACGCTTTCAAAAGCGGCGCTGTCTCACAAGCTTTAAGCCAATTGGGGCTGACAAATTATACTGATTTAGTCGGCCAGCTTAACGATGTTTCCAAATTACTCAATCCCGCTAACTTTCAGGCGGCGGAATCGGCCATTACTAACCAAGTGATGAGTGATCTTCATATCTCGTCTGATGTCGGCGCCGCCATGGGCCAATTTGGCAACATCCAAGCCCTGGCCAATATCCATAGCCCCGCCGATTTATTAAATCCGCAAGTCCAAAACGCCCTAGCAAATCTAAAAATTCCCAGCGGCGCGATGGGTCAGCTCGGCCAAGCAGGCAGTATTATGGCGCTGACCCAGATTAAGACCCCGGCCGATCTCCTCATGCCCGGGAATTTGGCGGCACTGGACAGCCTAGGGATTATTTCTGTTACCCCGGAGCTGCTTGGCCAGCTTGGCTCGATCCAGGCCTTAATGCAAATTAATTCACTTGATGATCTTTTTAATCCATCGACTATTCTTGCTCTAAATAATCTAGGGCTGATTTCGCTGGGAGGACCAGTAGCAGCAGCCTTGATGGTAGCCAGTTTCATCGACAATCTCACTGGTGGCTCTCTTCTTGGTGGATTACTCGGCGGCGGCAATAATTGTAAAGAGACCACCGACTGTTACAAACCAACCGCCCAAGAAAATATTTATAAAGTCGTGGAGGAATTACTACAAATGCCTTACGATCTTGGCGATAAAGCGCTGTATCGCGTGACCCAGCTAATAGTTTGGAATTTAGACTATATTAAACAAAAAGATCCAAATCTTACGACTAAATTGGATCAACTCTATTGGACGCCGAGAGCCAAAAATGTCGGGCTTTTCACTATGCCCGAAGCCTTCGCCAACATCCATATTGGATACTAAATATAGTGAGGCGTTAATCGGTTACGATGCCCGTTAGGTTTAGCGTCAAACGTCTATCGGCTTAATTTTACGCCTGACGTAACCGCCTCACGATACGGGCTTCGTTGCCCTAACCGCTGATCTTAAACCTTATCCTCTTAACCTTGTTCTCCCCTAATTTTTGGTTAATCAAAGCAATAATCTTTGAAGATTCTACTTGCAAATTGGCCGCCGCTAAGTTTGAAGAAACACCAACTGTCAAAAGCCCATTTTTAAACGAAATTGCACAATAACGATCATCAGCTAAACTATCGGCGGTCTTACAAATATAAGCGGCTTCCAGCGGTTTTTGCAGGCGTTTGAGCTTAGATTGGCGTCCAATAATATTCTTAATATCTTCCATTGATTACTCGCCTCCAATCTCTATTATTTTAGCCTTCTCTCTTAAATTTTTTTCAACATGATCTAAATCTGTCGTCGTAATAATTGTCTGGCAATCTTGGACGATTTTACTAAGGTGCATTCTTCTTCTTCGATCCAATTCCGAAAAAATATCGTCAAGTAGAAGAATCGGCCGGGTCTTCCCTTCCGCCGTAAAGTAATCCAACTCGGCGATTTTTAAGGCCAAAACTGCGCTCCGGAACTCCCCTCTCGATCCGAAGGTCGTAATATCTTTCCCGTCTAAGTAAAAAGTGAAATCATCTCTATGCGGGCCAAATAAAGTGGCCGTGTTTTCAATCTCGCGATCCCTGCCTGCTATTAGGGTTTCTTCGTACTCTTCCGGCTCTACCGTTGGCTTATATTTGATTTGCAAGTTCTCCCCTGCCCCGGAAATATTTTGGTAAGTCTTACTTAAGTTTTTGTTAATATAATCAATTACCTTTACCCTTTTTCGAATCACAAAACTGCCTAGGGTAATTAATTTCTCATCCCAAAACTCAAGTTCCCTAATATCAGCCTTACCTATTTTAATGAAAAATAATAATTTATTCCGGCTTTTAATGATTTTTGCTAAATCCAAAAGCGCGATAACGTATTTTTTTTCCATCTCGCAAAGTAAAATATCTAAAAATCTGCGCCGGTGCACTGGTGAGCCATCAATTAATCTTATTTCCTCTGGTGAAAAAAGAACTGCGGGCATCACTCCCAAGAATTCCGCCATCCTCTTTTTTACGCCGTTAATTTTAACCGATTTTTTCTGCGGCAGATCAATCCCCTCTTTTTGCATTACCATCTCTAAGGTCTTGGCCTCTTCGTCCGCAAGTGTGATTAAAATTTTCATAAAGTCGCTCCCCCACTTGATAAGTTCATTATCACGGTTAGTCCGCCAAGATCTGCCAGTTGAGATCATGTAAATTGCCTCAATAATATTGGTTTTACCAATGCCATTCGGACCGATTAAAATGGTAGTTTTAGCAAAATCAAAAGAAGCCTTTGAATAGTTGCGAAAGTTGGTGAGAGCTAATTTTGATAACATAATGTTAAAACTTAAATCTCAAAGCTTAAAGCTACAACTAAAAGCATTAAAGAAAATCATTTATGTTTTATACTGAAGTTTTAACATTTGAGTTTTTAGCTTTAAGTTCAGTTTATTCTTCCATCCTCAGCGGCATAATAATATAAAGATAGTTCGGGTCTTTGGCTGGCTTTATAATCCCTGGAGAAAGACTCCCGGCTAACTCTAGGCTTAATTTTTCAGAATCCATTATTTGCAAAACATCTAAAATAAATTTGGCATTAAAGGCAATTTCTAATTCCTCGCCCGATAAAACCGCTTCCAGCTTAGAAGTGTTATCGCCAAGCTGCGGCGAGACAGCAATAACTTCCAATTTTTTTGGTTTTTGAAAGACGAGCTTTACATTGTTGGCTGCTTCTCTGGCAAAGAAACTCGCCATTTTAATAGCATTGAGGAATTGGGCAGTGTTAATTTCGATTTTTGTCTTAATATTTTTAGGGATAATCTGCTCATAGTCCGGGAAGCTTCCTTCAACCAATCGCGAGATTACTTCTGTTGGGCCCATTTTAAAATGAATTTGATTTTCTCCAATTTTTATCACAACTTTATCCACAGCTTCATCAAGCAATCTGCCAATTTCTGCCATTGTGCGTTGCGGTACAATAATGTTTAGCTCTTTGCTTTCTTTGGTCATCAGGTTAATAGTTTTTTCAGCCAAGCGGTAGCTATCTGTTGCCACCATTTTAATTTTGCCGTTGCTGATTTTTAAACACACCCCAGCTAATACTGGCCGCGTTTCGTCCAAAGCACAAGCAAATGCTGTTTTTAAAATTCCGTCTTTTAAATCCTGGGCTGCTACTTCCAGCGTTTCTCCTTCTTTTACCTCTGGGATTAAAGGGAACTCCGACGCATCAATTCCTTTAATATTGGCCTTAAAATGTTCTGATTCCAAATGGAGGGTGGTATCTTTGAGCTCAATACTAATAGTTTTATCCGTGTTGGTCGTTGTATATTCAGAAAGCAACCTAGCCGGACAAGTAACTGCGCCGTCTTTATCTACTTTGGCCCCAATCCATGTGGATATACCGATCTCTAAATCAGTTGCCGAAAGCGTCAACCTGCCATTTTTCGTTTTAATTAAAATGTTATTGAGGACCGGTAAAGTTGCTCTAGTACCAACCAATCTTCCGACAATATTTAGCCCCCTAGTGAGATTTTCTTGGGTACATGATACTTTCATCTTATCCTTTCTAAAAACCATCTTGAATATTTCCTATTTTGAATTCTACTATTATATATATGCAAATAATTAACCCTCGCACATGAAAACTAAATTCGAATTATCCACATCTTACTATAAAACTTAATAAGAATTTAATAAAAAGCAATAGTAATAAGCATTGTGAATATTGTGGATGAACAGAAGATTTTTAGTGTGGAAAAGATGTGGATAACAGTGCGAATAACTGGTTACCTTATCCACTTTTGACTGAAAACCGAGAATTGAAATTAGGAACTACGAATAGCCTGCCTTGGTTCTCTATTCCCAACCCATTTATTGATCCAAACTTATCCACATACTATCCACATGCTCGATAAATTTTAATTTCTTGTCGCGAATGTTTTAAGGTGCTTTGTCAAGCAATATATAATTTTTCTTTAATTAATGTCAGCTCTTTTTGTAAGTCAGCATTTACGCCAATTTCTCTTTCAATTTTTTTAACGCCATGGATTATTGTTGTATGGTCTTTTTTATTAAGTTCTTTGCTAATTTTTGGGAAAGATAAATTCATCTCGTGCCGCAATAAATACATCACAATCTGCCGGGGCCAAACCAATTCTTTATTACGTTTGGCTGAAAGTAATTCTTCGTGTCCAATTTTAAAGAACTCTCCAACTGTTTTAAGAATTTTCTCGATCGTGAGGCTTTTACCTTTTGAAATTATTAGATCCTCAAGAATTTTACTGACGTTATCGAGCGATGGTATCATGTCGTTTAGCTGGCAGGCAGACCGGATTCGATTAATTGCCCCCTCAAGTTCTCGAATATTTGATTCAATATTGAGCGCAATATAGTGAATAATCTCATCTTCGAGGGCAAAATCCTTTTCTACGCTTTTTTGTCTCAAGATTGCCTCGCGCATTTCCAAATTGGGCGGTTGAATATCGGCCACCATCCCACAGCCAAAACGTGAAGTTAGGCGCTCCTCAAGTTGAGGGATTGCTTGCGGGATTCGGTCTGAAGTCATGACAATTTGGCGATTGCTTTGGTGGAGGGTATTGAAAGTATGGAAAAATTCTTCTTGGGTTCCCTCTTTGCCCGAAAGAAATTGAATATCATCAACAATTAAAACGTCAGCGTCGCGATAGGCCTTTTTAAAATCATTAATTTTGCCGCTTTGAATAGAGCTAATAAAGTCATTTGCAAATCTTTCACAAGAAACATAAATTACCTTCTTTTTAGGAGCTTTGTCTAATATTTCATTGCCAATCGCTTGGGCAAGATGAGTCTTACCCAAACCAACACCGCCGTAAATAAAGAGGGGATTATAAACCTCGCCTGGTTTATTAGAAATTGCTTGGGCGGTTGCTACCGCCAAACGGTTAGAATTGCCAATAACGAAATTATTAAAACGATATTTAGAATTAAGAAGAGGGTGGCTTGTCTTAGGGATTGTTGAAACCTCATTTAATGGCACTTCTTTTTTTAAGGTAATACTTGGGGCGATAGGCGAACTAACAGCATATTTGATTGAATCGACTTCAGGTTTAATTTTTTTTAAAGTGAAAAAAATTTGTTCGTGATATTTATTCTCTAGCCATTCTTTGGTAAAAGCATTTGGAACGCCAATGGTAATTTCTTTTTCTTCAATAATTAAAATGAAGGTGTCTTTAAACCAAGTGGTGAAATTGGCTTTGCTTAAAGTCACTTCGAGTTCGCCTAAAGCGGTTTGCCAGATTTCTTTCGGATCACTAGCATTATTGGCCATTTTTCCCCTTCCTTGTTGCATATTGCAGTTTACACCCAAGCTTTGCTTAAAGTCTATATTGATTTATCCACAAATGCCCATACCTAATGTTAAATAACTTATCCACAGCTTGTCAACCATGTTAAAACTGAAAGTGCAAATGTTAAAGCAACAACAAAAATCTCAAAGGATCAAATTTTTAAACTTTTTCATGTTGTTTTGAACTTTGCCATTTTAACTTTTAGTTAAGCCCATTTTATTGATTTAAAGAAAAGCTTAAGGTATAATAAAAGAGATTTTAACAAAAGAAAGGATAAATAAAATGAAGCGGACTTTTCAGCCAAACAACCGACATAGAAAAAAGGTCCACGGCTTTAGATCAAAAATGAAGACCAAAGATGGCCGTAATATTTTAAAAAACCGCCGGCGAAAGGGAAGAAAGCGATTAACAGTTTAGCATGTTATCAAAAAAATATCGGCTGACGCGGAAACAAGTAAATATTCTTTATCGAAAGGGAAAATCGCGCATTTTTGGGAGCATTTCCATCAAATCTTATCCCAATGGTTTAGAATATCCGCGTTTCAGCATAGTTATTCCCAAGAGTCTGGTTAAAAAAGTGACTGAAAGAAATCGATTAAGAAGAGTTATTTTCGATGAATTGAATAAAGCTAGAGTAGCCCATAACGATTATTTAATCCGTTTATTCAAAGTAGAAGATGAATTGCATTTACGCTCCCAGATTAAAAATATTTTTGGTGGATGAATGTGTAAGTTTTTAATGTTAAAGTTAATTCGTGCTTATCAACGGACCCTATCTTTCGATCACGGTCCAATGAAAGCACTTTACCAAAATAAAGGCGGGTTTTGCCGCTACCAGCCTTCATGCAGCGAGTATACTTACCAGGCGGTTGAAAAATACGGCGCGATTAAAGGATCATACCTGGGTTTTAAACGGATTATGCGTTGTACACCATGGGCCAAGGGCGGCTGGGATCCGGTCAAATAAAAGGAAGTAATGCCAGCAATTAAATCTGTCTTAAAATTAATTTTATATCAGCCGCTATTTAATGCGCTCATTTTTCTAATTTGGTTAATCCCTGGTCATAATGTAGCTTTTGCCATCATTGTTTTAACCATTATTATCAGGCTTATTCTTGTCCCCTCATCGCTGAAGGCCAGCCGCGCCCAAGTTAGGATGCGTAATCTGCAACCAGAGATCCAAAAAATCCAGGCCCAATATAAAGATGACAAACAAAAACAATCCCAAGCCCTGATGGAGTTTTACAAGGTCAATAAAATTAACCCCTTGGGCTCGTGTTTGCCACTCTTAATTCAATTCCCAATCTTAATTGTTTTATATTATGTCTTTATCAACGGCCTAAATACTTCGCGTTTTGATCTTTTGTATTCTTTTATGCCGCGGCCAGAATTTATTAATACGATGTTTTTTGGCTTAAACCTGGCTCAACCAGATCGCTGGATCCTGCCGGTAATCGCCGGAGCGTTGCAGTATTTTCAGACTCGCCAATTAATGCCGGCGACAAATCCTGGCACACAAGATACCCAAGCAATGATCTCCAAGCAGATGATGTATTTGATGCCTTTATTTACAGTTATTATCGCCGGCAGACTACCCGCGGCTCTACCGCTTTACTGGATTATCACTACTCTGTTTGGTATTGCCCAACAATGGTATGTGATAAGAGAAACCCCGCCGGAGATTATTTCAACCGCACCCGCCAATGAACCGGAAATACCCAGCAAGAAAAAATCTGAAGAAAAAGAAACAACCAAAAAGCACGGCGTGGAAATAACAGTAAGAAGGAAGAAATGAGTTTAGATAAATTCTCGGCCAAAGGCCGATCATCCTCGGGACGAAAAGTTTCCGCAAAAGCAGTTGAAAAACAAGCTAAAACCCTATTCAAACATTTAGATCCAGACGCTATATTAGGAATTACTTTAGATGACAATATTTGCCGCATCAATGTTGAAACAGCAACTTCGGGATTATTGATTGGCCGCCATGGCGAAACTTTAGAAGCCCTCCAGCATATCCTGCGTTTAATGCTGGCTAAAGAGTGTGAAGAATTTATTCCGCTCTCTTTAGATATTGCTGGTTACCGCGAACTTCGAGGCAGGGAAGTTGAAGGAATGGCCAAGAAAGCCGCCCAAAAAGTAATTGCTTTTGGCGGCGAAGTCGCTTTGCCGCCAATGGGCGCTTATGATAGGCGTTTGGTCCATGTTGCCCTCCAGGGAATTGAGGGGGTTGAAGGAATCTCGGAAGGTGAGGAGCCAGCAAGAAGAATAGTCATTAGACCGAAGGTAAAATAAGTACGAAGAAAATTAGGGACTAAGTACGAAGAACGGTGGGGTGCTGGAGTGGTTGATCAGGCCGCTCTCGAAAAGCGGTATGGCCGCAAGGTCATCGTGAGTTCGAATCTCACCCCCACCGCCAGAAATAGTGTAGAATAAAAATGTGAAGCAAGTTTCGGGAGGGATTTAAATGGCAGATATCGACAATACGCTCCAAAATATCGCCCGTGAGGCGGAAGAACGGCACGCCAAAGAACGGGCTGAAAAACTTGGGCTTGACTATATTAACTTAGTTAGCTACCCTTTTGCGCCAAATGTGGTTGCTGTTATTCCCAAAGAAAAAGCCATGCAATATCGCCTTGTCGCCTATCTCAAAGTAGAAAACTTGATCAAAGTGGCGACTGACAATCCTCCCAACGTGGCAACTGAAGACCTTTTAGAAAATTTAAAAAAAGAAGCTCAATTTGATTTCCGACTATCTTTTTGTTCAAGAACCAGTATGGATTTTGCTTTAAGCCGCTACGATGCTTTATTACCTCAAGCTCAAGAAACCAAAGTCGAAGTCACCAAAGAAACTGAAGATGCTTTTGAAAAGGAAATTAAGAGCATCAAAGCCCTTAGAGATAAAATCACCACAGTTTCAACAACAGAATTACTCGATGTTGTTTTCGCCGGCGCAATGAGACTCGACGCTAGCGATATTCATATCGAACCAGCGAGTCAACAAATGAGAATTCGCTATCGCATTGATGGTGTTTTGCAAAACGTTGCTGATTTGCCAATGGAAGCTTTTCATAACCTGCTTTCTCGCATTAAATATTTAGCTCAATTAAAAATTGATATCACCCATCCCCAAAACGGCCGATTTAGCGTAAAAGTCATTGGCCAAGATGTTGATGTCCGGGTGGCGACGATGCCGACTTCGTATGGCGAGGCTTTTACCTTAAGACTTTTACCGAAAAACAAGCAATTCCTCGCTTTAGAAAAATTGGGTTTTTCCGAAGAAGGTTTAGCCGCGATCCACGAGGCAATTTCTAAACCGCAAGGGATGATTTTAAACACCGGCCCAACTGGTTCTGGTAAAACAACCACTCTTTATGCTATCTTGCAAAAATTAAATGTTCCAGGGACAAAAATAATCACTATGGAAGACCCAATTGAATACCGAATTTCCGGAATCGAGCAAGTCCAAATAGATGTTGATAATAAGACTTCTTTTTTGGATGCTTTGAAAGCCTCGTTACGGCAGGACCCGAATACTTTAATGATTGGCGAAATTCGCGATAAAGAAACCGCGGACATTGCCTTACAGGCAGCCATGACTGGTCATTTAGTCTTGTCAACTTTGCACACCAATAACGCGCCTTCAAGCTTCGCCCGTTTAGCGGAAATGGGCGTTGAACCGTATTTAATGAGCGGCACCATCAATTTAATTATCGCTCAAAGATTAGTGAGAAAGTTTCACAAGTTTTGTCAAGGCAAAGGCTGTGACGAATGTCATCAAACAGGCTTTAAAGGAAGAATTGCCATTTTAGAAGTCTTAAAGCCCGGCCCGGAAATTGAAAAATTGATTCAAGAAAAAGCGCCTTTACGAGAATTTGAAGAAACCGCCAAAAAACTTGGGATGAAAACAATGCATGAAGATGGACTCAAAAAAGTTCAAAAGGGGATTACGACTAAAGAAGAAGTGGAGAGAGTAACAAAAGAATAAAAATTTATATATATTAATTTGTTCTAACAGGTTTGTAAGACCATTTTTTGTGCTATCTACGACCTTGACTTTTAGGGTATTTCATGATATAATCATATGTCTTGGATGGAGGTAATCCTCCCTCCAGATGCTTAACAACTTATCCCTGGTAGTTTACAGGTTCAGCATACAGACGGATATCCTCGACGCCACAAGGAGGCGTATCGTGAAGCGCTCACAGGTGTGGATGGTCGTCGTCCTGGCGATGTTGATGGTCGTGCCGACGATGGGCCAGGAGTTCTACAGCCCCGAGCCGGCGGCTGTGGCCCAGCCCTCCAGGAACCCCTTGAGGGGGTTGCCGGTGAGGGTGGTTGTGCGACTTTCCGCCCCCTGGAATACCTACTATATGGGCGACTTCCAGAGCGCCGGGGAGCACTTTGCTCTCCAGAATGGCTGGAAGGTGGACTACACGCAGAACACCAACATCCTGGAAATCGTCGTCCCCCAATTCCAGGTAAAGACGCTGCAATCAGCGTCCGTGTCGCACAGGCAGATCGGTGTTGCGGCCACGAACTACAAGATCAGCACCAGCGGTTATGTCCGGCTGATCGTCCGCGGTCAAGTCGTGCGGTCGCAGCCCTTTCAGGGGACCGATACCGCTAAAGGTCTGGCGCTAAGCTATGGCCAAGGCGGCCAAGTCCAACTGCCCGCGACTGGTGGATACTATGGTGGGGGCCAGGGCTATGGATACGGCGGCTACGCGCCGAGCTATGGCCAAGGTGGGGTGGCGCTGGATTCTACCGGCCAGGCCGGAGTCTATGGCCCCAACGGACAGTGGATCCAGTCAGGCCAGACTTACGGCAACGCCATGCCCTACGCTGGCGCAGCCCAGTCCTATTCCCAAGGCGGTGTCTCCGGCTCCAGCCTCAATGGCACTGGCTACTACACGCCGGACGGCCGCTGGGTTCAGCCCGGCGCGAACGGCAACTACAACTACAACGCCGCCCCGCAGAAGGGCAGCCTCGCGATCGCCTCGCAAGAGATGCCGGATGCGGAAAACGCCATCCGGAAGGCCTTGGAACCAGCGATCAAGAAGCTGGTCCATGGCCGCTGACAAGATCGAGTCAACAAGACAGGGACTCCCCTCGCGGGGGTCCCTGTTCTCGTATCAAAAACAATATTACTCTTTGATTTAGCCAGCAGTACCAGCCTGAAGGATTGATCCGGCCCAGCGGACAATCAACAAGGCGAGCGCGATGATCACAATACCGATAATGGCGTTAATCAGCGCTGCCCGTCCAGATTTGGCTTTTTCCGCATCGCCGCCGGCAGTGATGTATAGAAGACCGCCATAAATGAGATAAATAACCGCGACAAAACCAGCAAAAACCATCAGCCAGCTAACTATTCTCGTAATAACAGCTGTTAGGCCAGTGGCGCCAGTGTCGAGTAGCGGAATAGTCGGGAAGTTGATAGCATAAGCTCTACCAATTAAGTTTAACATTTCGACCTCCTCTTAATTTAAAAATATATTAAGTGTAAATAATTTGCAAGCCCTGAACTTAAGCTTGCGCATAGTTTAGGGCAAGCTATTGGAAAATGCTTAAAAGAAACGCCACCAGAACTTTGGCTAAAATGATTACCCCAAGACCGGAGAGAATGTAAACAATATTCTTTTTGGCTGCCTCAACTTTTTCTTCACTGCCAAACGCCATAAAATAAGCGAAAGCCTCCCAGACTATCAAAAGGACAGCCAAAGCCCCAGCGCTGATGCTGACAAAAGTCAAAATATTGTTGATAATGTCAAAAATTGTCTGGAGTGTCCATTTTTCTGGGTTAGAAGGGAAAAGCGAATTAGTTGTGCCGCCGGGCGGGGAAGAAACAACGCTACCGGTATGCGTGCCCGTCGGAGTACTGGCTGAAGGAGATGGAACTGGTACACCGGCGGCCAAAAGAGTATAGGTTGTTCGAGATGTCGCCAGCGGCGAAGCCGCTTCATCCAGCGGGGTAATTGTAACATCAATTCGGTGGTCCCCCGGCTTGCTTTGAGCCGCCGCGGTATCCCAGCTATAGACATAAGCTTTCTGGCCGTCATAGACAACCTCCCTTTTATCTTTGGCCTGATACATTTCTTCTCGTGTCTCGCCCACGTCGTAAATTCGTAACAGGACCCATTTGGCTGCCGGGTCATTATTGTAAATAGTGTAATTAATTTTGACTGTTTCACCAACCTTGGCGCTTTCTGGATAAAAACTAACTTCGTTGATCTGGGTCGTCGGCAAGGCTAAGGCGTGGCCACCCCAGCTCATGTAGGCCAATATTAGACTGATCCAAATTAAACCAAAAAATTTTTTCATTTTTTTAATATTAAACTCTATGTTGAAGTCATTCTTGGAGTAGGTGTAGTTGGATTAGTAGAGTGGCTGCCAGAGGGAGTGGTTGACGGCGAAATGGCTCCAGACGGCGTTACGCTCGTTCCTGCCGAAGGCGTAGAGGAAGTAGTCGGCATTGGCTGGGTTCCTTCGAGAATTCGGGCAAAGGTGTAGACCATCAAACCGGAAAGGGCAATAATTACAATGCCCGTAATTGCCCAGGTCATATTTTTCTTGGCTTTTTCTTGCCGTTCCGTATTGCCAGCCGCGGTAATATAGATAATTCCCGACCAGATAAGGGCAATCACCGCCCATGCGCCAGCCGCTGGTAGAAAAATATAAACCAGTTTGGTAAGTAAATCAGGGATACTGGTAATGTTGGTTTTGGGAAAGCGGATTTTACCTAAGATGCTGGAATCAAGCGGAACAGGGGATAGATTAGATACCGGCGTGCCTGCAGGGGCCGATGTTTTCCCAACTGCGGACGGAGAGGGCGAACCAGGTTTTGATATTTCCTCGCCTTTAATACTCTGTAGCCAAGCAGTTGCTTTATCATAATGCTTGTTGTTATACATTGTGTTTAAGTAAGCGAAAGCGCTCGTTTGATCGGAAGGTAAATATTTATTTAGACGACTATCTAGGCCAGCATCAAAGCCCTCCTGAAACATAATTTTTTGTAAGGTTTCATCTTTGTTGGTGTCACCTAGCCTGGCGAAGGTGTCTAAGATTTCGCCAGTGACTTGTACCTCGTTCGGATAGGCGCCCTTTGGACCGTAGAGATATTTAGCGGCCAGATATTCTGTCATGCCTTCCTCGACGAGATTTCTACTCCTTGTTTGGCGCCGAACAACAAACCCATGAATCATTTCATGACCAATAACAACATGAGAGTTGTTCATTCCACCATTAAAAATCGTATCACGGAGGGTGATTCGATTTATTAGATCATATTCGCCATCGATACTGGATGCTAAATCTTGAGGCCAGCCCGCACTAATACAGTAATTCTTCATGTCAGTGCTATTTAGAACCCAAATTTGGTTAAATTTAGGCGTGCCAAGATACTTGGGCATCTTCTCGTGCATTTTTTGATAGACTTTGTCCGCTTCTGCTTTTATAGAATTTGCAGTATAAGGCACGCCGTTGCCGACATTGACAGTATAAGGAGTGGCGGCGGAAACGGAAAAATATTTTTGGTAAAATTGAAGATAAATTAAAGTCCCGCTGCCAATAACTAAGAACATTACCAACAAAGAGGCTAAGCGACGATTGTTACTAAGCCAACGTTTTACCATCTAAGATATCTCCTAAATATTTCATTGCCCTTCGGCTAGTTTCTCAAGTAGCGCGCTCACTTCAGCTGCCGCGCCGTCAATCGCAGTTTGCGATTTTTGACCATCTAAAACTTGATCAATGGCGGTTTTAAAGATTTTATCAACTTTGGCTGGATCGGGGTTATACCAGCTCGTAGCGATTTTATTTTGAATATCGGCCCAGTCAGTCGAGCCCTCGGTTTGATTTTTCAGGGCTGAATTGACGCCGACTTTATTAAGATACGTCGGCAAAATCTCGGCATTATTAAGCGACAAAATAAACTCCCAGGCTTTTTCTTGGTTTTTGCTTACTTTCGGCACCGTGAAAATTTGATAATAAGCCAAATCGAGCGGCTTGGTCGTATCTTTAATCTGTGGCAGCGAAGAGAGTCCTGGTTCGTATTGTAAATCTCTTTTAACCTTGCTCATATTTTGCTTGTAGTCGATCATCATTGCCACCTTCTCTTTAGTGAAAGATTCATAAGCATTCTTTTCGGATCTATCCCAGGTGAAGTGAGGATCGCCTTTTTTGGAGAAAGTCGTATAAAAATCTAAGGCCTTGGTCCCAGGGTAGGCGACATCACCGGTTAAATTGTTCGCCGTATGGAAAAGGGCATTTTTATTATCAGAGGAAGTCATTTCAGCGCCAGACTGCATCATCAGTGTCGCCAGAATATCGCTTGAATGTTCGACATCGCTCGAGCCCAAAGCGATCGCGTCATCGCCATAATATTTAATCATACTTGCCAGATCATCCCAGGTTTTGGGTGGAGTGGTTAAAATCTTGCTTAAATTGGCCGGATCAGCATTGGGATGATCTTTAATATAGTCTTGAAGCTTTTTATTGAGCAAATTTGGATTGTAATACAAGGAGAGACTGTCAATAAACAAAGGCATGCCCAGCACTTGGTCGGAGAAAATACAATCTTGGCTTGCAACAGCCAAATAGTCCTCTCGGAAAACCTCGGCATTGGTTTTCTTTTTCTTGCTATCTAGCTTCCAATCTGTTAGCGCCGCCAATTTGCTATGATGTTTGGCCATCCAGTTTGAAGGAATAACCCAAACGTCCGGACCTTTACCTGCGGCAATCACATCAATTGATTCGAGCTCATAGTTCGAGGGATTCTTTTTGACATAAGAAACTGAAATGTCAGGATTGCCCTCTTTAAATTTCGCAATATAGGGAGCCAGATTTTCTTCCTCATCAAAAGAATCCCATATAACTAATTGGTTGCTGCCGGAGGTAGATATTGTTGGCGTCGTGTGCTTCCTGCCAAGAACCAAAAAAAGTACTAAAACTATCACAAAAAGAACAATTACCCCGCCCAAGATGATAATTTTTTTGTCCACACCGCCTTGCGGCATTTTCCCTCCTTATGAGAATCTATATTTTTTTTGCAATATTTTTTATGAAACTTGTGAACTCTTCTTTTAGATCGTCACGCTTGAGGCCAAACTCAACATTGGCTTTAAGATATTCGAGCTTGTTGCCAGTATCATAATATTTACCGTTTTCGATTTCACGGGCGTATATTTTATGCTTGCCGCGCAATAGATTGATTGCATCAACAAGCCAGAGCTCACCACCTTTGCCGGGTTTTAAAGTTCGAAATGCCTCGAAAATGTCTGGCGTTAAAATATAGGCGCCGATTATTGCCAGGTTTGAAGGTGGGTTTTCAGGACCAGGTTTCTCAATAATATCTTCAACCTCATATATTTTGTCCTCGACTTTTCTGGTTTTAGCGATGCCGTATTTCGAATAATAACTTTCATTTTCAGCCGGATATCCTGATAACACAATATCTTTGTATTTATCAAAGGCATCAATCATTTGTTTTAATCTTGGCGGGGTAGCATAGATAAATTCGTCACCCCAAAGAACAGCGAAGGGCTCATTACCGATAATTGCTTCAGTATTCATAACGGGCGTGCCATTGCCGTAAGGACCTTTCTGGCGAATATAAATAAAATTTGCCATTCTGGCAATCTTTCGGATTTCTTCGAGCTGTTCTTGCTTGCCGCACTTTTCTAGATAATTTTCCAGCTCAAGAGAATGGTCAAAGTGGTCTTCAATTGCTCTTTTGTTTGAGCCCGTAACAATGATGATATCTTCTATGCCTGAAGCGATCGCTTCTTCGACAACGTACTGAATAATTGGTTTGTCAACCACTGGCAACATTTCTTTTGGGCTAGATTTGGTCATGGGCAAAAACCTTGTGCCATAACCAGCCGCCGGAATAACTGCTTTTCGAATTTTCATTATTGTTAATCCTCAGATGTTATTTGAATCGTTTTCGCCTTGGTTTTTTCTTGTTTTGGAATAGTGATCGTCAGTATCCCACCCTTAAGTACTGCTTGAGCTTTTTCGTCCAGAACTTCAATCGGTAGCACATAAGAGCGCGAAAAAGGGCCCCAATAACATTCCTGACAAAGATAGCTTTCTCTTTTGGCTTCGCCCTGATGTTTTCTTTCGCCTTTAATATTAACCACCTCGTCTGTAATAGATAATTCCAAATCTTCTCTTTCCACACCAGCAATTGGCGCCTTGATTACCACATCATCGTCAGTTTGATAAACATCAATCGCTAATTGGCCTTCATAATCTTCCATCCAGTCTCCCGATCTTTGATTTTGATTGTCATCAGTCATAAAACCTCCTTTATATATTAGAAATTAACCACCAATTAAATTGGGATTTTTAAAACTCCTTCTAAGCTTATCATATCTTAGTTTTTAAGTCACAGTCAACCCACGTCTGGAGGAAAAGGTGAAGGGGTTGACTTTTTTTTCAAGATAAGATATAATAATATAAAGAAGATAAACTACGGAGGGATTTTGAAAAAAATAATTTATTACTTCTTGGCGTTCATAGTCACTTTTGCCAGCGCTGGTTTTATGTATTTTAGCAATATCCAAACTGCTTCTGCCCACGATCCCAATAATTTGATTTCTAATGGAGAATTTATCGCCTTCCAGACCTGGGATGCCAATGGCATTCAGAGTTTCCTCAATACTAAAGGAGGGACAAGACTTAGAAATTTTCGCGAGGGTGGATTAACCGCAGCCCAGATTATCGCTAATGCCGCCCTAACATATGGAATTAACCCCGTTGTTATCCTCGCAACCATTCAGAAAGAAGAAAGTTTAGTTGAATCAGACGCGAATTTCGACTACCGTATCAGATGGGCCATGGGATATGGCATTTGCGATGGCTGTGATTCTAATAATCCGGCGCTGCAACATTATGCTGGTTTTACCAACCAGGTTTATAGCGGCACCTGGCAATTAAAAGTAAATTACGCTGGTTGGGCAGCCAATGGTTCAGTTTGGAATGTTGGCAGAACCATGATCATTGATGGTCAGGCAGTCACCTTTTCTAATCATGCCACTTCTGCCTTATATCGTTATACCCCTCACCTCTCTGGCAATGAAAGTTTCAACCGAATTTATAATTCTTACAAGACTTATGTGCCGCCCGCCACTTATGGTGCGAAACTGATCACCAAGGTCGGCCCGACCTATCTTAGACCTGGCCAGAGAGCGACCTATTATGTTTATTACCAAAACACTGGCACCTCGACCTGGCTTAAAAATGGCGCTAACCCAACCCATTTAGGCAATAGCTCGCCGCAGGATAGAGATAGCAAGGTTTTTGGCGGCAATGTCCGTTGGGAAATGCTTCAACCAACGATCTACAGAAATATGGTGGCCGTCTTCTCGATTACTATTACCGCGCCTCAAGAAACGGGCAATTATGTGGAAAAACTCCGCCCGGTCATGGAACAGGTTACTTGGATACCGGGTGATGAGGTCACCTTTAATATCCAAGTTGGCGGATCGCCAATCAATTCGACCGGCACTATTAATAAACTTGATTTAATCAACGGCAGAAGCGTTCAATCGGCTACCTCTGCAAACTATGATGCTCAATATGTCACCAAAGCTGATATTCCGACAACCTTAGCCCCCGGCCAGAGATTAACCCTCTATGTTTATTATAGAAATACTGGCAACACCACCTGGTATCGTGATGGTGCCAACCCGGCTCATCTCGGGACCAGCGATCCCCAAGATCGTTCAAGCATTTTAACCGGTGGCAATGCCCGTTGGAATATGATTCAGCCATCGATTGCTCCTGGCCAAGTCGGGATTTTCAGTATTTCAATTACCGTGCCTAATCAAAAAGGTTCCTATACGGAGAAGTTCCGGCCGGTAATCGAACAAAAAACCTGGATGGGTAATGAAGTAACGTATACCTATACGATTCGATAAACTAATTTGAGCAGACAAAAAGCCGTATAATTTAATTGACTATACGGTTTTTTGTATTATGATAATAGGCATGGAAAAGAGATTATTATATGAATATTGGTATAGACGTCAATTGTCTAATTTTTGAAAAGGCGGGTTTCGGCCGATATACTTATAATTTAGTTAGGAATTTATTAAAGATTGATCAAAAAAATCACTATTTTCTGTATACCAGTTTTATCCGCAAGAGAAACGAGCGAACAAAAATCTTAGAAGATCTTATCAAAGAAACAAAAGCTCAAAATGTTACTCTGCGAATTATCCCCATCCCCGCCCGCTGGAAAGAATTTTTGATTGCGTTGCCGATATCGATAAAACATTTTATTAAAGATCCTTTAGATGTCTATTTTGCCCCGCATTTTGCTGGCATTCCCCAAAAGGGCTTTGACAATAAGGTGCGAATGGTTGTGGCCATTCACGACCTAGTTTTTCAGAAATTCCCGGAACACCGCGGCCGAAAATTAAGTAATTATTATCTAAAGAGAACAAAGATTGCTCTCGAGCAGGCAAAAACCATCATTGCCGTTTCGAATTCAACCAAAAAAGACCTCGAGCAATATTTTAAGCTTAAGAATAAAAAGATTGTTGTTATTCATGAAGCCGCTACCGAGAATTTTAAAGTTTGTAAAAATAAAAAGTTGATTGAGGAAAAAACAAACCAATATATCCCCCGAGACATGAAATTTCTCTTAAGTGTCGCCACCCTAGAACCTCGCAAGAACCTCTCATTAATTATTAAAGCCTTTGCTTTGCTACCCAATCATTTAAAGAAGGAATACAAAATTGTTTTTGTCGGCAACCCGGGCTGGAATAACCGCTCGCTTCCCCGGGAGGTCAAAAATTATAATTTAGAAAGTAAGGTTATTTTTACGGGGTTTGCGGAGGAAAGTATTTTACCGTATATTTATAATAGAGCTTCTGTTTTTATTTATCCTTCTTTCTATGAAGGTTTTGGTTTGCCGCCTTTGGAGGCAATGGCGTCGGGCACGCCGGTGATTGCCTCCAATCGCTCATCTTTGCCAGAGGTGATCGGCAACGCAGGCATTTTAATTGATCCTAAAAAAGAAGAAGAGTTAGCCGGCGCAATCAAAAGAGTTTTACTCTCGGAACGCTTGGCAAAGAAACTCTGCGGTCGCGGTCTCAAACAAGCCAAGAAATTCTCTTGGGAAAAAGTAGCCAGAGAAACCTTAGAAGTTTTAGAAAAAAGTATTTAGATGGATATTCTGCAAGGAGAGGAGTGACGAAGAAAAAATTATATTACGAGCAAGACTGGTTTATCGCCTTAATTCTTTTTATCATCGCCGCGGCCATAAGGATAATCCCCGAGATTAAAGCTGGGATTTGGCCGATTGGCTATGATACTTTTAATTCTTATGTTGCGGATCTGGCAAGTTATAATGGCCCTTTAATTAATTGGCTAAAGTCTGCCAATATTTTATATTTTCTCTTCCTGCCTTTAAAAATTATCGGGATCAAACCTTTTATTATCATGAAAATTTTTGGTCCTCTTCTTTATGGTTTAACCACCGTGACATTTTATTATTTCTTGAGGAAATTTTTGAATTTCTCACCGCTTAAAGCTTTTATTGGTGGCATGTTATTAATTTTTCAACTGGGGGCTTTAAGAATTAGCTGGGATTTATTCAGGAACGAACTGGGTTTGATCTTTTTGTTCCTGGCATTCATTCATTTGCCCAAGATCAAAGACAATCGCCATCTAATTTACTTTATCCTAGCTAGTATCCTCGTCGTTTTATCGAATCAACTCGTAGCGGTAATTTTGGGAGTAGTCGTCGGTTGCTACTGGCTAAGTTTACTTAAAAATAAAAAACACCCAGAAGCATGGAGATTAGTTATCCCCGGGATTATCGCTGCCTTATTGTTCTTCATGGTGATAAATTTTCCAGCAAAATCGCTATACGATCCGCACATTATATTTACTTCCGAAAATAATTATTTCGGCTTTTATTTCTATGCTTATAAAAAAGTGATTGTATACCAACAATTGGCTAGTTTGATCATGACCCTATTCTTGTTGCTTTTTAGTTTTCTGTTGCCCTTGGCTTTGTATGGTTTTTGGCTTTTGAGAAAGAATATTATTTTAACGGCATTAACCCTGTGGTTATTAGTGGGCACTTTTTCCTCGCTCGTTTTCGCGGGCTATGGTTTAATTGTCTGGGACAGGTGGCTGGTGATGCTCGTTTTCCCGTTTGTAGTCTATGCGGTCCATGGCGCTTTTTACTTAGGGAACCTCATTGGAGGCATTAAAAAATGGGCCATGAAAGCCCCGAAATTGGCTTGGGTCTTGGCCGCGATATTTTGGCTGGGCTTCTTTGGTCTCTTTATTTGGCGCGATATTCCCTTTTTAACCGCCACCTATGCTGATGCCAAGCCGCCATTTGCCAACGATGCTATCAATAGCTATTTTCCTCGAACAATGGTTCACAATTCAGTCGGAATTTGGAAAATCCAAGACACCCTTGATTGCGTTAAGTGGCTTAACGCCCGTGCCCCAGGTGGTTCAGCGACAATTGTTGATAACCGTTACCGGGGTTTAATGATGACTAGCTTTGATATGGATAATCGTTATATTATTACCAATTCTTGGTCAGAGACTTTACAAAATAGTAATCTGGAAATTGCTAAACAAAGAGGCTACTGGCCAATATATCTAATTTGGAACACCTCGCGTTCAATTGACGGTTTTGACCGCGTTTTTGCTTCTGAAGAGGCCGGTATCTACGTGGCTTTACCCGAGATGAATGATTAAAAAAACTTTTGAATTTATTCTTGATCTCATTTTCCCGAAATATTGTTTTGGCTGCGGCAAAGAAGGTGATTGGCTTTGCCAAGATTGCGAGCGAGCAATTCTTCCGATTCAAACCCAGACTTGTCCCGATTGTAAAAAAATAACTGATGCTGGTCGATATTGTCCGCGCTGTCGGAAAAAGAAGAATCTTTCTGGGGTGATGGTCGCTTGCTACTTTGAAGAAGGGCCAATTAAAGAACTGATTCATAATTTTAAATATAACCATATCTTAGAACTGCAAATAGTTTTGGGTGATTTATTAATAGACGCTCTAGAAAAAAATCAGCGGAATCTTGGCAAAGACCTCCTAATTACCGCCGTGCCGATCCATTATCTAAGAATGGCGAGACGTGGCTACAACCAAGCAGAAATTTTAGCCGACTATGTTTCGACTAAGCTAAATTTGCCCAAAAATTTTCAAATTTTAAAAAAAATTCGCCAAACCAAACCCCAGGTACAATTCTCTGGCAAAAATCGGCGCGAAAATTTAAAAAATTCTTTCAAAATTTGCAAAAATGCTGATGTTCTCAGCAAGACGATTATTGTTGTCGACGATGTTACGACTACAGGCGCGACGTTAAATGAATGCGCGCGGATTATAAAACAAGCGGGCGCGCGGAGAGTTTGGGGTTTAGTGGTGGCAAAAGGGTGAATTATTTTGACTTTTTTATTTTTTTGTGTTTAAGATAAAACTTGCAATGCAAATCAAGAAGAACAAAACCAAAATTGCCATCTGCGGGCTTGGATATGTTGGTTATCCCGTCGGCCTTCTCTTTGCCAAGGCAGGCCTTGATGTTGTTGGGGTTGATTTAAATGAAGAAAGAGTCCAAAAGATCAATCGAGGGATTAGTCCAATTCAAGGCAAAGAACCGGGTCTAAATGAGCTCTCGCGCGAAATCAAAAAAAGGGGAAATTTCTCTGCCACAACCGATCAAGCTATTTATAAGGATGCCGACATCGTTATTTTAGCGGTGGAAACCCCAGTTGAGGACGAAACTCATGAACCAGCCTATGTCGCCCTCAAATCAGCCCTTAAGACAATCGGCCGCAATATGAAAAAAGATGGCCTGGTGATTGTTGAATCAACCATTGCGCCAGGGACGATGGATAATATCGTTAAACCAATCTTAGAATCAGAATCGGGTCTAAATGTGAATCGTGATTTTTTACTTGCTAATTGTCCTGAAAGATTGATGCCAGGGCATTTATTAGAAAATATTATCAATTACAACCGTGTTGTCGGTGGGATGAACGAAGAAGCGACTAAAGTCGCTAAATCTCTTTATAAACACATTATTAAAGGCAAAATCGATGAGACAGATTGCGTCACCGCCGAGGTGGTCAAGGCCGGCGAAAACGCTTACCGCGATGTTCAAATTGCCTTTGCCAATGAAATGGCCCTGCTTTGCGAAGCCATGGGCGCTAATGTCTGGAAAGTCAGGGAATTAATTAATGAATGCAAAAAAATCAAAGAAACCAGGCCTGAGGCTTTAAGGCAGATGCACTTTCCAGGTGCAGGGGTCGGCGGCCATTGTATCCCGAAAGATTCTTGGCTTTTGATTTATGGTGCCAAAGGTCTGATTGATCCTAAAATAATTCCTTTGGCACGAAGAATTAATAATTTTATGCCCCATCATATGTTCGATTTATTAAAAGAGGCACTTAAAGAAGCTGGTAAGGATATCAATTCCGTAAAAATTGCGGTTTTGGGTTATGCTTATGCCGGCAATTCTGATGACACCAGAAATACCCCCGCCGAACCATTTATCAAAATGCTCGAAGGTGCTGGTAGCAAAGTTATCGTTCATGACCCCTATGTGAAACTCTATATGATTTCTTATGATAAAGCACTTAAAAATGCCGATGCCTTGGTCGTTATCACAGACCATGATCAGTACCATGCGAACCGAAAATTGCCCTATAATAAATTAAAGCGGCTGATGAAAAACAAAAAGCCAATCATTATTGATGGCCGGAATTGTTTTGATAAAGAAGAAGCGAAAAAGGCCGGATTTATTTATAAAGGAGTGGGGAATATTTAGGAAAATCTCAATGACCAAGCATCAATGACCAATCAATTATCAAATAATAATTTTCAAATTTAGAATTTGATATTTGAATGGATGTTGAGATTTAGATTTTGGAATTTTTATGCATTTACTTGCGCCTGCTAATCCAAAAGAACTGGCCGATCGTCTTCAATGGTTTAAAACGCCAGAGGCCTTAAAATTGGCGAAGGAAAAAAGGGTAGAATTTGGGATTGAAATAAAAGGGGTGCTGGAGGAAATAAAAAAAACGCCCCCGATATTTTGGGGAGTACATTTGCCAGTCGAGTTCGCGACAGAATGGTACTATGGCAAAGAAAAAAGACAAAGTTTGATTGATAGAGCTAAAAGGGCTTCTGCCTTAAAACCAGATTATGCTATCATGCATGGGATCGATTTTATTTGGCCGTCATTTCCCCAAGACGATCTTCAGCGATATCTTAATCGTGTTGATCCAAGAGAGGTTTTTGCGCTTTTAGAAGCCAATATCGAACTTATTAAGACCCTTAAAGAGTTTTTACCGTTAAAAATCGAAAACGGTTGCCTGGTTGATCTATATTTTGAGAAAAATCGGTTCCTGCCCCATACAAGTCTTCATCTGGGGGCGCAAAAACTTGATGATCTATTATATTTCCAACAAAAAACGGGTGTAGATATAGTTTTTGATTTGGAACATTTGACCTTGACTTTGAATTTTCTGAATCGGCAAAAAAATTATCAAAATGTGCCTATTACTAAGATTAAGGCAAGCACGGCTAAGGAACTCGAAATTGCCAAAATTTACGGCTTTAAGCTTAAAAAAGGATCTTATCCTTATCTTGAGAAAAAAGCGACGGTAGAGGATAAAATCCGCGAATATCAAACCAAGTATTACCATGTCTGTGGTAATACGCAAGAATTTCAAGGTAATAAAATTCTCTCCCACGGCCCGATTGAACTAAATGATCGGACTTTTCGCCAAAATCTCCAGGCTATTTTGGTCCAAAAACCCGAGTGGATTGTCTCGGAATCAACCAATCCAGACTCTGGGCCTGAATGGAATTATCTACGTCCAAATGAAAATGAGATCTCTTTTCGTAATTTGTGCCGGATTTTGCTTGAGGAACTCTAAGTTCTAAGAATGTAAATTTTCCGTTATACTTAATTTATGCCTTGGTATATTTATTCATTATTAGCGGTTTTGACGGGTTCATTTGCCGCTTTAAGCCAAAAATGGGCCCTCAATTTAAAGGTTAATAAAAATAAATTCCTCGTTTATGTCTTTTTAGGACTTTTGGTTTGTTATGTTTTTTATAGTTTCAATGATCTTAAGACGATTATTTATAGCGCCAATTTTTTACCATATCTAAAGTGGGGAATTTTAGTCGCCATTTTTTCGATGATTGGTAACCTTGCTGGTGTTTATGCCTATGATCAAAGCCCAAATCCTGGTTATGTCCAGGCAATTGGCAGTATGAATGCTTTAATTGTTTTAGGTTTTGCGGCCATATTATTTAACTCACCAGTGAGTTGGCTAAAATTAATTGGAATTATAATCGTTATTATTGGAATTATCCCTTTGTTCTATCGGAAAAGCCTTAAAAAAAGTAAACTCTGGCAGCTACCGGCAATTATCTCGATGTTGGCCTATGGTTTGATGGTTTTAGTTGTCAAACAAATGGGCAATCTCGGGTTTAGCTCCAGGGAGATCCTTTCAGTCCTTTTTTTCTTTGGCACAATCGGCTTTTTGATCGTCTATTTCTTAGGAAGACGGTCCGAACCCGAAGTCAAAGCCGCTAGGATAGTAATAGTCCCGGTCTTTTTCTATATTATTTTAGCCTTTTTCGGTAATTTATTTACTTTCATCGCCATCAACGTTGCTCCCAATGCCGGCTATGCTGCTTCGGTTGGCAATTCAAGCGTCATCGTTGTTCTTTTCCTTTCAATCTTGTTTTTCCCGAAAGATCAAGGTGGTGAATTTAATTTATCTAAATGGCTTGGAGTTTTGATGGTGGTTGTTGGTGTCATCTTGACTGTCTTTTAAGACTCTTGACATTTCTTGACGAATGCCTCAAACTTTGCCAATCTAAAAAAGGAATTAGAGTTCATTGTAAATAAATCCCCATCACCCGATTTCGCGGGTCTGGGACTCCCCGCACAACTCCTTTCTGTTTATCCGCCAATGGCGGATCACACAGAAACGTCGTATGCGGGGCAAGCAACAACTAAATTTAAAGAGAAATGGAGGCGGAGTGAAATTAAACGCAGGGGTTATTGGTGTTGGTAATATGGGTAGACATCATGCCCGTAATTATGCCGAGATTGCTTCAACCAATTTAACGGCGGTAGCGGATATTAATCCCAAAACTGCCAAAGAAGTCGGTAGCCGTTATAAATGTCGAAGCTACGATGATTACAAGGTAATGCTTGAGAAAGAAAAATTAGACCTTGTCTCAATTGCAGTGCCGACGAAATATCATAAACAAGTGTCCCTCGATTGTATCGCCAAAGGCATCAATATCCTAATCGAGAAACCGATTGCTGCCACCGTTGAAGATGCTAAAGAAATAGTCCAGAAGGCCAAACAGAAAGGGATTAAATTTACAGTTGGCCACATCGAACGTTTTAATCCGGCGGTATTGAAACTCAAAGAGATGATTGATCAGGGGAAACTTGGCGAAATCGTGGCTATAACCGCTTTTCGTCTCGGGCCCACGCCAAATCATATTAAAGATGCTAATGTCATTGTTGATATCGGCGTTCATGATATTGATATTATGAACTGGTTTTTTGGCAAATTACCGGCCCGGATTACTGCTCAAGGCGGACGGGCTTTGATTAAAAATACCGAAGATCATATTGAAGCCTTTTTGGATTACGGTTCGGGCACAGGAATTATGTTGGCCAACTGGATTACTCCTTTGAAAGTAAGAAAATTAGCGGTTTCAGGCAAAAAGGCCTATGTTGAGCTGAATTATATTACCCAAGAACTCGATTTTTATGAATCAAATGTGGTGACTGAATACGATGACTTCGGCGACTTCTTGATAAAGTTTGGAGAAAATCAGAAGAAAAAGACGATTACCGTTAAAAATATCGAACCGCTTAAGGCGGAAATTATCGCTTTTGCTAAAGCCATTAGAACCAATACTCGCCCACCTGTCACTGCCCGCGAAGCAATTGACGCTTTAGATATTGCCCATAAAATAACCAAGCAAATTACTTAATGAAAAAAGAGGCCAAAAAAAAGAGAAGAAAACCAGCAAAAGCTCAAAAACCTGATTATTTTGTCCATCCTACCGCCATGGTTGAAGATCGGGTTGAAATTGGGAGTGGTACCAAAATTTGGCATTATGCCCAAATTCGCCATGATACGAAAATTGGTCAAAATTGCATTATTGCCAACACGGTTTTTATTGATTTTGATTCGGAAATTGGCGATAATGTCAAAATCCAAAATCATGCGATTGTCTATCATAAAGCAATCATCGGAGATGGAGTTTTTATTGGCCCGAATGTCTGTTTTACCAACGATAACAATCCCCGTGCAATTAACCCGGATGGGAGCATCAAAGGGGCTGATGATTGGGAAGTCTCAACAATTAAAATCGGCAAGGGCGCAGCAATTGGCGCGCATTCAGTCATCACCCCGGGAATCACCATTGGCCAATTCGCTATGGCTGGTTCCGGCTCGGTAATTTCCCGCGATGTCCCCGATTTTGCCTTGGTTTTCGGCAACCCGGCCCGGATTCGCGGCTTTGTCTGTAAATGCGGGGGAAGAATTTTTGATTTTGAGAAAAGAACGGATAATGTAATCGGTCATTGTAAGTGCGGCATCGACGTTAAAATTGCCTTGACCGCTTATAAAGCATTTAAGGAAATGCAACCAAAAAGGAAATTGTGGATAAGGTAAATAACACAATTGACACCAGCTGGAAAATTGATAGTGAGGCCGTAAAAAATTACGGGATTTTGACAAAAAATAATAAGTTTGTCTTGAGCTGGGGGCTAAATTATTATGTTAACCGTTTAAAGAAAATCAGGTTTATGGGCAAAAATTCTATTTTGCTGGACGCCGGTTGCGGGGTTGGCCACTGGTCGGTGGCATCAGCACTTTTAAACAAAAGCATTAAAGCGGTTGATATTCAAGAAAAATATTTAAAAATTGGGAAATTAATTGCCAAAAAATATCGCTTGCAAAACATTGAGTTTAAAAAAGCCAGAACTGAAAGATTACCTTATCCGGATGAGTATTTTGACTTCATTCTTTGTTATAGCGTTTGGATGTATACCGATAAAGAAAAAAGCCTAAAAGAGTTTTGCCGGGTGCTTAAACCTGGAGGAAGAATTTACCTCGGCGGTTTAGATGGTTTTGGCTGGTTACTCAATCTATTCTTACGGGGTCTAAAAAAATTCGATCGCCGAGAGATTGGAATGGCTCTAGCGGCAATTAAAAATGGCAATTATATAACTGAAGCTAGCGCACGAAATTTACTATTACGAAATGATTTTATTCCGATTGAATTTTGCGCCGATGGCTTAGCAGGAAATAAGAAAATCAAAGTTGAGCCATCTTATAAAATTGCAAAAAAATGGGGATTTTGGAATGTTTTCGGTGCTTTAGCTATCAAATATAAAAAAATTAAAAGTATAGACAATGGAAAACCAGATGAAAATTAACATTGCCTCGCCTCAAATCGGAAAAGAAGAAATTAAGGCCGTCACCGAGGTTTTAAAATCAGGGATGATTGCCCAAGGGCCAAAAGTGGCTGAATTGGAAGAGAAATTTGCCAAGTTTATTGGTGTAAAATACGCCATCGCTACTTCATCTGGTACAACCGCTTTACATGTGGCTCTTCTTAGCCATGGGATCGGCCCAGGCGACGAAGTTATTACTTCTTCCTTTACCTTCATTGCCTCGGCGAATTCAATCCTTTACACCGGCGCTCGACCTGTTTTTGTCGATATTGATGAGCGAACTTTCAATATCAATCCTGAAAATATCGAGAAGAAAATTAATAAGAAGACAAAAGCAATCATGCCAATTCATCTTTATGGCGGGGCCTCGGATATGACGAAAATTATGGCAATTGCCAAAAAGCATAAACTGATAGTTATTGAAGATGCCTGTCAATCTCATGGGGCGGAATGGCATGGTAAAAAAGTTGGCTCATTTGGTATTGGCACATTTTCTTTATACCCAACCAAAAATATGACCACTGGCGAAGGTGGGATGATTACAACCGATTCTAAGGAAATTTATGAAAAAGCTAATCTCCTTCGTGCCCATGGTTCAAAAGTAAAATATTACCATGACATTTTAGGTTATAATTTCCGTATGACGGATATCAATGCAGCTCTTGGCGTTGAGCAGCTTAAAAAGCTGCCAAAGTTCAATAAAATTCGCCAGAAAAATGCCGCCTTCTTATCAAAAAATTTAAGTAATATTCCTGGTTTAATCACACCCAATGTTGGTGAAAATATGACGCATGTCTTTCATCAATACACGATCCGCATTACCAAGGAATTTGGATTAAGTCGTGACGATGTCTTAAAAAAATTAAACGAAGCCGGCATTGGCACAGCCGTGTTTTATCCTTTGCCGATTAATGAACAGAAAGTTTACAGAGAACTTGGTTACAAATCTGATACCCCCATTGCCAAAAAAGTATCGAATGAAGTTTTGTCATTGCCAGTGCATCCAGGATTGAAGGAAAGCGATTTGAGATATATTATTAAAGTTATTAAAGGATTAAAGAAGTAGATGCTAAGCTTAAAAAAAAATAAACTTTCTTTAGAAAGAAAAAAAATCTTAGTTACCGGAGGCGCCGGTTTCATTGGCAGTCACCTTGTTGATGCCTTAATTAAAGAAAAACCTTCGAAAGTTGTTGTCGTGGATAATTTTTTTCTTGGCAAAATGGAAAATCTCGTCGAAGCAAAGAAAAATTTTCCGAAATTGAAAATCATCGTGCAGGATGCCACCCATTTTGAAACAATGAAGCGGATAATCAACAGGGAAAATATAGAGGTGGTTTTTAATTTAGCCACCAAAGCCCTCGAACATTCATTTGTTGATCCAGATGACGCGTATATGGTCAATGTCAATTTAGCCAGCGTCTTACTAAGGCTTTTGCATCAGAAAAAATATAAAACTTTAATCCATTGCTCATCTTCCGAAGCCTATGGTACAGCTCAAAAAATACCAATCAATGAAAACCATCCTCTTTGTCCCCATACACTTTATGCGGCAGGAAAAGCCGCGGCTGATTTAATGGTTCGCTCTTATTATCACACTTATAAATTAGACGTAGCGATCGCTCGGCCATTTAATACCTACGGTCCCCGACAAAATGAAGGTATTTATGCGGCTGTAATCCCGATCACTCTAAGAAAAATCACTTCTAGCGAGCCACCGATTATTTATGGCGACGGCAACCAAACACGGGATTTCATTTATGTTGAAGATACAGCCCGGGGAATAATTGAAGTCTATAAACACGAGAATACTCGCGGCAAAGAGATTAATATCGCCTATGGCCGCGAGATTAAAATCAAAGATCTGATAAAGATAATTGTCAAGGAAATTGGCTATAAAGGCAAAATTCTAGGTAAACCTGCCAGAGTGGCTGATGTGCGTCGTCATAAAGCTGGCACAAAGTTGGCCACAAAACTTTTAGGATTTAAACCAAAATATAATTTTCCCGACGGGATTCGAAAAACCATTGATTGGTACCTAAATAAATTTAAAATTAAAAATTCAAAATGCAAAATTAAGGAAGAAAGCACTATTTGATATGAAAAAAATACAATTAATTAAGCCCGAAATCGATGCTCAAAAGCTATGCCAAGCGGTTAGAAAAATCGCCAAGACAGGTATGTTGACCAAAGGCGAATATATCCAAACTTTCCAGAATGATTTGGCGCGCTATCTTAGAGTCAAATACGTCTTTGCTGTCTCCAGTTGCACTGCCGCGTTGCATTTAGCTCTGTTAGCGGCCGATGTAAAAGAAGGAGATGAAGTTTTGGTTTCCGATTTTTCTTTTCCGGCTTCAGCTAATGTTATTGTCCATACCGGGGCTAAACCAGTTTTTGTTGATATTGATTTAGAAACTTTTTGCATCAATATCGATGATTTAAAAGCGAAAATATCGAAAAAAACAAAGGCAGCTATAATTGTGCACCCGTTTGGCTACCCCGCTAACATGGGGAACATCATCAAGATAGCCAAGAAACATCACTTTATCGTGATTGAGGATGCGGCCTGCGCTATTGGCTCAAAACATAAAGGTAAATATTGTGGTACTTGGGGCGATCTTGGCTGTTTTAGTTTCCATCCCCGAAAACTCCTGACCACTGGCGAGGGCGGAGCAGTAGTGACCAACGATCCTAAATTGGCTGAAAGAATTGAAGTTTTAAGAAATCATGGTGGGATATACACCAAAAAAGGTTGGGAATTTGTCGAGGCTGGCTTTAATTATCGTTTGAGTGAATTACAGGCCGCTTTAGGGGTTGAACAACTCAAAACCCTAGATCAAACTATTAAACATCGGCAAAAATTAGCCCGCGAATATATCCAAAAATTAAAAGAGATCAAGGGTATAGCAACGCCGGATGAGCCTAGAGATGGGAATTTTAATTTTCAATCTTTCGTTATATTACTGCCAGCCGCCGCCGATCGGGATGATTTGATAAGTTTCTTGAAAAAGCAAAATATCGAAACAACAATAGGCACATATGCAATGCATAGAGAAAAAGCTTATAGAGATTTTCAACCAGATGCATGCAAGAATTCCGCTTTTGCTTGTAAACATTCTTTAACCCTACCGCTATATAGCCAAATGACAGAAGCGGAGATGAATTATGTTGTCGCCAATATAAAAAATTATTTAGAAAAACATGGATAGATATAATAACAACGCAAAGCGTTATAAATCTCATGGCACAGGAAAATTTAAACGCAAAGATTTTGTCAAAATCGGCAAAAATGTTGTTTTCGAAGCCGGAGTTATGGTATTTCACCCTGAAAATATTGAAATTGGTTCAAATGTTTATATTGGCCATCAGACAATTCTAAAGGGCTATCATAAAAATAAAATGATTTTGGAGGATAATGTCTGGATTGGCCAGCAGTGTTTTTTGCACTCGGCGGGCGGGATTAAGATTGAACATGATACAGGATTGGGCCCAGGTGTTAATATTCTTACTGCCACCCACGATTTAACTAAAGACAAGCGGCAAAATTTAATCGATATCCCCCTCGAAACCCGACCCGTTGTGATTGAATCTGGTTGTGATATTGGTGCCCGAACAATTATTTTACCAGGATTAACAATCGCCCGCGGCACCCAAGTCGGCGCTGGCGCCGTCGTGACAAAAAGCACCAAGCCTTTCTCGATCGTCGCCGGCGTGCCAGCCAAACTTATAAGAATGCGCAAAAAAACGAAGTAGTTATGAAAAAGATTATCATTATTGGCGCAGGTGTAGGAGGGGAAAGACTGCTTGGCGAAATTCTTCGTGGCCATAAAGATTTACAAGTGGTCGGTTTTTTGGATGATGATAATTCTTTGCAAGGCAAGACGATCTCGGGCATAAAAGTTCTTGGGAAAATTAAAAATATTGAGACCATTGCTCAGCAAAACAAAATTCAGAAAGTAATTATTGCCATTCCTTCGCTTCGAGGGAATCGTTTGGCGGGAATTGTAACTTTAATTAAAAAAGCTGGCTTGCCATTTAAAGTTTTGCCCGGTGTTTTTGAATCGATTGAATATTTGACTAAAAAACAAGTAAGAATGGGCAAATTGCGCGATCTCGAACTTGAGGATTTACTCAACCGAGAACCGATTACTGTTGATTTGGGAAAAGTTAGCGGCTATCTAAAAGACAAAATCGTGCTGATCACTGGTGCTGGTGGCTCCATCGGCTCTGAGCTTGCACATCAAGTTGTTCAATTTAATCCTCAAAAACTAATTTTGATAGATATATATGAGAATAATTTGTACGAGCTGGGCAATGAATTAAAAAATATTTCTTGCGAAACAATTGTTGCTGATATCAAAGATAAAATAACCTTAAAAAAGATCTTTCAAAAACACAAGCCAGCAATAGTTTTTCATGCAGCGGCTCATAAACATGTTCCTCTAATGGAGCAAGAACCACAAGAGGCCGTTAAAAACAATATTTTAGGTACGGCTAATTTAATCGAATTAGCGATTGATTTTAAAATAGAAAAATTTATTTTTATTTCTACTGATAAAGCAATCAATCCAACTTCGATTATGGGGGCGACAAAAAGATTTTCCGAAGAACACATTCGTTCTTTAAATGTAAAAGAGCCAATTTTTATTATCGTTAGGTTTGGCAATGTTCTGGGTAGCTATGGTTCGGTCATCCCGCTCTGGAAAAAACAATTACAAGCAGGTATTCCTTTAACTGTAACTCATCCCGAGATGAAAAGATTTTTTATGACTATACCAGAAGCGGTTCAACTGGTTATCCAAGCAGGTTCAATGGCAAAAGAAACTGAAGTTTATGTTTTGAAAATGGGGAAGCAATATAAAATAATCGATCTTGCTTATGACTTGATAAAATTATATGGGTTAATTCCTGAAAAGGATGCCAAAATCGTTATTACCCGTCCAAGACCCGGGGAAAAGTTATCAGAAACGCTTTATGATATTGGCGAATCAATCCAAAGCTCATCCCATAAAATGATTGCCAAGATTAGATCTAATAAAAAAATTCAATCGCAAAAAATACAGTCGGTTTTAAGAAAATTCCATCAATCAATAGATAACCTTAGCCGTGAAGAAATTGTTAAAAGATTAAAGGAAATAATCCCGACTTATACTCCATATCAAGAGCTCGAAATGCCTGAAAAAATTTCGGAGTTAATAAATTTTTCTCCACCATCCATTGGCAAAGAAGAAAAAGAAGCTGTTTTGGAAGTTTTAGATAGCGGTTGGCTGACAATGGGTCAAAAAGTAATCGAATTTGAGAAGAATTTTGCCCAATTTCATAAAATAAAGCATGCGAACCATGCGCTTGCGGTCAATTCAGCCACTGCCGGCCTTCACTTAGCCCTTCTAAGCCTCGGGGTGGGGGCTGGCGATGAGGTTATTTTACCTTCTTATACTTTTGCCTCCTGTGCCAATGTAATCGTTTGGGCAGGCGCCAAGCCGGTTTTTGCCGATATTACCAAGGAAGGCTTCTTAATAGACCCTGTTGATATAGAGAGAAAACTCACAAAAAAAACTAAAGCGATCATGGTTGTACACTTTGGCGGTCAGATGGCTGAAATGGACGAGATAACAAGAATCGCTAAAAAACACAATTTAAAAATTATTGAAGATTGCGCTCACTCACCCGGCGCAAGATACAAAGGAAAATTGGCTGGTATTGTCGGAGATATTGGAGTCTTTAGTTTTTATGCCACCAAAAATATGACTACAGGCGAAGGGGGAATGGTTATAACGAATGATAAAGAATTGGCAGAGAAAATGAGAATCTTACGATTGCATGGTATGAGTGCCGATGCCTTCAATCGTTATTCGGACAAAGGGAAATGGTATTATGAAATCAAAGAGGCTGGTTTTAAATATAATATGACCGATATTGCGGCCGCGATTGGCTCGGTCCAACTAAAAAAATTATCAGCATTTAACAATGATCGTGTCAAAATAGCCAATAAATACTTAAGAGAGCTTGAAAACTCTAGTATTATTTTACCCAAAATTTTACCCAATCGAGAACCAGTTTGGCATCTCTTTCCGATTCTGGTTGAGCCGAGCATAAGGAACCGGCTTATCGAATCTTTAAAAGAATTCAATATTGCCACTAGTGTTCATTTTATTCCCCTTCACTTACAGCCATACTATCGGGACAAATATGGTTATAAAAAAGGTGATTTCCCGGTTACTGAATGGGCCTACGAGAGAGAGATATCGCTACCAATTTATCCTAGCCTCGATGATGAAAAGATTGATTATATATCAAATGTTTTAAAATATTTATTACAATATAACCTATGAATAAAAAACCAAAATTTAATAAATATGGTATGACCCAGTGGTATTGGCTCGCGAGGTATCATCAGAACTTGAAATTAGGTAAAAATACCCAAATTGGTGCATTTTCTGTATTAGATTGTGAGATGGGTTTGACAATTGAAGATGATGTAAGGGTCGGTTTTGGTAGCAAAATTCTCACCTTCTCCACCGTTGATGATAAAAAAGGTCCAGTTGTTTTAAAAAGGGGTTGTCGAATCGGTGCCAACACAGTCATAATGCCCAATACAATAATTGGAGAGAATTCAATTATCGGGGCGAATTCTTTTGTCAATCGTCCAATCCCGGCGAATGAAATCTGGGCTGGCACACCGGTGAAATTTATCCGTAAACTTAAGAAGGAAAAGAAGAAATGAATATCTTGGTTATCGCTGCCCATCCAGATGATGAAGTTTTAGGTTGTGGCGGGACGCTTCAAAAATTATCAAAGGATAAAAATAGCCAGATTTTTATTACTTTTGCAGCTAACGGAGTCTCGGGTCGCAAAGATCACACAAGCCGTGAAATCAATCAACGTAAGGTGGCTTCCTTGAAAGTCGCGAAAACTCTTGGCGCCAAAATCATCAATCGCACGAATACAAACTATAGTTTTCCATTTAAGGATCAAAACTTAGATAAGGCGGATTTTAATAAAGTTGCTCGCTGGGCGGAAGCAATTATAAAGCGATATCATCCTGAAGTAATTTATACCCATTCAGCCATTGATTTGAACCGAGATCACCGCCTTGTCTCAGAGGCCGTAATAGTTGCCACCCGGCCAAATAGCACTTCAGTCAAAGAACTATATTTTTTCGAAATTCCGGAATCAACTGGAGAAGGTTCAAATTTACAATTAGGCCATTTTAAACCGAATGTTTATGAAAAAATCCGAAAAGAAGAAAAAATTGCTTTATTTGATCTTTATCATACGGAGAAAAATAGATCAGATAAGTGGGAACGGGGGATTATTGCTTTAGGATTGTATCGCGGTTTTAATTCTGGTTATGATTTTGCCGAGGCTTTTATGCTTGTCAGGGAGCGCCGTGATTAAAATAGATTGTCCTCTGTGCGGGGGAAAAAATTTCAAGGACCTTTTTTATAAGGACGAAATGACCGTCGTCAAATGTAAAAATTGCGGTTTAATTTTTACTAATCCTCAGCCTTCTCAGGAAGATTTAACCGCCCATTATGATAGAAATTATTATTACGCGCCCAACAAAGATCCTAAAGACAACACTCGTTATTTCGATTACAACGCGCGCTATTTAAAGGGTAAAGAAAAGATGCGTTTTATCGAAATTTTCGAAAACCTCAAGAAGTTAGGTTTCCGCAAGGGCAAACTTTTAGATGTCGGATGCGCTTCCGGCTTTTTTGTCTCTGAAGCAACCAGAAAAGGATGGGATGCTCGAGGTGTAGAAGTTTCAAAATGGGCGACTGATTGGGGGAAGAAGCATCTTAAAGTTAAAATTGAAATTGGCGAATTTGAAAAAATAAAATTATCTCAAAACGCTTTTGATGTCGTGACAATGTTGGATGTTTTAGAACATTTTCAAAATCCCCAAGAAGTATTAACGAAGTCAGCGAAAATTCTTAAAAAAGATGGCATAATATATGTTGAAACAATCAATTTTGACAATTGGATCACCCGCTATCTGATCGGCCAAAAATACGTTCATATGGTGCCAAAGTTTCACCTCTATTATTTTGGAAGAAAACAACTCAAACAATTATTAGAGAAAGCGGGTTTCAAAATTTTAGATTCGAGTCTTTGGAGTTCTTCTGTCGGAGATCGCGAACATTTTGGGCTGGATATGTATTGGCAATATCTAAAACTATTAATTAACCCGCCAAAGGGCCATCAGAACTTTGCCTTAAATGATTTAGTTAAGATTTACGCTCAAAAACAATGATTATAAAAACATTGACAAAATCGTATCTCCAGCAGCATCTAAATGAAATTTTGAATATTGACCATATTCGAATGGGTAAAGTAGAAAATTGGACATCTCGTAATTTTATATTGGATTTGCCATTGAAATTTCAGCTTTCTCTTACTTCAATCTCGGACAAACAGGTGATTGGCTATATCATCGCCTCAAAAAAAGAAAAAACCTGCCACATCCACCGAATCGCTGTAAGCGCACAATATAGTGATCAGGGTATTGGTTCCAAGATGATCTCTGTGTTAGGAAACAAAGCTAAATCGAAAAATCTTAAAAAATTATCAGTTGAGGCCTTAAAAAAGGATAATTTAAAAAGATTTTATCTAAAAAACGGTTTTCAGCCATTAAATAAGAAAGATCAAAAAGTTTACTCTATTCAGAAAGATCCTAAAATTAGAGATTTATTTTTAGAAAAATATTCTGTGTTTATGAAAGATTTATAACGGTGCAAAACCAAGTGTTTACGAAAAAAATTGTTACAATTCATCAGCCATATTTTATGCCGTATTTGGGGTTTTTCGACAAAATGCTCCATTCAACCGATTTTGTGATTTTAGATGACGTTCAATTTGAGAAAAATTCCTTTTTAAACCGCAATAAAATTAAAACGGCTAACGGACCGATCTGGTTGACCATTCCGACCAAAGGTCATTTAAATCAGAAGATAAATCAAGTTATGGTTGATGATTCAAAGAATTGGCGCGAGTCTCATCTGAAAACGATTTATTTTAATTACAAAAAAAGCAAAAATTTTTCCAAAGTTTATCCCAAAATCGAAGCAATTTATCACTCAAATGAAAATAATTTAGCCAAATTCAATTTTTTGACCATAAAAATGCTGGCCAAAGAGCTCGAACTGAAGCCAAATTTTTATTTTTCCTCAGATTTTAATCTGAAAGCAAGAGGGAGTGAGTTGCTTTTAATGATCACCCAAAAATTAAATGGAAAGGTCTATCTTTCCGGACAAATGGGAAAAGACTATCTTGATACAAAAATATTCGAAAAAGAAAAGATCGAAGTTCAATTCCAAGACTATAAGAGCCCTCAATATGACCAGCTTTGGGGCGAGTTCGTGCCGAACTTATCGGCCTTAGACTATCTTTTTTGCGACGGCCTTCCGCTCTCTAAGGATTGATGGCAAATTTGCGCCGGTTGGTCAAAAACCGTCTGCAAAGGCCAGCCCTTCTTTTTGATTTCTAACCGATAACATTTGTCATGAAGAATGTAGGACTCGCTTTGGACCATTGACGGGGGCATATTTTTCCTGTAGGGATAAATACCGCAACTGATTAAAAAGCTTCCTTCCCCAAGCATGATCGGATCCCAAGTAATATCAATAAATCCTCTGTCTTTAAACTCTCCCAAATCCCGGTAAGGATCACTCGAGAAAAAACTGGTCGCATAAACACCATCGGAGCGGGTAAAAAGTATCCAGGCCGCCAGATTCATGAGTGATTGTTCGGTTTTATAACTGAGGCGGACGGTCATTTTATCGTTTTGATAAATTGAATAAGATTCCTTGTTATGTTTGTTCAAAACCTGGACTTTGACAATATCAATCGGCCCCCTTTTCCAAACCCGTTCTTGATTTGGTTTTTTAGAATTTTCTTTGCGGAGTTTTTTGCTTATTTCTTGCATAATCGATTGGTCATAGGCTTGGCAAACATCAAAAGCCGGACCATCTTTGACAATTTCCCCCTTCTCAAGATAAATGGCCCGCTGGCAAAGTTGCTGAATCAGGGGAAGACTGTGAGACACGAACAATACTGTTGCCCCCGATCGGCACATTTCAGTGATTTTCTCCATGCATTTGGTGACGAAAAACATATCACCGGCGGCTAACGCCTCATCAATTATTAAAATTTCTGGTTCGATCGCCGAAGCCACCGAAAAAGTTAACCGCGCTTGCATGCCAGCCGAATAGGTTTTAAAAGGTTGATCAATAAAATCCTCAAGCTCGGAAAATTCAATGATGGATTTTACTTTTCGGTCGATTTCTTCTTTATGCATTCCTAAAATCATCGCCCCGTTATAGATATTTTCTCGGCCCGTGTGCTCAGGATTAAAACCTAAACCAAGATCCAAAATCACCGAAACTTTCCCATTAATTTCAATCTCGCCACTCGTTTTATCTAAGAGCCCAGCAATGATTTTTAGGAGAGTCGATTTTCCGGAACCGTTACGGCCAATAATACCCACGACCTCTCCCTTTTTAACTTCAAAGCTTATGTTTTCTAGCGCCACAAAATCTTGATGAGCATTTATGCGGAAAATCATTTCCTTCAGCATGTTGGCGGGGTGACGGTAAACCTTGTAAATTTTAACCAAATTTTTAATGGAAATTGCAATATCTTTTTTCATCATTTTTCATAAAACGTTGGCGAAATAATGCTTGATTTTTCTAAAAGAATAATGGCCAAGGATAAAGATAAAAATTGCAAAGCTTGAAAAAATTACAAAACTCCAAGGATGATTAATCTGGCCAAAGTATAAAATATCCCGATACATATAAATTAAATGAGCGAGCAGATTGAAATTCATTAAAATTACTAATGGTTTTGGAACCATTCCCTCAATATAAAGAATGGGCGTGACGAACATCCCAACAGTGAGAAGTAGTGTAACAATTTCGGTCAAATCGCGGAAATAGGCGCCAGCAATAGCCAAAAAATAGCCGACACCGAGAGTAAAAATAAAATGAATCAAAATCACCAATGGCAAAAGCAAGATCCAGTAAGAAAATTGCTGGGGTGACCAGATGAGCATCATTATTAAATAGATAATAAGGCCGACGAAAAGTGGCGTAAAATTAGCGACGATAGCGCTGACGGGCAAGGTCTCAGTCGGAAAAATAGCCTGTTTGACCAAAGACGCCTTTGAAGAAATCGCGAGCACAGATTTGCTGAGAGACGCAGACATAGAAATCCAAGGGATAAGTCCAGCCATAGCATAAAAGGCGTATCTAAACGGTGAGTCAGTGGTTGTGATTCTGACTTTGAACACGAATGTAAAGATAAAGGTATAAAGGGCAATCAAAAACAAAGGCTGTAAAATTGCCCAAACCAATCCTAAAGCCGATCCGGCGTAATGGTCAGTCACTTCTTTATACGCCATCCGCCCAATGATTGCTCGGTTCTTGAATAAATCGAGAAACCCTTGAAAAATCTTCACGCAATCCTTTCGCTGTTTATTATATCGATCATGTTAAATAATTCAAATTGAATCATAAATTTTTTGAATAAGCTGCTAATCTACTTTACAAAAGAGAAAACTATGTTTTAATTTACATATGAAAGTTTTACATTTGCCAATCATAATTTGTAATATTGCCTCAGAAATGGTCAGGACCCTCAATAAGGTCGGCGTCAAAGCCGATTACATGGTTTTAGACAACCAAAAATCGGATTGGCTTTTGACTCACAATAATATCAAATTTAATCTTCAAGCTTCAACCTTGGTGAAGAACGATCCTGGCATGCTTAAACTCAAAAGAGCATTATCGGACTTTTTGCTGAAAGCAATCTACGAATACAAATATGATATTTTCCATTTCCATTATAATCACAGTTTGTTTTCGCTTCAGCTCGGCAATTTTGAAGATTTAGCTATATTGAAAAAGGCCGGAAAAAAAATTGTTGTCTCCTATTGGGGTTGCGAAATCAGAACAAAGAGTATCAACAGTAAATACCCCTACAATACCTGTCAAAATTGTGTTATTAATTGCGATGAGATCTTCGGTATCGACAAAATAAATTTATTTGCTAAATATGCTGACTTAAAACTAATACACATGGCCGAACAGATCGAATATGCCCCCCCAGGTACCAAACTCGTGCCGACGCCGATTGACACTACTTATTGGAAAAACTCGGGGCAAATAAGAAAAGATCCTAAAGATCCCTTAAAAATATTACATTCTTTTGGTAATAGTAATGCCCGCGGTGATATTAAAGGGACAACTGAGATTTTAGGAGCTATTTCTCAGCTTAAAAAGGAAGGTTACGGTCTCGATTATTTATTTTGCGACCAAGTTCCCAATAGCCAACTGAAACCAGTCTATGAAAAAGTCGATTTATTAATCGAGCAATTAAAATACGGCACCTATGGTCTTACCGCCTTGGAGGCGATGTCCATGGGTCTACCGGTAATGGGCCATATCCGCTCTCCTTACCGGGCTTATTTTAATAACGAAGTCCCAATTATCGAGGCTAATCCGACAAACATCACCGACGTCTTACGAGGGGTCGTTAAAAACAAGGATCGTTTAGTTGAGTTAGGCCAGAAGTCGAGGGAATTTGTGATTAAATACCACGAGGCTCGTAAAAACGCCTCAAAATTGGCTTCCCTTTACCGCGACTTGATGAAGAAAAAACCCACAACTGTTTCTCCAATTTCGGAAATCAAAAAAGGCATCCGCCGAGGTTTAAACATCAAATCCTTATTTTTAGTCAACAATGGTGCCCTGGATGATCAAATCGTCCAAAAAGAGGCGGAGAGTCTTGCCGCAGAAGGTTTCCAGACGCATGCGTTAGATTTTGCACCCGAAAGCATTTTCAAAGGGCATCCCCTTCCTAAGAAAATAAGCAGCTTCAAGATTCATAGAATATCTTATCGGCCAAGTAATTTAATCGGATTCGGCAAGGGCCGGGTTTTAATCATTTTACTGAATTTGAGTAAGCTAATATTTTTCCGTCAAAGAAAAATGTTTTCAAGATCTCGGCTCGGTTTGTTAGACTACTACCTCACGATGACCTTGCATTTGATAAAAGAAGGTTTTAACCTCCATCCGGATTTTGTTCACGCCGTCGGCTTTGAAACTCTTTTGGCGGGCTACATGATTAAAAAATTTACCGGAGCCAAGCTAATCTATGACTCACGGGAAACTGGGACCAGAAAGGACTTGGCCAAGTTTCTCGAGAAATTTTTATTAAAAAAAGTTGATGGACAAATCAAATCGGATTCATCGAAAAAATTGCTTGATCTTTATGACAAAATTTATACTCAAGACCATGATCTTCATTTTTTGAGGAACCGATAAACCCCGCCTATTCCTGCGTATTTTCCTTCATATTTAATTAAGCCATCTTTCTCAAAAACCAACTTTTTAAGAAAATTTTTGTGTTCTTTAGATAATCTTTTGTCTCGGATGGCTTCATGGAAGTATTTCTTAAGACAATCCAGTTCGGTTTTGGAAAGATAACCCCCGAGATATTCGCAGGAAAAACCGGCTTTTTCTCCTAAGGCAATGAATTCTTGCGGCTTATAATACTTTGAAATGGGACAATTTTCTCCATCGGTGCTTTTGTTAAATGCCTTGACAATGTCAAGCCCCGGGTAATCTTTTTTTACAATCATTCTTTCATAAGCCAACCAGAGATGGACAAAAACACTATAATAGTTATAGACCATAATGCGGGCCTCGGATCCCGGTTTAAGAATCCGGAAAAACTCCCTAAGAATTGCCAGCGGTTGAGTTGTGTGATGCAAAACGCCTTCTGAATAAATGTGATCAACACTGTTTTTCTTTACAGGGATTTCCGCCTTCCTATCGGATATTTGAACAAGCTCAATTCTTTCTGGTTTAATCGAGGGGTGTAAATTTAATCTTTGTTGAGCCAATTTCAGAGCTTTATAAGAAACGTCCACGCCAATAATTTTTTTGGCTTTGCTGTATAATCCAAAACCGACCAAATCGTTCCCTGGCCCACAGCCATAATCCAAAATAACCTCATCATTATGGTCACCGTAAAGCCCCATTAATTCTCTAAACTTCGGATACCATCTAAAACGCCAGATGAGATTTATTCTAGACATAAAGGCACTTCTAAATTCTCCCATCGAAACAGTGTGTTCACTCCAATATTCATCGACGGCGCTTATCCGATTATCTCGAGGGCGTTTAATCTCGACCAACGAGGGTTTTTCCCCAGCCAGCTCAATTCTTGCCATCAATTTGTCAAGCAGTTCGTCGGGTTTGAAAATTTTTTTCAGTTGATAGAAGGAATATTGAGCATAGTAAATTAGATATCCAAGATAACGTTTGAAATCCAATATTTTTTTGGGAGAATCTGAGGTTTTCATTTCACCGCGATTTTAATTCTAATATTTTTTTGAACAATTTATTATACATAAAAACCGTAATATCTCAAAATATTTTCTTTACAAAAAAAATACTACATGTTTTAATCCAAATATGAAAAGAAGACGAAATATGTCGGTTAAAGAGCCGATTAAAATTTTATATTTGGTCAGTAATGACCTCACTCATGATCCTCGACTTCAAAAACAACTTAAAGGTGCCAGCAAGGCCGGTCATGAGGCGATCGGTCTGGGTTTTTCTGTTGATCTCACATCCGGGTTGCCCCCGAGAGAAAAGATTGATGGCTACCAGATTGAACGAATTTTTTATAATCTGACCAAAATTAATCTTAAGGTCACATCAACGAGCCCGACAATGATGTTTTTTAAACTCTATAAAATTATCATTCGGGGTACTCTCCGGTTGGCCCGTTTCATTAAACGAATTTTTTTTCCGGTGACCAATAAGAGTACTCTGATTAGGCAATCTTCGACATCACTTTCTCCACCGCCCAAAGAAAGCTCCCCTGGTTGGCTTGTCTCCAAAATCAACCCCTTTCTTAACGGATGGGCTTTAATAGATTACCACCTAAGTTTAAATATTCTAATGGCTTATCGAGGAACTCAGATTCTTCCTCAAATTGTCCATGCCAATGATTTGGACACTTTATGGGCTGGTTATCTTATAAAAAAAAGAACAGGCGCCAAATTACTCTACGATGCTCATGAATTTTGGTTGGACATGGGTGTAAAAGCGCCCAAACTATTTATCTCGGCTTTCAAATTGTCGGAAAAATATTTGCTAAGGAAAATTGACGCTTATGTGACCGTTAACCAGCCAATTTTAGAAAAAACGGAAAGTTTTTATAATCACAAGTTTCAAGTACCGGCCGAGGTTGTTTACAATTGCCCAAATTATGAGAAGGTTGTTTTTAAAAAGCCCGACCCGCGTAAGATAAAAATACTCTATCAAGGCCGATATGCTCTTAATCGTGGATTAGAGCAGTTAACCGAATCAGCTCGTTATCTTCCCAAGCAAGCGGAAATATCGTTTAGGGCAATAAAAGACCCGGAGATTGAAAATAAATTGATTGAGATTGTAAAACTTTATGGTCTTGGAAAGCAAATAAAGTTTCTGGATGCCGCTCCGATGACAGAGATGGTCAAGGCCGCTAAATTCGCGGATATCGGAGTAATACCTTATGTTCCAGTTCATATTGACAATCAACTTGCTTCCCCAAATAAACTATTCGAGTACATGATGGCGGGGCTGGCTTTGGCTTGTTCCGACCTGCCAGTCTTGCGTTATTTCGTCAAGAAATACAAAAATGGGGTATTATTTAACCCGCGCGATCCTAAAAGTATCGCCAAAGCACTCAATTATTTGATTTCCCATCCAGAGGAATTAATTCAGATGAAGGAGAATTCACTTGAGGCGGCGAAAGTAATGAACTGGGGAAAGGAACAAGAAAAACTCGTCAAAATCTATGAAAAAATCCTTGATTAAAGTATTGCTTTTTCCTATTCGGGATCAAAAAGAAAAGAGGAGGATAGTCGAAGAAGCAAGTAAAATTTTAGAGCATCGATTTGAAGTGCTTTCAAAGAAGATTAGTTTTGGCAAAAAAATTAATTGGTACACAAATTTTGCTGGTAAAAGTTGGCCAAGAGAGCCTTATTTAGAATTTAGGGCCAATAACTATGATTTTGATTCAAAAAAGTACATTGGCGACATTAAATTACCCTGGGAATTAAATAAGCATTTATATTTGCAGGATTTGGCTAAAGCGTATTTAGTTTCCAAAGACGAAAAATACACTCAAGAATTTATTGATCAAATCGAAGATTGGCTCAAAGAAAATCCTTACGAAGTAGGGGTCAATTGGACAGAAGGTTTGATTGCTTCTCACCGGGCTCTTTCTTGGATTATCTCTCTCGGCGCGTTTATCAAATCAAAAAAAATCGATGGCGAATTCTCGGAAAAGATATCTAACTCGATTTACCAACATGCCTTGTTTATCGAGAAAACTTATGAATTTTGCGGTCGAGCCTCTAATCATTTGTTGGGCGAATTATGTGCTCAGATTGTAATTTCAACTATTTTCCCAGAATTTAAAGGCTCAAAAAAAAGACTTAAAGACGCCATCGACAATTTAAAAAAAGAATTAGAACTTCAAGTTTACAACGATGGCGTCGATTATGAAATGTCGCTTAGTTATCAACGTGTAATTTTAGAGTTTTTATATTTGCCTTTGATTCTTGAAAAAAGAAAGTTGACAAAACTCCCGCGCGAAATCATCCAAACAGCCGAGAAAATGACCGAATTTATGATGCACATGACTCAGCCAAACGGCTTGTTGCAGCCAATCTCCGATGCTGATGGCGCAAGAGTTTTTGTTTTAGGGCAAGATATTAATGATTTTCGTCCCCACCTAGCTTTGGCCGCTTGGCTTTTTAATCGTCCAGATTTTAAATATGTTTCTGAAGGCAAAATCGAACAGATTTCTTGGTTTCTATCTAAAAATGAATTATCAAAGTTGGATAAAATAATGTCAGAAGCGCCAGCTGAGATTTCGAAGGCCTTTAAAGAAGGCGGTTACTGGATTTCTCGTCAGAATTGGTCAAAGGACTCCTCATGGCTATTTTTTGATTGCGGGTATATGGGAATGGGTAAATGGGATAAAGAGATCCCTATCGGCGTTCATGGGCATTCAGATACCTTAAATTTTGGCCTGAGCATCGGCGACGAGACGTTTTTTACCGACAATGGTTCTTATGCTTATACCACAGAACGACCTTTTCATCTTTATTTTAGATCTGCCCGCGCTCATAATACGCCAATTGTTGATGATCAAGACCAAAATATTATTGAACCGAAACCCTGGCTCGTGCGACAGGTAGCTTTACCCCAAAAAGCTAAAAATATTTTTCTCAAAGAGGTTGATTATTTCAACGGTGAGCACACTGGTTATCTGCGGCTCAAAGAACAAATTGTCGTCAAAAGAGAAATTCTCCATTTTAAAAATGATAGTTTTATTATCATTAAAGACACTTTTAAAGGCACAGGCTCCCATCAAATAACCGAAAATTTTCATCTAGCTCCAGGCTTAAAAATAGAAAAAATCAACAACGGCTTTGTTGCCAAAGGTAAAAAAAGAAAATTACAAATCAGCTGTTCTCATGCTAGCACCAAAGCAAGAACGAGCTTTGGGAAGATAAACCCTGTTGAAGGTTGGCATTCACCAACATATGGGGCGAAAGAGAAAAGTACGGTTTTAAAATTCAGCTTTTCCATAAAAGCGCCCGAATCGAAGTATTTTGTCTTGTCATGGGGAGGGAAAATTTCCGATCCAGAAATCATTTTCCAGAAGACATTAACAAAGCTCCAATTGCCGCGCGTTTTAATGCTTGTAACGAATGATCTTTCTGCTGATCCTAGGGTTCAAAAGGAAGCCTTTTCGCTTACTAATTCAGGCTTTGAAGTGTCAGTACTGACTTTTATTACCGAAAGTCATAATAAATTCTACAGCCAAGATTATGATATCGATCATCTTAAGTTTGAACCTTTTTCACCATTTAAAAATATCCGCCATCAAATTGGCCACTTTTTAATTAGGATTTATTATAACAACCCAAGAATTATGAAGCTGATGAATTCACTGCTGAAGAAGAAATTGCGGATTACCACTATGTTTATGATTGATTACGATACGAATGAACCGATCGGGAATAAGCCGATTCTTCAAGAAAACAAACCTCAAAAAAATTTCTTCGCCAAAATTTTCCTCGGTCTTAATTATTTTTATGATTTAAATAAGAAATTGTCCAAAGTTGGTATTGAGAAAAAACCGGATATTATCCACGCCCATGATCTTGATACCTTACTGGCGGCTTATTTAGTTAAAAAAAAGACTGGTGCCCGTTTGGTCTACGATGCTCATGAGATTTGGACAGAACAGGGATTGGCCTTGCCAAAACTTTTCCTTAAATTTTACAAAATACTTGAAAAAAGGCTGCTTTCCCGCATTGATGCCTTTATTAGCGTGAACGAATCGATTGTGGAAAAAATCAGCCAAATGTATCATTATCGGTTCAAGGTTCCAGCTGTTGTCATTCATAATGCACCTCTTTATCAGAAGTTTAATTTTACAGGTTCAAAAAAACAGATCGTGATTATTTTCCAAGGCCGCTACGCTCCTGGTCGAGGATTGGAGGAGTTGGTCAAATCCGCGGAGTTACTTCCAAAAGGCACAGAAATTCATATCAGGGGCATTGGTGATCCGGTAACTTTAGGAAAGTTACAAAAACTGAAAGAAACTCTAAGACTCAAAGATAAGGTAAAAATACTTGAAGGAGTTCCTCCCGAGGATTTGATGAAATCGGCTTCAAAAGCAGATATAGGTATAATTCCTTACCAACCGATCAATCTCAATAATTATTTATGTTTACCCAATAAAATTTTTGAATATATGATGGCAGGGCTGGCATTGGCTTGCTCCGACCTCCCCGAGCTTAAGAAAATAGTGAAAGAAAATTCAAATGGAATTCTTTTTGATCCTAAGAATCCTAAAAAAATCGCCAGTGCCCTCAAAAATATGATTACTAACATTGAAAGGCTGAATCAAATGAAAAAGAATTCGCTGAAAGCGGCAAAATTATATAATTGGCAAGTTGAAGAAAAAAAGTTAATCGAACTTTATCAAAATTTGCTTAGGTAATGATTTAAGGATGATAAAAAATCAAAATATTATTTGTCTGAGTTTTTCCGATTGGGAGAAAGAATTACCCTCAAATCGCTTCCATATTCTTGCCAGGTTTGCCAAACATAACCGCGTTTTTTTATTTGAAAGGCAAATTTACCCCTTATGGCGAGATAAACATCGTTATCTTCACTTTCTATCGGTAAGAAAGAAAGACGGCATATTTCTTGTAACGCCGGGATTTTACATGCCATTCAATATATTAAACAAGCTTTTTTATCTGGTTTATTTACAAATCGTGATAGTTAAATTTAAAATTAATAATCCGATTTTTTGGTTTTACAATTACCGGCTCGGATTTGTGCTTAATCACTTTAAGAATCTGCTTTCGTGTTACCATTGCACCGAACTTTACTCAGAAAATTGGCGTAACCGCGGGCAAAAGAATCCTAAAAAAGTCGCCCTAATTGAAAAACAAGAAGGAATGCTGGCCCGGAAAGTCGATCTTATTTTTGCCGTATCGGAGTATTTAAAGAAAAAGTTGATACGATATAATCGAAAAACATTCACTACTCTGAACGCAGTTGATTATGACTTGTATTGTAAAAGTCAAAAGCCTTTACGGCATAGATTTGGCCAAAAACCAGTTTTGGGTTATATTGGCAATATTGCCGATGGCAAAACTAACTTCGAGCTTCTATTCGATATTGCTAAGGCCTTTCCTGATTGCCGTCTGGTGCTAGTTGGCCCTGTCAACAGCCGGAATCCTTATTTAATCAAACTGCGGAAACAAAAAAATGTGGTGTTTTTGGGTCAACATGAGGTGAATGAACTGCCGAATCTAATGAGGGACTTTACGATTTGTCTGATGCCGTATATCTTTGAGAAGTGGATGCTTCAAGCTGGGCAGCCACTTAAATTGGCAGAATATTTTGCTTCCGGCAAGCCAATCGTATCGGTACCGTTTGAAAGTTTGGCAGAGTATAAAAAATTGGTTTATGTTGGCAAATCATCATCCGAATTTATTTTTAAAATTAAAACTGCCTTAAAAGAAAAAGACAGTAAATTAAAAAGAGACCGTATAAAAATTGCCAAAGCAAATACTTGGGATGCTCGATTCCAATTTATTAGTGAAATAATGGGAAAAGAATTAAGATTAAAGAAGCAAAAATGGGTAAATGGAACACGATTAAGAACTTAGGGATCGCAAAAGTTGCCAAGATTAGTCTTAAAGAAATTAAAGATAATATTTCTTCATATACCGGTAAAGCTGGCTGGCCTTCAACCATATTTTTATCGGTTAACAGCGTTTGTAATGCCCGTTGCAAGATGTGTGATGTCGGTCAGGAAGTGAAAAGTTCGCAATTCTACCGCAATTTGCGCATTTCCGAGAAAAGCCACCCAGAACTTACGCTAAAACGTCTTAAAAAATTGATCGACGAAGTTGCCTTTTTCAAACCCTTGATTTCAGTCATCTCCACCGAGCCATTGTTGTATAAAGATCTATTTGAGTTTGCAAAATATGCCCGAAAAAAGGGTTTAGAATTTAACATCACCACCAATGGGATCTTGCTTAAAAAATTTGCCAAAGACTTTGTTGGAAATGATGTCTCATATCTTTGGGTTTCGCTTGATGGACCTTTAAAAGTCCATAATTTTATCCGCGGTGTGCCCCAAATTTTCCAGATGGCCACCGGTGGGATAAAGGAAGCCCAAAAATTGAAGAAAAAATTAGGCAAAGAAAATCCGAAGATCGGCATTAATTTTACTATCTCAAATTACAATTACGACCAAATTGTGCCGTTTATGGAAGCAATTATGCCGCTCGCTCCAGACACGGTTTCTATTTCTCATTACAACTATGTGACGCTGGAAATGGCTAAAGAACATAATAAGAAATACGGCAAGATTTGCCGGGCCACGCCTTCGTGTGTTTCCGCTGTAGATCTTAAAAAGATTAAACCAAAGGTCTTATTCAAACAGCTCGAGGCAGTCAAAGAGAAGTGGGCTAGTAAAACCAATTTAGGCTTTGCCCCAGATTTAAAAACTGAAAAGGAAATTTTTGACTTCTATAATAATCCATATGTGGTTGTTGCCCAAAAAGCCTGCCGCGCACCTTGGCGGATCGCCCAGATTTTGGCTAACGGCGATTTTACGATCTCAACCCGCTGTTTTAGCATGTCGCTTGGCAATATCAATAAAACCTCCTTCGCTAAGGCTTGGAATTCGCCAGATTTTATCAAATTCCGTAAAATTATCAATAAAGAAAAGATGTTTGTTCCGGCTTGCACCCGCTGTTGCGCCGTGCTCTAAAACAGGGTTGACATTATCTGTTTAATCCTTTAATTATGAATAAGGAGGAGAAAAGGCCTCTCATTTATTTTAGTAAGGAGAAAATTTGTGCGGGATTTGCGGGATTATTAATTTAGATAAAAAACCGGTTGAGCCAAAAACTTTGAAAACGATGAACGATTCTCTTTCTCATCGCGGTCCAGACGACCAAGGAATGTGGATTGATAAAAATATCGGGTTGGCTCAGCGAAGATTATCAATTTTGGATCTCTCGGCTTTGGGTCACCAGCCAATGTTTTATGACAATAAGAATCTGGCAATTGTTTTCAATGGCGAAATTTATAACTATATCGAGGTTCGACAAGATCTTCTCAAATTAGGCTACAAATTTCGTTCAGAAACTGATACGGAAGTTATTTTAGCCGCCTATCGAGAGTGGGGGACGGATTGTCTGGGGAAATTTAATGGGATGTGGGCGTTTGTTATCTACGACCGCAAAAAGAAGCTCATTTTTGCCAGCCGCGATCGGATGGGAGTAAAGCCCTTTTATTATTTTTATGATAAAAAGAAATTTCTTTTTGCCTCGGAAATTAAGGCAATTTTAGCCCATCCCGAGGTTAAAGCTTTGCCAAATGAAAAAATTGTTTGGGATTATTTAATTTCTGGTCTTACGGATCATAGTGAACAAACCTTTTTTAAAGGTATTAAAGAGCTCCGAGGCGGTTATTATTTAATTTTGAAAAATAACAAGCTTCAGATTAAAAAATATTGGGATTTGAATCCAGATAAGAAGGCAGAGAATTTAAATGATTTTGAGTTCCAGACAAAATTTCAAGAACTTTTTTTAGATTCTGTGCGATTAAGGCTCCGAAGCGATGTCCCGATTGGCACCTGTCTCTCCGGGGGGTTAGACTCTTCCGCCATTGTTTGCGCGATCAATGATTTTTTGAAAAAAGAAGGCAAAATTGCCCAGATTGGCCAGTGGCAAAAAACATTTTCTGCTGCCTATGATGATAAAAAGTATAAAGATTGCGATGAAAGAAAGTATATTGATGAAGTTATTCATAAAACCAAGGCAAAGTCATATTTAATTTTTCCCTCGGGTAAAAAATTAGTTGATGAAATTGAAGAAGTTATCTATCATCAAGACTATCCTTTTTGTTCCACCAGTATTTATGCCCAATGGAATGTTTTTCGACTCGCCAAGCAAAACGGGGTGAAAGTGATGTTGGATGGCCAGGGCTCTGATGAACTTTTGGCTGGCTATCATCCGTATTTTGGCATCTACTTCTCAGAGCTTATGAGGGAATTTAACTTTCCGAGACTGATCTATGAAAGTATAATGTATTCTCGAAAACATGATCGACCAGTTTCCGGGATTTTTAAAGATCTCTTTCTAGGGTTAGCCAGGCGCGGAATTTTAGGCGGAATCGCCTCGCGTTTCATGAAAAATCAATGGCCAGAATATGATGTTTTTCTGCCCGAATGGAAAAATAAGTTTAAGAGCCATACTTTTGATCGACCAACCGGCGATTTTCTAAAAGACGGTCTTCACAATCATTTAAAATACAGCATTACCTCCCTGCTAAGATATGAAGATCGCGACTCCATGGCCTTTGGGATCGAATCGCGGGTGCCGTTTTTAGACTATCGGTTAGTTGAATTCGCTTATTCTTTAGCTGATAACCAAAAAATCCGCCAGGGTGAAACAAAATGGATTATGCGAGAGGCTTTGAAGGGTATTTTGCCGGAAAAAATAAGAAAGCGTCAGGACAAAATCGGTTTTGCTACCCCCGAAGAATATTGGATGAAAGAAGAACTTGGCAAGGAAATGAGAAAGGTGTTTACCTCCGAAAAGTTCCAAGCGCGAGGATTTTTCAAGAAGGGTAAAGCGACTGAATTATTTGACCAATACTTACAAGGTAAAATCAAGAATTACCAGCTTTTCTGGCGATTATATAATTATGAGATGTGGATGAGGACGTTTATAGACAAATGAAATGTGATTTTTCGTACAAACATTACCGAGAAATGCTCAAGAAAGCCCTCAAAGAAGGCTTTATTATTACTAATTTTCGCGATTATGAAAAAAATAAAAAAGCGGCTAGGCTTATTATCCTTCGTCACGATGTTGATTATTCTCCCAAACGCGCCCTAGAAATCGCCAAAATTGAAAAATCCTTGGGTTTGAAATCAACATTCTTTGTCCGTGTGCACGGCGAACATTACTATCCGTTTGAGAGAAATACTTATAGTTACTTTTTAGAGATTTTAGAACTCGGCCACGAAATTGGCCTTCATTATGAGGCCCGGACATTGGCTAAAAAGATAAAAATTAACCCAAAAGAGCTCTTTTTGCAAGAAAAAGCTATCCTGGAAGCCATCTTCAATGTCCAGATTGAATCCGCTTCCGAACACCGAGATTTAAGAGGAAAAAAACTGCCATACAAATTCTTCGCCAGCAAAAATCAGGTGGGAATAAAACATGAAACTTATGAAAAGGATTTCCAACAGTTTTATCTTGCCGATAGTTCCGGACGCTGGAGCCAAGGTTGTCTTTGTCAAAATCTCCACGAGAAAAGGATTCAACTTTTAACCCATCCGGATCTATGGGGTAAAGGAGCATTATCAGAAATAAGAGAAAAAATCCGCGCCATTGGGCTTCGGCCAACTTATTAAGGATATTATGGCAAAACTTCGAGTCTTACATACACCACATAATAATGGCGGCCACCGCTGGATCATCTCGCGCCATGAAAGAAAATTGGGGATACAAAGCGATCTGGTTGTCTTGCCAGACCAGCCTTTTTATCGAAATTATGACCGTTGTTTGCATATTAATAGCAAAACAATTCCCAACGAGGTCAAACGATATTTATTTCTGAAAGAGGCGATTAAAGAATATGATGTGTTTCATTTTAACGCTGGCTCATCGATTTTAGACCATCCGTTTCCAGGCTTGAATTTGCTGGATTTGCCAATAATTAAGAAAGCAGGCAAAAAAATCGTCGTTACTTATCAGGGCGATGATTGCCGGCAAAAAGATTATTACGTTAAAAATTATCATATTTATTATCGTGGCCGGACGCGCTGGTATTCGCCAAATGATTGGTATTTGGATACTAATAAAAGGGCGCGAGTTAGACGTTTCGATAAATACGCCGATCATATTTTTGCCATTTCTCCGGATATTATGCCTTTTTTGCCCAAGCGGACGGAGCTTTTGCCGACCTGCATCGAGTTAGGGGATGTTAAGCCGGTGAAAAGAATGGCCGATGGCAAAATTAGGATTGTTCATGCCCCTTCGGATCGCAATATTAAAGGCACCGAAGATATTGTCAGGACGGTTAAGGAGCTGGCGCTAAAGTATCCGATTGAATTAATCTTGGTTGAAAAGATGAGCCACGATCAAGCGCTGGAAACTTATCAAAAGGCGGACATCGGCGTTGACCAGTTGGTGGTTGGTTGGTATGGGACATTTGCGGTTGAACTGATGGCGCTTGGTATTCCGGTGGTGGCATATTTGAGAGAAGCTGATTTAGAAAAATTTGTTCCTTGGCGAAAGGAAATTCCCGTTGTTAACGCTAGTAAAGACCAGTTAAAAGAAGCTTTAATCGTTTTGATTGAAAATAAAAAGCTCAGAGAAAGTTTAGGGAAAAAGGGAATTGCCTTTGTCCATAGGCGCCATAACCCAGATTTAATTGCCAAAAGATTAATCGAGGTTTATGAAGAATGAAAAGAATATTCTTTGAAATAGCTCTGCCAATCCTTCGATTTTTCCAGTTTATATCGATATTGATATTTTTTATAATCTTACCCTTGCTAATTATTTATAGCTGGTTTCGTTTCCATTTCAAAAAAACCTTCAATCTTAAACCAGCAGTGATCATCTCGCCTTTAGGTTCGCCTTTACCACTTTATGCTGTTAAAGCACTTCGCAAGCAAGGATATAAAGCGGATAATTGGGCCTTGGATTGCCCTTCGTATTTCCGCAATATTATTTTCGGTTTTGTCTTATCCGATCACCCTTTCATCCGGATTTTGGTTATTTTATCGGATTATCTCGCGCCATTCACTTGGGCTTTTTTGAAGTATGATCTCTTCGAGTTCGCTTTTAGCGGCGGTTTTTTGATGCATTCGCATTTAAGAAAGGCCGAATTTATTTTATTGAAGCTTTGCTCGAAAAAGATTTCGGTTTACGGCTATGGTTCAGATTGCAAAGTGATGTCGGATGTTCGCAAAATGGGTTTTAAATATAACAACGCGATGGATCGAACTGATGATTGGGAGGCAAAACATGAAGATATAATAAGAGGGAATGTCGAGCGCGCTAAAAAATACGCCGATATCTTAATCGCTGGCGGCGATCTCACCCATTTTGGAGAAAAGGGAATAATGTTGCCGTTGGCAACTGACCTTTCGCTTTGGAAATACTCTAAACCGCCTAAGCATAAAAAAATTGTTATTGCCCATTCGACCAATCATCGTACTCACAAGGGGACAAGATTTATCTTGCAAGGTTTCGATCGTTTGAAAGATAAACTTCCGATTGAGATGATGTTAATAGAAGGGAGGCCAATGGAAGAATGCAAGAAAATGTATCCTAAGGCCGATATTTTTGTCCCCGATGTTATTTCTGGTTGGCATGGTTTTACGGCGATTGAAGCAATGGCGACCGGACGGCCGGTGATAACCTATCTAAGGCCGGATATAATGGCTTTTCACGCCTATTATGCGAAGGGGAATATCCCGGCTATTAGTGCTAATCCGGACACATTGGTAAAGGCGATCACAACTTTGGTCAAGGACAAAAAACTCCGCGATGAGTTGGGCAAAAAGGGGCGCGAATACGTGTTAAAATATCATTCACTCGAATTTGTCGGCGCTTTGCGGGCGATTATTTACGATTATGTCTGGAATAATAAAAAGATTAATCAGAAAATTTTTGAGAGGGAAGTTAGGAGAAGAAAATTAATATAGACTGCTAATGAAACAAATTTCGCTGAAAGAACATTTCATCGGTCTTTCCAAAGACAGTTTTATTTATGGCGTCGGGAACGCGATGCTGAAAATTTTGGCGGTTTTAACTATCCCGATTTTCACTCGGATCTTTGTCCCTTCCGATTACGGCATTATCAATTTAATTACTTCAATCACTTACTTTTTAAGCCTGCTATTAATTTTCGGCATGGATTCCGCTTTACAGATTTCCTTTTTCGAATATAAGAAAGAACGGAAGGTGATTGTTTCAACCGTTTTTTGGTTCTTAGTTGTCTGGGGATTACTCCTATCTTTAATCTGTTCTTTGACGGCTGGCTGGATTGCGAAAATCGCTTTTGGTAGAAGCAACATCTTTGCCAGCTGTTGCACGGCCGGAGGCATTCACTTTGACGGCAAGATTCTATTTATTTTTGCCTTCTTGACCGCTTTTTTCACCTTAATGATCAGCATCGCCAAGACAGTCTTCCGCTTGGAATTTAGGGCAAAAATTTTCGCTATCGTAGCGATTTTTCAAGCCGTTATTTCCTCAGTAGTAACAATCGTCTTGGTTTTAGTGATGAAAGAGGATCTCTTTGGCTATTTTTTGGGTTTACTAATTGGGGCATTGCTAGCTTTTCTAATGGCACTGATATTTCTAAGGAAAAATCTCGTCTTTAAAGTGAATACAGCGCGATTAAAGGAAATGGTGGTTTTTGGCTCAATGATGGTGCCGACCTCGCTTTCATTCTATGTTTTTGACTTGGCCGATCGGTTTTTTATCAACAAGTATTGGAGTCTGACAGAGCTGGGCTTATACTCGGTCGCCATTAATGTGACAGGATTAATTAGTTTCTTTTCGGTCGCCATTGGCCAGGCTTGGTCTCCTTACGTACTGAAGTTATTTTATGAAAAAAAACAGATCTTCAACCGTTTTGTGCCGCGAGTCTTTATTTACTATCTGGTTTTTTTCTTTGTGCTTTCTGTCTTAGTTACGTTTTTTGGCAGAGAATTATTGCAAGTTTTTACCACCTCACCTTATTTTGGCGCTAGCCGAGCGATAGGACCAATGGCTTTGGCGATGACGTTTTCGGCTTCATTGCAGATGACTATCTTAGGGACATCGATTACTCGAAAAACCAAATATTTAGCGCTTTTTTCCGGTCTAACGGCGGCGTTAAACATTGGTTTTAACTTTTTATTAATTCCCAAATATGGTATGGTTGGGGCCGCCTGGGCCACAGCAATATCGTATTTATTTTTGACTATCTGTTATTTTATTACCAGTCAGAAATTCGTTTATCTGCAATTGGACTGGCAAAAAATTAGCAAACTGATATTATTAAGCATTGCCGCCATAACGCTTGGTCCGTTAACTTGGCATTTAAGCATTCGCGATAATTTAATGTTGAAGATTTTTGAAGCGTTAGCTTACTTAGGATTACTATATTTACTTGGCATTATTGAAAATCATGAAATTAAAGCAGTTAAGGCGCTTTTGGTCCAATTAAAAATTTTTAGGCTAAAAAAAGGTTCCAATGACAATCGATGAGATTTACCTTAAATTCCAGAAAAAATACAAAAAAGCCCTTGTGACTGGCGGGGCCGGGTTTATCGGCTCGCATCTTTGCGAGGAACTGGTAAAACGGGGGTTTAACGTCATTTCGATCGATGACTATTCGGCCGGTAAAAAAATAAATCTCAAGCACCTCAAAGGATACAAGAATTTTGAAGAAGCAAAATGTGATATTACCGACCCTAAAAAGCTAGAAAAGTACTTTAAAGGCGTTGATATCGTTTTTCACAACGCTGCTAGTAAAAAAAGCGTTTGTCTGATTAACCCGCGTCGCGACCTTGAAGTCAATGGCGGTGGTGCCTTTAATTTATTAGAATTAGCTAAAAAATATAAAGTTAAAAAATTTATCCACGCCTCTTCTGGCTCAGTATATGGGGAAGCAGTCTATTTCCCTCAAGATGAAAAGCACCCTACTAACCCAGTTTCATATTATGGCGCCAGTAAACTTGCTGCGGAGAAATATGTGCAGATTTTCCATAACTTATATGGATTGGATACGACAGTTTTGAGGTATTTTCATGTTTATGGCACGAGGCAAGAATTCAATGACTACGGCGGCGTGGTCGCGATTTTTACGAGGAATCTTGTTGAGAAAAAGACACCGATAATCTTTGGTACTGGCAGGCAAGAAAGATCTTTTACCTATGTTAAGGATGTGGTCAAGGCTAATTTATTGGTAGCGACAAGACCTGAGACAAATGGCGAAATTTATAATTGTGCTTCAGGGATTAAAGTTACCATCAACGAGCTATATCGAGAGGTCTTTAATGTTTTCGGCCAAAAATATATTAAACCAGTCCATAAAGACTGGCTAATTGGTGATATTAAGGTTTTTAATATTGATAATCGAAAAATCAAGAAATTGGGTATGAGTTTCCAGACGAACTTTAAAGAACAAGTAAAAGAAACTGTTCTCGATCTAAAAAAATATATTGAAAGTATCAAGAATGAAGCAAGCAAGGTCTAAGCGAATTTTCGTCGGTTTTGCTTCAGCTGGGGCAGCCGGAATTTGGAGTTTTACGCGCGTTTTAAAAAAGAAAGGTTATAAAATCGATTTCTATGGTGTGGGACAGTCAAAATTTGGAATGTCGGTTGATGTTGCCTTAGAATGCTTATCCAATAGATTTCTTTTTGCTCTCCAGAAAATGCTTTTATTTTTCAAAATCCTTTTTAAATATGATATCTGGCACTTAAATTGTATGGAAGCATTTTTCTTTTATCCCTTGAATCTTTTAATCTTAAAATTATTTGGAAAAAGAATAGTTTTAACATTTCGCGGGTCTGACGTCCGAACACATTTAGACTTTTTACCAGATAGTATTTCCCAAAAAAGTAAAGACTGGCCCGTCTATTATCAGAAGATGCAAAAACAAAACCAGTCTTTTGCTGGTTTTCGGCGGAGGATCAGGATGAAAATTTTTATTGGGTTCGCTGATAAGGTTGCTTTAACCGGACCATTCTTAGCCAGTTCAGTCAGCCACTACGATAAGATTATTCCGTATGCCAGAGATCTCCAGTCTATCTTTGAACTCAAAACAACGACTCACAAAAACAAAATCGTAATTTTGCACGCCCCCACGGTACCTGAAGTAAAAGGTTCAGTTTATATTGAAAAAACTTTAAGAAGAATCTGCCGCAAATATCCCCAAGTTGAATTTCAAATGCCGATGAATTTAAAAAATGAAGATTTACTCAAGCAAATGGCCGATGCTGATATTATTATCGATCAACTCTTAGTTGGTTGGTATGGAGGCCAAGCAGTGGAGGCGATGGCCCTAGGAAAACCCGTACTTTCTTATATTCACGAGCCATACTTAAATTTAGTTGATTTCGCTAGCGAAATCCCGATTATTAACTCCAACATTTGGATGCTTGAGAAAAATTTAGAAATATTGATTGAAAATCAGAAATTGCGCGAGAAATTAGGAAAAGAGGGGATTGCTTTTGCAAAAAAATATCATCGCCCAGAAAAAATCGCCGATGAATATTTGAAGCTTTATTTTGATTAGATGAAAAAGATTTGTATGGTTACAACCAGTGAAATCGAACATGACAGTCGTATTCTAAATGAAGCGGCGACTTTAGCGAAAAATTACGATCTAACAATTCTTGCCAAGAAATATCCGCTTAAAACGAATCAAGTTAAACGTTCTTTCAAGGTTAAATTGATTGGCTACGTTAAGATGCCCTCTTTTTTGTTAAGTATTCTTTCTTCCTTTTTCTCATTAATTAGGGCAAGCTTCAAAGAAAATCCGGATATTTATCATTCACATGATCTAGATGGTTTATTGTGCACGTGGCCTGCGGCACTCCTGAAGGGCAAGATTTTGATTTACGACTCACATGAGCTCTGGTCACAAAACTATCCTTTCTCTAATCTCAAGGGCATACAGCCTCTTTTAGGACCGCTTGAGAAACTACTAATGCTCAAAGTCAAACAAGGTATCACAGTGAACCAATCAATAGCTGATTATCTTAAAAAAAGATATCATAAAGATTTTTTAGCTTTAAGAAATATTTCTAGTATTCAGGCTAGCCGCGAAGGGATGTCTCTAAGAAAAAAATATCCTGGAAAAAGAATTATTCTTCATCTTGGCAGCGCTGATGAAGGTCGCGGTTTAGAACAAATTATTGAAGCATCCAAGTTTCTTCCCAAAGATTATATCATTGTTTTTCTCGGTGGTGGTAAAACTGAAAAGATGGCGAAAGAAATGTCCAAAGAAATTGGCGCTAAAAACATTGAATTCTTGCCAGCGGTCTTGCCGTCAGAAATTATTTCGTCGATTAAAGAAGCTGATTTAGGATTAGCGTTAACGCAAAAAGTTTCTTTGAGCTACTACTATTCTTTACCTAATAAATTATTCCAATATCTGGCCGCAAAAATTCCGATATTGGGTAGTAATTTTCCCGAATTTAAAAAAATAATTCTTCAAAATAAAATCGGCGAAGTCGTCGATTCCTCAAAACCGAAAGAAACCGCCCAAAAAATAATGGCGATGTTTAAAAAAAACAATTTGATGGAATATCGAAAAAATTATCAAAAGATCGAAAAAGCACAATATAGTTGGGAGACTGAATCGAAAAAGTTGACTGAATTTTATCAAAAAATTATTCCAAAAGATCAAATTTTAGTTTCTAAACGTTTTAAGATAGACGTTTTTTGGAATGTGGTTTCTTTAGGGTTTCTGGCGATTAGTGGTCTTTTGATTAATATTTTAATCGCTCGTTATTATGGTGCGGCCGCCTTAGGGATGTTTAACGAAATCTACGCCGTTTATATTGTTGCTTCTCAATTTGCGGCCAGCGGCATTCATCTTTCAGTCCAGAAATATGTACCCCATCATGAAGCCAGAAGCCGCGAGGTTGATCAGATAATCTCGTCTGCGCTGATCCTTGTTTTGGGCTTTTCTCTTGTCGTAAGTATAATTGTTTATTTTTCGCGCTTCATCTTCAGCGGTTTGTTCAAAAGTCCGGATATTTCCCAAGGTATTGCTTTTATCGCTTTCGGCCTAGTCGGATTTGCTCTGAACAAGACCTTATTCGGGGCGCTTAACGGTTTTCGAGCAATGAAACCGTTTGCCTTTTTCTTATCTTTGAGATATTTTTTCATTCTCATTTTTATTATCGGGGCGATCTTTTATGGTGCCGAAAGAGCATACTTGCCATTGGCCTTTACTTTTGCTGAAGGATCTATCTTTATAATTTTATTATTGTATTCATTTAGGTTTTATCGCTTTGTCTGGCCAAGCAAGTGGGGCGATTGGCCTAAAAGACATCTAATCTTCGGCTACCATTCCTTTTTGGGCAATGTCTTAGTTGATGTTAATACGCGCGTTGATGTGATAATCCTTGGTTTATTGACCAGCCAAGCCACTGTCGGAATTTATAGTTTTGCGGCGATGATTGCGGAGGGATTCGCTCAACTTTTCTATACACTCAAAAACAATGTTAACCCAATCATTTCAAGACTATCAGCCCAAAAAAAAATTGCTCAACTTGAGGAATTTATCAAAAGCGGTATTAGATTAACATATCTCTATTTTGGTTTAATTGCGGTAGCGGGGATAGCTCTTTATCCATTAGTTTTGAAATTTATGGGTAAGGAAAATTTTTCCGAGAGTTGGCCGGTTTTTGCGATCTTGATTGTCGGCATGGCCTTAAGCGCTGGTTATCAACCCTTCCAAATGCTTTTAAATCAGTCTGGCTTTCCCAAACTCTACTCGCTTTTGGTTTTAATAGTTTTTATGGCGAATGTATTTTTAAACTTCCTTCTTATACCAATCTTCGGAATTTATGGGTCAGCTTTAGCAACCGCTCTAGTATTTATTTTTTCGATCTTTATCCTAAAAATTATGGCCGAGAGAGCCTTAAAGATTAAAATTTGAGCCTTCAATGTGTGGAATATTTGGCGTTATTACAACTGAAAAAGGGTTTAACCATGGGAAAATAAAAAAAATTACCCAAAATCTTTTAAAAGTTTCCGAAAGTCGGGGCAAGGAATCATCCGGGGTAGCTGTTCTCTCCAAAGAAGAAATATATGTTTTGAAATTGGCCATGCCCGCCCATGACTTAACTAGTTCAAAAGAGTTTGAAAAGTTGTTTTCGACTGATATAATCGCGGCTATCGGTCACGCGCGGCTGGTGACAAATGGAAGTCTGGAAGATAACCGCAACAATCAGCCAGTGATTAAAGATGGAATCGTCGGCATTCATAACGGCATTGTGGTTAATGTCGATAATCTATGGAAAGCCCATCACGATTTAAAAAGACTCTACGAAGTTGATACCGAGGTAATTTTATCTTTGGTGCGCAACTTTTACGCTCAAACAAGTAATTTAGCTGAAGCCATACGGTTAGCATTCGACCAAATCGAAGGCGCCGTCTCTATTGCGTTAACTTTTGAAGATGTAAACGCTCTTGCGATCGCCACCAACACCGGCTCACTTTATCTATTGGCTGAAAAAGATATTTGCGTTTTTGCCTCAGAGTATAATTTTTTAATAAAAATTTTGCCCTGGCTTGGGCTTAAAGAATATAAATCATCGAGTATCAAGCAGGTGGCTCCTGGTTCGGGTTTTATTTTTGACCTACAAAATCTTAAAAAGATCAAAATTGACCTTAAGAAAATAAACGCTAAACCAGGATTTTCAGCAACCCCTCGCAAAATAAGAGACCTATCAGATTATCCCATATACAAACCACCTAAATTTGAGATTAAAGTCACAGAGAAAATCAAAAATGATTTTGATAAATTCAGACAAAAAATAAATAAACTTAAAAGGTGTACACGCTGTATTTTGCCAGAAACCATTCCGTTTATAGAGTTTGATCAGCAAGGCGTTTGTAGCTATTGTCGGAGTTTTGAAAAGTTTACAACAAAAGGTAAGAAAGGGCTTGAAAAAATCCTTTCAAAATATCGAACCCCAGGTAAACCAGATTGCTTAGTTACTTTTTCAGGTGGTCGCGATTCAAGCTACGGTCTGCATTATCTTAAAAAAGTTTTGAAGATGAATCCAATCACTTTTACATATGACTGGGGGATGATTACGGATTTGGGCCGAAGGAACCAGGCGCGTTTAACTGGCAAGCTGGGAGTAGAACAAATTCTTGTTTCCGCCGATATCCAAGTAAAGCGCGAAAATATCCGTAAAAATGTTTTAGCATGGTTAACAAAACCAGATTTAGGAACAGTACCGCTCTTTATGGCCGGTGATAAGCAATACTTTTATTTTGCCAACAAGATCAGTCAAGAATTGGGGATTAAACTGATTATTTTATGCATTAACCCATATGAAAAAACTGATTTTAAGTTTGGTTTCTGCGGGGTTAAACCAGATGCAAAAATTTCTTACAGGATTAATTTCGCCAATAAAATGAAAATGGCGTTCTATTATGCAAAGGCTTATATATCTAATCCGACTTATATAAATACATCAATTTTAGATACTTTGTTTGCCTTCGGATCATATTATTTTGTAAATCACGATTATCTTCCCTTCTATGAATATATTGACTGGGATGAAAGGATTATCGAAAAAACTTTGGTTAGTGAATATAATTGGGAAATATCGCCGGAAACTCTGACAACTTGGCGGATTGGTGATGGCACGGCTAGTTTTTATAATTATATTTACTATGTTTTAGCCGGTTTTACAGAAAATGACACCTTCCGTTCAAACCAGATTAGGCAAGGAGTTTTGACTCGCGAACAAGCTTTAAAAAGGGTGAAAATTGAAAATCAGCCGCGCTGGCATTCAATCCAGTGGTATTGTGATACAATTGGAATTGACTCCCAAAAAACCTTAGAGACAATTAACAAATCCAAAAAACTTTATAAAGTTTGACTCAATTATTTTTTATGGAGATGAGGGATCGAATTAGGTTTTGGCATCTGATCATCGCTTTTTGTTTTTTTATCGGGCTCTTTTTATTGTTTTTTTTGAGAAATCACTATTACGAACCAGCGACTTTGAAGGTTGACGGTTATTTTTTAGTTGATACCGAAATAAACCTTAGTTGGGATTCCGGCCGGGGCTTTAATCAAAGTGAAACAATCCCAGTTACGCTTGAGGCGGGGGACGATGAAAGAATCATTGAATTGCCTCAATTAGGTTTGAAGCAGATAAAATTAACCAGTCAACAACCTAATATCTTAAACAATATCGAATCGCTAAAGGTTAAATCTGCCAGCAGTGAACAAACCTTATCTTTTCAGAAACAACCAAATAGCGTGTTGACGCAAATCGATACTAAAAAATTAGAAAAGGTTAATTCGCTCCTAATTTTGGTTCAAATGCTTTTGGCTTTACTTTTAGCCTGGTTAGTGTATGAATTCTTGGGGCTTAAAAATCGGCTAGGTAAACCTAACTGGTTCGGTGTCATCAAATATATTTTTATTGAAGAAAAACATTGGACTTTTTGGGTGATGTTTTTGGGTGCAATTTTAATTTTTTCCTTCTGGCTTTTAGGACAATGGCCAGGAGCACCTGTCGCTGATACGTTCGGTCAGCTATTTCAGACAAAAACATTAATTCTTAATAATAGTCATCCATACTTGAGTACTTTATATCTTTTAAGCCTGATGCAGTTTTATGATTCATTCGCTGCTGTCTCGATTTTCCAGATCCTTGCTACCTCTGCCTTGGCGAGTTTTGTTTTCTATTTTGTGTATAAAAATGGTGTTAAATTCTACCTAGTTTTGCCATTTTATCTAATGTTTGTTTCCTCCATCCCAATCGGTTTATACAATATCGCTATTTGGAAAGATATTCCCTTTTCCCTACTCGTTGTTTTTTGGGGATTTTATTTATTCTATTTAGGTTATCAGCAAAAAAATGGTGCGACGATAGAATTCAGTTTAAAGAAAATTTTTCTTCTTTCCCTCCTTTTTATCTTGATGGTGCTTATTCGTCATAATGGCTACCTCTATCTTTTAGTTTTACCGCTAATAATTATTGTTGGCAGGTTGATGACTAAAAGGATTTTAATTGAATTTCTCCTTGCTTCGCTCGTTTTATTATTAATTTTGAAATTCTTAGTACCATATCTATTTAATATTCAGGGTTGGTCAAAAGTGGAGACAAACCTTGCTTGGAAATTTCATCCGATGGTAGCATTAATCCAGTCAGAATCTTATGTCTCTGAAAAACCTGCCGAGGACCAGGAAATTATTAATAATATTATTGGCTACAATAAAATTCAAAAATATTATAAACCATTAAATGGCGCGCCTCTTGCGGGGGAAATCGATATTCCAGCCTTCAGTGAAGACACTGAAAAATTTAATCTTTTGTTTTATAGAGCAATGCTTCAAAATTTGCCATTTTTTATTTCCGAAAGAACATATCTCTTTTTTACTCTTTTGTACCCGACTTCTCATGATGCGACGGTTTGGTGGAATATTTATTCAGATCCTGAAAATTTAAGATCATGGATATCTGATTGGGGTTCAGGCACCTATTTATATGTTCAGTTTCATCCAGTTGATAAGCTGTTTAACCTGCAGCAGAAATTTTTGGCCCAAGTGTATCGACTGAATCCAGCCATTTATGATTTATTATATCCGGTAGTATTTTTAATAATTATCTTTTTCCTTTACAAATGGTTGCCTCTTTCGGCTCGTTCCAGTTTCTTCATTCTTGCCCAATTGCCATTTTGGTTTATTTTTATCATTTCTCCCTCATTTAGATATTTATATTTTATTTATTTATATTATTTTTTGGCTTTCCCTTTGCTCATATTAGAAATCACTTTAAATCGTAAGTTAGCGCCAAATTCTCTTTTGACAAGGCCAAAATTATATACATTATTGCTAATTGGAATTTTTTTGGCTTTTATTATTCCTTTTGTCTTTGCGGATAGTTTGATTATCTATCACTGGTTCGGCGGCAATGTAAAATTATTCTTAAATTAGATCTTTATTTAACAAACAAATTCTTGTTTGCTTCGATATCAAGCCAAATGGCAAAACTCAATGAAAAGAAGCCCATGGTCACGGCAAAAATTAAGATCGTTAAAGTAGTCAAAGGCGCAACTCTATAATGAATATAAAGTACTAAAAAACGGACAATTAAGGGAATGGAGATTAAAATCAAATTAACGAAACCCAACAGATAAAATAAAACTAAAGGATGAAAGTCTCGAATTAAATATTTCTCTTTGAGGCGATGTAAAAATAGTTTTAATAAATAATAGATCATTTCCGGAGCATAACGGAAAAATTTAATGCCGCTTTTTTCTCGGCCATAAACTGGCTTGATCTCGACATCAGTAATCTTAAAATTAAAGATATTAAGGCGAACTAAAATATCAGCGTTGTAACCATAACCGTTCTTGAGAGTCCTAATATCAATTTTATCTAAGGCTTTTTTAGAAATAGCGGTGTAGCCGCATTGAGGATCGATCATAGACCAATAACCAGTGGCGAATTTTGTTAAAAAAGTAGCGATAATATTGCCAATAAAGCGATGTTTTGGCATTATTTTAGAGACATCTTTAACCAATAGGCGATTGCCTTTGCTGTAGTCCACATATCCTTTGATAATTGGCATAATTATATTTTTTAAATCTCGTGGGTCCATTTGGTTGTCGCCAGCCATGACAGCGATGATATCCAGATTAAGCTTAGAAGCTTTCAGATATCCATCAGCCAATGAAGCGCCCAGTCCAAGATTTCTTTTATGATCGATTAAAACAATCTTTTTTTGCTTTTCATTAAGGATTTTTGTTTTAGTCCGATCGGTGCTGCCATCATTAACGACAATAATTTTATCGACAAAACCTGGAATATTTTTTAAGACACCGGAGATTAAAAGCTCCTCATTGTAGGCTGGGACAACTACCCCAATCGTTTTGCGTTTGGTCATCGTCAAAATTTCCTGTTGTTTTTCTCGATGTTTTTGTTATTTTAAATATACCAATCTATTGGTATGATACAACCCTAGAAATTATTGTGAAGAGAAAAAATAATAAAATAAAAAAATTTACTCTTAAAGACTATCTATTTCATGGGGTCTTTTTCTTTTTCTATGGTTTTGTGAAATATCTTCCTTCGCCGATCGGCGATTTATTACGCTTCGTGGTAGTTAAATTTGCTTGTCGGGAAATTGGTAAAGTGAGAATTTACGAAGGGGTTACTTTTTGGTATCCTTACCGGATCAGAATAGGAAATAATGTAACCTTAAACGAATGGGTTTATCTATCAGGTTATGGGGGGATTGAGATTGAAGACAATGTTCGAATCGGGCATAGAACATCGATTGTGACATCAGATCATAAGCACGCTGATATTAGAATTCCAATCTTCAGACAGGATATTATCTTTGGTAAAGTCAAAATTTGCCGTGATGCTTTAATCGGATGTAATGTTACGATTCTTCAGGGCGTAACGATCGGTCGCGGAGCGATTGTTGGGGCAGGAGCGGTTGTGACAGGAGATGTTAAACCATATGAAATAGTTGCTGGTGTGCCAGCTCGTCCGATTAAAAATAGACGGCTAAAATGATTAAGGCGTTTGGGGTGATGCTTGTTCTCTTGTAATGTTTTTTAAAAGCCTGTTTAATGAGAAAGTAAAATAAAGTAAAAAGTAAAAAGTATGAAAAAAATAGTTACTATTATCGGCGCCAGGCCACAATTTATCAAAACCCCGCTCATTTCGCGCGAATTGAAAAAATTCGCCAAAGAAATTCTGGTTCACACCGGCCAACATTACGATTTGAATATGTCGGACATCTTTTTTAAAGAGCTAAAAATTAAGAAGCCAGATTATAATTTGGGAGTTGGTTCTGAAAGCCAAGGCATGCAAACCGCCAAAATGCTTAGCGGCATCGAGGCGGTTTTACTCAAAGAAAAACCCGATCTAGTTATCATTTACGGCGATACAAATTCAACCGTTGCTGGAGCGCTAGCCGCGGTCAAACTTCATATCCCGGTCGCCCACGTCGAAGCTGGGATGCGTTCTTACAATCGCGCGATGCCTGAGGAAATAAATCGGGTTATTTCAGACCACATTTCCGAATTGCTTTTTGCGCCGACAGAGTCTGCCCTGAAAATTCTAAAAGGGGAGGGCATTGTTAAAGGTGCCTATTTTGTTGGCGATGTGATGTATGATATCCAGATAGATCTCAAAAAACAAAGCTCGAATCTCCGAACATTGAAAAAGTATGAAATTGAGCCGAAAAAATATATCCTGGCAACTGTTCACCGACCGGAAAACACAGACGATAAGGATAATTTGCAAAATATTATCACTGCATTTAGCGAGGCTGATGAACCGATTATTTTCCCGGCTCACCCGCGAACAATTAAATGTCTAAAACAATATGGTCTCGATAGGGCAGTTACCTCTGCTCCCAATATCAAACTGGTTGATCCTGTCGGCTTCCTTGACATGATTGCCTTGGAAAATAATGCAAAGATGATTTTGACCGACTCGGGTGGTTTGCAAAAGGAAGCTTATCTTGCCAAAGTTCCCTGTATTACTTTAAGAAAGGAAACCGAATGGAACGAAACTGTTAAATCGGGTTGGAATCAGTTGGCAGGGGCTGATCCCCAAAAAATCGTTCGCTTGGCTAAAAACTTCCCCAAACCAAAATCACATCCAAATTTCCTCGGCGATGGCAGAGCCTATCAGAAAATTGCTAAGATAATTAAAGGTTATTTAAACTCAAAATAATCAAATTCTGGTAAACTGGGTCTATGAGTGATAAAAAAGACATTTTTAAAGTTAACGAAAAGCCTCGTCTTGGTAAGGC
>Ga0315282_10000532_pt1 | contig 74959 bp, 85 predicted proteins | sample YL17G07_20_MG_FD_203693 | JGI IMG/M metagenome (GOLD analysis project Ga0315282, IMG submission 203693) | Sediment microbial communities from Yellowstone Lake, YNP, Wyoming, USA - YL17G07_20 | ecosystem: Environmental > Aquatic > Freshwater > Lake > Sediment | place: USA: Wyoming | collected... | reverse complement strand
ATATTTCACAAACACATTTTTCTTGCTTTCGCAATATGCATAAAATTTTCAGGCGATTTTCTTCCGAAATAACTTTCAAAAAATCCACAACCTGATTAAGATTGGTTTTTGATTTTTTGTTTTTACAGCATCTAATCTTCATGGTGTTTGTTCACAAGTATCAACCTATATTGATATTGTAAGCGGAATAAAAAACGCTGTCAACATAAAAACCCGAGAAAAAATCTCGGGTCTTGTCTATTAATAATTATTTAATTATTTTAATTGCTTTACCTTCTATTATTGCTTTACTTATTTTTCTATAAGCCGATGATAAAATCCGCTGAAATGTGCTTTGCGAAGTGTTCATTTTTTTAGCTGCCTCAATTTGGTCCAAATCTTTTACGTTTTTCAATCTTAATGCCTCTATTTCTTCTCTGGTTAATTCTACTACCTCTAAAAACTGCATCGGAACACCTTGCGGTTTATAATAACTTACCTTCGGATTAAATCTAATTTTTCTACAAAGTCTTGGTCTTGTCATGTGTCTTAAGTTTAATATATTATTAAAACTATGGGGAGAGCCCCGACATTACGTCGGGGCTTCTCTTATTTTTGTCCTTTTAGAGATTTCAATTCTTCTTCGGCTGCTTTCAATTCTTCTTTCAATGTCTTTATTTCTTCCCCTAAAGCGGATTTTTCATCCTGTTTTGTCCAGCGTCTAAATCCATATCCCATTCCAGCACCTCTCCTTAATCCCGAACAACAGGGACCGAAACCTCTTCCGGTTCCAGCACCCATTCCCCGAGGACCAGTTCCATCTAATTTTGGCATATTTTTTTGTTTTAATTTTAATAATTATTTAACGACCTTTATATTTTCAATCTTGAACATACTCTATTATGAGTATATATTCATAATAACCCTTTGTCAATAGCCCGGGAGAAAATCAAAAACCCGAGAAAAAATCTCGGGCTTTCTAATACTTTACGACTCCTCCCTGTCGCACTATGGGACTGTATTCTACTGTATTCATAAATAATATTATTTTTTGACTTCTACTAATTTCAATAAATCCTCATCATTTTCATACCCCCTTAATCTTCCAGTCAGAATCCCTAATTTGTAATAAATCCCTTCGCTCATTAACCGCCAGTTGGTGTTTTCGAGAGTTTGTTTTAAAAGTTTTTTGAGTTGAGATCGGCTATCGTATTCTTGACGGTCTTCTTTGTCATCTTGAACAGTAAATTTAACAACTACATCTCGGTTAATTTCTGGTTTAGAAAATTCTAATTTACTATAACCCTCCTTTTCCAATTTTGGAGTTAAAAGCTTCTTGAGTCCAGCAACCGGAAGCTTTTTTATCTTAACAATGGCCTTGCTTATTTTTTCCTTATCTTTAATGCCTTAAGCAATTCGGGTAGTAAATACTTAATTATAAAAGCCACAACAAAAATCGGCCCTAAATACAATAATAATTTTCCAAATAATCCACTAAGCTGCTGGTCCATAAATTTATTTTGTTTAAGAAATTACTAATTCATTAAGCATCTCGGACTCTTGATTTTTCCAATTACCAGACCAAGTAATTTTGAATTTTCTACTAATCCTTTTTGCGTTCTTACTATAAATTGCTATTTCAACTAAATATTTCCCAGGAATTAAACAATCCCACTGAGCGTAAAACCTTTCTGGCCACTCAAAGAAAAATTTATTTTGTTCTACTTCTTCTTTTTTTATGGCTCGATATGCAGATCCTGGTTCATAATCGGGTTGCTGAATGCGGCCTATATCACAAAAAATCTCCCTGCCAGGTTGTATTGTAGAATATCTCGTTCTTTCGGTTCCAGACCACTTAAGCCATACTGGTGAAAATCCAATAAATTCTTTTAGTTGTCCTGCGCTATTTTCTTCCCAGATTTTCTCAACAACAGCTTCGCATTGTTCGGCTTGGACCCTACCGTTATTTAGAACTTTAAATCTAAAATAATAAACCGGAAAATCTGCTCCGGCTCATCGCATCTGCGTAATATGACAATACGGAGGTCTATGAAAAAAGATAAACTCTAATCTCGCAGAATAGAATTTATATTTCCATCTCTCAACAACATAAGGCGTCAGGAGGGCCATGGCTCCCAAAAAAATTGTTGATCCAATTAAAACCCAATCGCTAATTTGCATATTGTTTATTTCTCTCAATCAAATTTTTATTAATTTTCCTCTACAATTTTAATTTCTTCCTTAGTTAATCTGTATAGCCCATAAACTTTCTGATCGATAATTTTATCAGTTTTTTCAATTTCTTTTTGGATCTTATACCATTTATCAGATTTTTCGGTTGTCTTTTGAAATTCTTTGTTTAATTTCAGCATTTTATCTACTAAAATAATAATTTCTTTCTGCTGGTCTTTATTTCCGACACAGATGGGAATTTCCAAAAGCGGTTCTTTATCAACCTGCAATAAATCGCCTTGCAACTTGCCTTTATTTTTTAACCAAAAGTATGCCATTCTAGAATTCAATAATCCCATAAGAAATTTAAGATCTATCCTGTCTGTCGAAATAATAAAGTATGTTTGTGATACATAACAGGGAAAATCGACATATGAAAATTGGGGTTTATTTGTTTTTCTAATTGAAAATATACTAGGTCCCATAAAAAACTTTGAGTCTCTGGCTCGGTGTAATCCAAACGGACCAAAGTCAGACGTAATTACTGAAGCATATTTTTGTAAATGCTGTTTAATTTTTTGATATTTGTCTATATTCCTATTTACCTTTTTATCGCTATAGATAATCCATAATTTATTTTGTTTGTCTGCAAAATATCTTGATATTTCCTCAGTAGTGTAAAAGGGTTTCATAATTTCTGTCTCCTCTTTATTTAAACCAAGATTTTTAACTTCATCAGATTTTAAAACGAATATTCCGTCCCCGGGCTTTGAATCCTTTAGCAAAAGGGGCAAGTGTTTATCTATCACATATTCTTGTGGGCATACAATTCCCTGCCCAACTTCCTTATCTGTTAATTCAAAATTTTTCTTGCTTTGTATTTTTTCCAAAATTGCTTCGAGTTCAGATTCTGTAAAAGTAATATTTTTATTAATTAATTTTTCTGGTTCAATATTAATTTTTGTCTTTTTATTGATTAGGGCGGAAACTAGTTTTTCTTCCTTGATATCTTTATCGTTAATTTTTAAATAATCGACTACATATTTTTTACTTGGTTTCCCTTTTTCGAAGATAAAAATCATTGTCTGAATTCCGGCCTCTTTAAAAACCTTATAATTCCCAAAATCAATAAATGATTTTAATTCTCCCCCTCTTAAAATCTTATTTCTGAAAATACTTGCGCCAGCATTGGTTATCCAGTTGTTTGGTGCAATAAAACCGAGCAACCCGCCATCTTTTAATAAATCAATAGCCACACAAGCAAACATGGTCCAAATATCCATTTTGCCCTGATAGTATGGACTGTCATGTAAACCATCAAATGCTCCCTTGTTAACAAACTCTTTTATGTATGGCGGGTTCCCCACTATCACATCAAATCCTGGATTATTTCCTTTAAAAACCTCTGGGAATTCTTGCTGCCAGCTAAATGGCTTTTTATCTTTCCAATTATTCCCGAATCTTTTTTTCAATTCTCCCTCCGTACCGGAAATTAGAGAATTCCCAACTTTTGTGTTGTCGGAAAGATAAGGAAGCTTACAATTCGGTTCAATTGCCTTCAATAGAAGATTCAATCGAGTAATTTCAATAGCCTGTTCGTCCAAATCAACGCCGCAAATATTTGACAAAATGCCATATTTTCTATGCATGTTATCTGAAACATCTTTTGGTCGTCTTAATTCTTTAAGTGCGTTATCTATAACATCAAAAGCTTTAATTAAAAAAGACCCCGAACCACAGGCCGGATCTAAGATTTTCAAATTCTGAATCTCTGTTAAAGATTTTTCTTTGATTATTTTACTAAGAGTATTTTCAACAACGTAATCAACAATAAAGCTCGGCGTATAATAAATTCCTTGTTCTTTTCTTTTTGCTTTTGACTTATCCGCATCATTTTTCTTTTTTGACTTTTTCAAAATATGCCCTAAATATTGCTCATAGACCGCACCTAAAACATCGGGTTTTATAGCGGCGAAATTATATCTAATTCCTGTTTTTTCATTTCCGTATAAATCTTTAATTACCTTATGAAATGGTGAACCATCGGTATCTAAATTTTCGCAAAAATGTTCTTTAAAAAGATTACTATTATATGTTTCATCATAATATTTAAAAATTGGCCTCAATACTTTCATAAAATTATAATCTGATTTATCCAATTCCCACTTTTGAAATACTGGCCAAATTTTCTTTTCTTCAATTTTTCTATCCTCGCAACTTCGTATAAAAATTAATCTGTCTAAAATTCTTTGAACTGCTTCGTCAATTTCTTCTTCTTTTTTATCCTCATTCCATCTAATAAAATTATTAAATAACTCATCTCTCCACTCCATTAAGTCTTTGGCAAGTTTTTCGGTGACCTCTAATCTTTTGGCTTTAATGCCCCAATTTTGCGCTTCTTTATCTAGGGCGCCATTCAAAAAACTCTCTTTAGACAATATCCATAAATCCTCGAACTTAGTTAAATATTCTTTATATGTAAATTCTTTTATTGCCCGGGGAACGCTAACATCTTCTTCGGCATTAAATAATTTCAATCCCTCAAAGTCGGTTAGAACAACCCAATCAACCCCCATATTCCAAGCATAATCGACTGACTGTTGTGCCCATTCGGCTTTTTCTAAATCAACTTTCAGTGCTTTTGCTTCTAATAAAAATTGTGAGATGTTATTTATTCTAAAAGAATAATCAACTGCTCCCTCTACGGCTGACTGTTCTTCAATGACTTCATTTTGATCGTGGTTGTAAACATCCCAGCCCAATGCCTCAAAAAGCGGAATTATAAAGTCCTTACGAGTTGTCATCTCGTTATATTTTTTCTTTTGTTCGGGGGTCAGTCGTTCGTATCTTTCTATCAATTTTTTAATTTTTTCTTTTGTTTCTTCCATAATCATAATTCTCCTTCATATTAGCACTTTTTCACTCGCCAGTAAACTTAAAATCCTTGGTTTTTGGCCGAGGATTTAGAATTAATTTATCTCAAATATAACAAGATTTATCTAATCTATGGACAGTTCAAGGCTTTTCTCCACCCAGCATCCAGTGCCTCTTGTTCCGAGCAAAACCATTTTTCACCTCTGGCTTCGTCTATTTTAGTTACATTATAAGAACTACAGCCAGGCAAGTGATATATCTTCTCTCCGGATGAGCTTATATTTCCTTTAATCACGCAAGAATCACTATCCGTGTCTTCTTTTTGTTCGATCGGCGGTGATGCTGGTTGTTCTAATTCGGTGGTCGTTGAGCAAGTATTCCACAATCCTCGTTTAGCTTCTCGGGCTTCTTGTTGAGCTTTAACAAATTGGTCTTGATATTTTATATCTGGCGGATAGGAATAAGAATAAGCAAAGCCCTGTTTTACCAATTCAAGATTTATAAAAGTATCGCCAACCCAAACATACCTTAGAAGCCGATTATATTTATCTTTATCAGTAATGTCCTTTTCTAATCGCACTCTTTTGCCCTCAACCAATTCCTTGTTTTTATTAGATGCTTCAACTCCGAAGCACTGAACGGGTTTTCTAGGATCTACTGTTTCTGGAGTATCGATCCCAATATATCGAATTCTTTCTCCGCCTTCAATTTCAATTGTATCCCCGTCGATTACTCTTGTGACCAAATAAGTTTTGATTTCTGACTGGGATTCTTCTTCGGAAACAGGTTCTGGCTCGGGTTCTGTTTTTGGCTGCGGTTCGACGGCAATCCCAAAGAGTATAAAAAAAGCTAAAAAAGCTATTCCAAAAATTAAAGCAACACGCTTTCTTGTCCTGTTTTTCCCCCATTTTATAACTATGGCTGGTTTTATTAAGCCAACGATTAACAGGACAAACGATATTAAAAATAAAACTAAAAATAAATTACTCATACCTGATTATATTTTAACAAGATTATCTTTCTTTTCAAAATAAAAACCCCGAAAAAACTCGGTGGTAAAATCTACTAACCTATTGTATTATTCAAAAATTTTTAAGAATTCATCTGCCCCTGCGGATTTATCAGTTACGGTTACGATGAATTCCAAGAATTTTATCCCGTCTTGATAAATAGAGAAATTATTGCTTTTTGTCTTTATCTTTTCATATATTTCCCAAGCATCATCCATCTGGTAATTTACTGGTATCCCCAAAGATTTTGCCCACAATCCCAGGGCGATTGTCTTGTTCTTCTGGGCTAATTCTTTTCCATAATCCGAAGCAAAAGCCTGGCGGAATTCAGGAGTGCTTTTGTTGGTTGAATCAATAAGTTGTTTTAGTTGTTCTGAAGTCAATTTATTCTTTATTTCTTGAGATATGTCTTCTGCCCTAAGCAAACTTTTAGTAGGGGCTGCGCCTTTTTCTCCATCACCAGCAATAACGACTATCACTACCAGAATAATAATCATTATAATAGTCACCAAACAACCAAGGCCTTGTTTTTTCTGCTTTTCTTTTTTTAATTTTTCTCTTACTTCTTCTCTGTACGTTTCTTCTTGGGCGATTTTCGTTAGTTCCTGCGGCCTAAATAATGGAAACTTTCCAAGACTTTTGCTGTTTTTATTTTTATTATTTCTTTTAAAGCCTCCTTTAACCAATTTGAAGCTGTTTTTGAATAGGCTCATAACGAATTTTCTAATTCTAATTTTTATTATCTTTATCATCCCGACATAGATGATGAACGGAAAACACAAAGCTCCCCGCCAGCGATGGCTTTCGCCACCCATATCCCTTTCGGGATATGACCGATCAAGGTGCTCTGAACGAGGAGCTTCCTGCCCTTGATCGGTTTTTTGCGCCATGCCTTATAACTTATAAGGTTTAGGCAATTTTCAATTCTCAATAGTAGCTTAGCATAAATTTCCGAAAAAATAAAACAATCCTTGACACGATATTTTCTTATGTTAAACTAAATATGGAAGGAACAAAAGTCGAAAAATAAATATAGGAAGGAAAACAAATCTAAGTAGATTTGATAGATGGAAGTAATATCAAATGGAAGGCGCTTAGCAAGCGGCTTTTTTTATTTGCCGCAATAATAATTAAAAGGAAGGAAAAACATGAAAAACGATTTAAAAATCTATCAAGTTCCGATTAAAGAACTTAAGCCAGCGGACTATAATCCCAGAAAATGGTCCGAGTCGGCCATTAATCAATTAAAACAAAGTATTGAAAAATTCGGGATGTGCGATCCCTTGATTTGCAACTCGGCTCCAGAAAGAAAGAATATAGTGATCGGTGGACATTTTCGGCTGAAAATTGCTAAAGATTTAGGATACGAAGAAATGCCCGTGGTCTACGTGAATATTCCCGACGTAGAAAAAGAAAAAGAACTGAATCTTCGCCTCAACAAAAATACCGGTGATTGGGATTGGAGTTTATTGGCTGATTTTGACGAAACATTCCTATCTAATATTGGATTCAGCAGCGAGGAATTGGATGAAATCTTTAATATTGACGAAAACCCGGAAATTTTCGACCTGGCGAAGGAACTTGCTAAACTCGATATTAAAGAAATCGAAACCCAAAAGGGCGATGTTTGGCAAGTCGGGAATAATCGGCTAATGTGCGGGGACAGCACAGTCGAAAAAGATATTCTGAAATTGATGAACGGAGAAAAAGCCACCATGTGTTTTACGGATCCACCCTATTTGTTGGATTACCTTAAGGGTAAGAAAAAACACGGGAAAGCAACCGAAGGATTCGGTTTAAAAAGAGACCGCAAGTATTTGGAGACCGATGTTCTCCCGCCAGACTTCACGGAAAAATGGATGGCAAATATCGCCAAGGTACAAAAACCGGATTTCTCCATTATAGTATTCGAAAATCCCAAAAACCTGAGAACCATTTGGAATGAAATGGAAAAGCACTGGAAATACAGAAATACAATCACTTGGCACTTGCCTAACCGCGTTCAGGGATTTGCCGCAAAGTATAAGTTCTTTAATAAATCGGATATTGCCTTGGTTGGCACAAAAGGAAACATTGCGTTAAATCTTGAGCCAGAATCGGACGAACTTCTGCAGAACGAATACGAAAATTCGCTTTACGCCACCTCCGGTAAACCTCACTGGGAGCCATATGAAAAGGGAAAAAAGATTTGTCCAACCGATTTTATCGAATATCATGCCGCTGATGAAAAATCGTCGGGTCAAGGAATAATTTTCGGCACAAAGCCAACAGAAATATTGATTCCGTATATAAAAGTACTGACAAAACGTAATGACTTAATTATTGAACCATTTGGCGGGAGCGGCAGTACCGGCGTAGCGGCAATGAAATTGGGTCGACGTTGCTACACCATGGAAAAATCTCCTGTTTATTGTGAAGTTGTCAGAAAACGTTGGGAAAAAGCAACTAATCAAAAGGCTAAAAAATTAAAATGAAAAAGAACAAGAACAAACAATTATTATTGGACTGTTTACGGAAAACTCCGATAATCCAAATCGCCTGCGAGAAATCCGGTGTAAGTCGAGCCACTTATTATCGCTGGCGATCCGAAGACGAAGATTTTCTGAAGGCATCGGATGAGGCCATTCGCGAAGGCGAATCATTCATCAATGATATGAGCGAATCACAAATCATCTCATTGATAAAAGAAAAAAACTGGCAAGCAATCCAGTTCTGGCTACGCAATAACAGTCCGAAATACGCCGATAAGATAAGAGTTGAAGCGAACATTAAACAATTGGATGAAAAATTGACTCCCGAGCAGGAAATACTCGTAAGGAAGGCCCTTGAGCTTATCTCATGTTCCGAGCAGCAATCATCCGATAACAAAAATGAAAAAACTACCGAAGGAAATAATTGATCAAATTATAAAAGACAAAAAAGTACGTATAAAGATTACCCGTGAAAGCCACCCGCTATTTTTCGGCATTTATCTTCCGCATTATATCACTCATCCCTCGGCTACATTTCACGATGAAATTTTTGCTATTACCGAAAATACCGGCATTAGAAATACTGTAGTCGTTGCCTTTCGGGGGAGTGGCAAAAGTACAATAATGACTCTTTCTTATCCCCTGTGGTCAATTCTGGGGAAACAACAGAAAAAATTTATTCTTATTCTTGGACACACAATGAATCAAGCGAGAATGTATATGAAAAACATTAAAGAAGAACTAGAAACGAACGAACTTCTACGCTCTGACCTGGGACCATTCCGAGAAGACAATGAATGGCAAGTATCTTCGATTATAATACCCAATCACAATGCACGTATTACCTGCGCCTCATATGAACAAGGAATCCGGGGAATCCGTCATCGTCAATACCGACCCGATTTAATCATCTGTGATGATGTTGAAAATCTGGAATCCGTAAAAACCATGGAGGGTCGCAATAAAGTATATCAATGGCTAACCGGCGAAGTTATTCCTGCCGGGGATCAGAATACGAAATTAATCATAGTCGGCAATCTTTTACATGAAGATTCTTTGATTATGAGACTTAAAAAGAATATCGAAGAAGATAATTTTGACGGTATTTTTCGAGCATTTCCCCTAATAGACAACGACGGGCAAATTGCATGGCCAGGTAAATATCCTACACCAGAAGATATAGAAATTGAAAAAAGAAAAGTCGGTAGCGATCCTGCCTGGCAAAGAGAATACATGCTTAAAATCGTGCCCGAGACAGATACGGTAGTGCCAAGCAATTGGATTCAATATCGCAATGGATTTCCAAAAGAAAATCCAGACGATCCTTATTATATTGCCGCTGGTATTGACTTGGCAATATCGGAAAAAGAAACAGCTGATTATACTGCTATAGTGTTGGCAAAAATTTATGGGCATGGAAACGATCTAAGAATATATATTGAACGCATCATTAATAAACGTATAAACTTTCCGGACACAAAAAAGACGATAAAAGAACTTTTTAATTTGTACAATGAGATAGGCTTGTATGTAAAAATGTTTATTGAGGACGTTGGCTACCAAAGAGCTCTTATCGAAACCCTTCGACAAGAATGCTATTCCGTAGAGGGAGTTTCTACTATGGGACAAGATAAACGTTCCAGGCTCGCAATGATCACTCCGGCAATAAAAGACGGGGTTGTCCTCTTTCCTAAAAAAGACGCAGACCCCCTTATTAATCAATTAACGGGTTTTGGCGTTGAAAAGCACGATGACCTGGTTGATGCCTTTGTAATACTTGTGACAAAAATCTTAGAAGAAAATCGGGCAAGATCCGGATCATTTGACGGGCTAGACAATAATAGGAGCAGAGAGACAATTGTGGGCAACTTATTTAACAAAGATTTCTAAAATTGTTGGGCTTTAAGTTACCGACTAGTTACCAACTGATCCAATCTGGACTTCCCAGGGGGTTGCGTCATTAATACCTTATATGGAACAAACAATAACGCAACCCCTTCAATACTGTCTTTACGCTCGTAAATCCACGGAATCCGAGGAAAAACAAATTTTATCGATTGATTCACAAATCAAGGAAATGTTGCAATTGGCAAAACGGGACAATCTGAATGTGACGGATATAAAGCAAGAAAGTCATTCGGCAAAAACAACGGCCCAGAGACCGATATTCAATCAAATGATTGAAGAGATACGCGAAGGCAGATTCAATGCCATTCTGACTTGGGCGCCCGATAGATTAAGTAGAAATGCCGGAGATCTGGGATCACTTGTAGATCTGATGGATAAAGATATTCTCTGCGAAATCAGGGCCTTTGGACAAAAATTTACCAATTCTCCCAGCGAGAAGTTTCTTCTGATGATCTTGTGTAGTCAGGCAAAACTTGAGAATGACAATAAGGGAATCAATGTAAAAAGAGGACTAAGAGCTAAATGCGAAATGGGTTTGTGGCCGTCCGTGGCACCTACCGGGTATGTAAATTCAAAAAACGTAGATCAAAGAGGATATGTATTTATAGATCCGAGATGCGCTCCTATTGTTAAGCAGATATTTGAAAAAGTGGCCAATGAGAAGTGGAGCGGTAGGAAAGTATCTCGTTGGTTGCAAGAAATAAATTTTATTACAAACAATGGTAAACATTTTTGGCCGAGTATGGTCAATAAAATTATTAATACCCCATTCTATTGTGGAATCTTTGAGTTCCCTCGAGGAAGTGGAAACTGGTACACCGGTAAACATGAGCCAATTATCAGTAAAGAGCTTTACGAAAAAGCCCAGCAACAACTTACGATTGAACGAACTTGTAAATATGAAACCAAAAAAGAATTTGCCTTCACTAGGTTGATGAAATGTGGATTGTGTGGGTCCGGGATTAGCGCAGAAGAAAAATTCAGAAAACTAAAAGATGGCACAACAAATCGGCATCTTTATTATGGCTGTACGAGGGCACATGATCATTTTTGCAAAAACGGATATATTACAGAACAAGATTTAATTCTTCAACTGATTCAAATAATAGATAAAATAAATCTTGATGAATTGGGCGTGAAGAAAAAACTCGAGGAAGAAGTAAGGCGGTATTATAAATTTCAACAGGGAGTGCTGGAAATTAAAAGAGATAACGTTAAAACAATAGATGTTGATATTAGAAGCTATGCGAAATATATTCTGCGTGAAGGAAATATTATGGAAAAACGAGAATTGATGGCATGCTTGAAAGGTAAATTGATTCTTAAGGACAAACAAGTTACGCTTAAAAAATAAAATAGATAAAATCAAAAAAGCACGAAGATTCGTGCTTTTTACGTTATTTCGACCCGCCTCGGTCACTCGATACATTCAACTTCGGCTGGGACGCTAGGATTCGAACGCGTCTCAGTCGCCCTAGTGCCATCGGTACTTCAGTCTCATAATTGTCATAGGCACCCTTGACACTCGGCGTGTAATGTGTTGGCTGGGACGCTTGGATTCGAACGCGTCTCAGTCGCCCTAGTGTCATCGGTACTTCAGTCTCATAATTGCCATAGGCACCCTTGACACTCGGCGTGTAATGTGTTGGCTGCGGGACTTGGATTCGAACCAAGATTAATGGATTCAGAGTCCATCGTCCTACCATTAGACGATCCCGCAAAATAAACCCCACACCTTTTCCCTCAAAAGGTGAGGGGTGAAAACCTAAATACTTAGGTTAATTGAAAATTGTAAATTGAAAATTAAAAATTATTCTTTCAAATATTTCCTCACCGCAATCAGGCTGCTCGAACCACCCAAGATTACGCCGATACCCAAAAGAAGCAGGAAAAACGAGAATAAATTGGCTCTGAAATAGGAAAAAATATCACCGATGGGCAAAAAGCTGGAAATCTTCGGCGAGAGGAAATAGAAAAGCGGATACAAAAGAATAATCGTCACAACCGTGGCCACCAAACCATAAAGCAGGCCCTCGACAAGAAACGGTCCGCGGATAAACCACTTGCTCGCTCCGACTAATTTCATTACGTTTATTTCCTCGCGCGAGCTGTAAATCGCCAGACGAATCGCGTTAAAAGTCACCAAAAATACAATCAAAGCCAACAAAATGCTCAGTCCAAAGCCTCCGGTTTTAACATCGGTTATAATCGTGCCCAGCTTTTCGATTACTTCCTTGTTCTGCAAATAATTAACTTTATCGATTAAATCTTTGTAATAAACGCTTTCCAAAAACTGATTAATGCTCGCATATTGATTGGTTTCCTTAGCTTTGACATTTAAACTCGCTTCCAGAGGGTTGAATTCCAATTCTTCCAAGCTTTGAAGCAGGACGGGATTGTCTTTGTGTTTTTCTTTGAAATTCAGCAAAGCTTCGTTTTGGGAAACATAAGTAATGCCTTCAACTTCCTGCAATTTTTCCAACTGCGATTTAACTTTTAAAATATCGTCCTCCGAAGCATCCAGTCTGAAATAAACACTGATATCTATCTTGCTCTGCAAATTCGTCAAAACCGCATTAGCCACGACATTAACCATCAATAAAACCGTGATTACCAAAAGAGTGAGAGTCATAATGCTCACCGTGGCCGTGGAAAGCCAGCCGTTGCGCCAAAAACTCTTCAAACCCCATTTAATTATTCTTTTGAATGATGTAAACATAATTTTAAACTATGTATCTTCCGTTTTCTTCGTCGCGGATTACCCGGCCGCGGTCCAAACTGATTACGCGCCTGCCCAAGGCATTGATTATTTCTCTGTCGTGGGTAGCTAAAATCACGGTTGTTCCCAATTCGTTGATTCGGCAAAGCAATCTTATTATATCCCAAGTGTGCAAAGGGTCAAGATTTCCGGTCGGCTCGTCGGCCATCAGAATATCCGGCTTATGAATCAAGGCACGGCCGATTGCCACTCTTTGTTTTTCTCCGCCGGAAAGCTGGCGGGGAAAATTATCCGCTTTATCGACCAACTCGACCAATCCCAAAATCTGCGGCACGTCCTCGGAAATGTCCGCTTCGTCTCTGCCCGCCGCTTCCATGGCAAAAGCGATATTTTCGTAAGCGGTTTTATTGGGCAATAATTTGAAATCCTGAAAAATCACCCCGATTTTTCTTCGATAACCCGGTATTTCTTTCGATTTTAAACTTTTTATATTCCTGCCGTCAACCAAAATTTCCCCTTCGCTCGGCTCTTCTTCCTTTAATAATAGTTTCAGAAGTGTGGTTTTGCCCGCTCCCGAACGGCCGACAACAGAAATAAATTCTTTGGGATTGACGTTAAAAGTCACCTGACTTAATGCAGAGCAATCACCGGCATAATATTTTGAAATATTTTTAAATTCTATCATCTATGAAAATTTCTAATTTCTAATTATTCTAATTTCTAATCAAATCCCAATTCCCAATTTTAGGTTAATTAGAAATTAGGTTAATTAGGTTAATTCTTGGGTCTAATTTCTGCCTCTATAAACCTGTCTAAATCTCCACTCAATACAGATTCGGGGTCTTGACTTTCAATATTTGTTCTATGGTCTTTCACCATTTTATAGGGATGAAGCACATAAGAACGAATCTGACTCCCCCATTCCGCTGACGGCAAGATTCCCCTGATGTCCGCTTTTTCTTTTTGCTTTTCCTGTAATTTTTTTTGATAAATCTTGGTGTAAAGAAGCTTCATCGCTCTTTCCCTGTTTTGCGCCTGACTTCTTTCGCTTTGGCAGGAAACCACGATTTTAGTCGGCAAATGAGTAATGCGCACCGCGGTTGAGCGCATATTCACGTTTTGCCCGCCCGGTCCCGAAGAACGAAATGTGTCGATTTTCAATTCGTCCGGTTTTATCTCCACTTCTTTCTCCACTTCTTCACTGATTTCCGGCAAAACCTCAATCAAGGCGAAAGACGTGTGACGCAGATTATCCGCGTTAAAAGGCGAAAGCCGAACCAAGCGATGCACTCCGTTTTCTCCCCTTAAATGGCCATAGGCATAAGCCCCGTCAATTTCCAAAACCGCACTTTTAATCCCCGCTTCCTGACCATAACTGATATCGAGAATTTTGGCCTTGAATTTATGACTTTCGGCATAATGGGAATACATTCTTAAAAGCATATTTGCCCAGTCCTGCGCCTCTGTCCCGCCTGCGCCCGAGTAAATAGAAACTATGGCGTGTTTTTTGTCGTATGGTCCGGAAAATAAAGCTTTGAATTCCCCTTTTTTAAATTCCTTCTCCAGATTTTGTAATTTTTCCTCTATTTCTTTTTGTAATTTTTTGTCGCCTTCACTAATACTGTTTAACTCCTCAAGTTCTTTCAGTTCCTTATCGATATCTTCCCAAAATTTGATTTCTTCTTTCAATCCAGCCAATTCTTCGCTGATTTTCGCCGCTCTTTTCGTGTCTTTCCAAAAATCCTTTTCCTGGGTCAGATTTTCCAGCCGAAGAATGTCTTTTTTCTTTTTCGCCAAGTCAAAGACAGTCCGCAACTTGGCGGGTTTTATTTTTCATTTCCTCGATTTTTTCTTGAATACCGGACATGTTCTTTTATAATAACTTAAAAAAAATATAAAAACAAGTTCGATAAAATTCAAAAAGCCGGAGGTGAGAGTCGAACTCACGACCCATGCTTTACGAAAGCATCGCTCTACCACTGAGCTACTCCGGCAATTAACGGGATATCGAAAGGGAAGTGTATTACTTCACCCTGCACCAAAAATTAAGCGGCAGATGGGACTCGAACCCACGATCTTCTCCTTGGGAAGGAGACATTCTACCGCTGAACTACTGCCGCATGTTTGGTGCAGGGCAAGCTATACTAATCCCGCAATATTCCAATTTTAACTCTTTTATTGCTAAATTTCAATGTTTTTGGTATATTAAAAATATCTGGCGCTATCGTCTAATGGTAAGGACAACAGATTTTCAATCTGTCAATCCGGGTTCGATTCCCGGTAGCGCTGCCAAAATATGCTAATCCTCGGAATTGAAACAAGTTGCGATGATACGGGAATTGCGGTAATAAAAGCAGAAGGAAAGAAACCTGTCCCTGCACCAGAACAAGTTCGGTGCAGGGTAAATTTTGATATGTTATCCAATATTGTCTCTTCGCAAATAAAAACCCACGCGCCATATGGCGGAGTGGTGCCGAATTTAGCAGCCAGAGAACATCTGAAAAACATCGAACCCTGCTTAAAAACAGCGATTAAAGAAGCGAATATAAAAATAAACCAGATTGATTTGATTGCCGTGACCACTGGCCCTGGTCTAATCCCTTCACTTTTAATCGGGGTAAATTTCGCCAAAGCATTGGCATACAAGTATAAAATACCGATTGTGGAGATAAATCACATCGAGGGACATATAGCCGCAGCTTTAATTTCATCAAAGCGCGGAATTTCTAATTTCCAATTTCTAATTTCTAAAAACCTATTTCCCGCAATAGCATTAGTAGTATCCGGCGGACACACACAATTGGTTTTGGTTAAAAAAATGGGAAATTACAAGATTATTGGCGAAACCAGAGATGATGCGGCTGGTGAATGTTTCGATAAAGTAGCCAGACTGCTTGGGCTGGGATATCCCGGCGGACCGGTAATTGCTGCTCAAGCAGCTCAAATCCGAAATTCGAAATTCGAAATCCGAAACAAATTCAAAATTCAAAATTCAAAATTCAAAATTAATTTACCGAGGCCGATGATTAACCATAAAAATTATGATTTCAGTTTTAGTGGATTGAAGACGGCAGTTCTTTATCTTGTGCATCCCGCCCGCCCGCAGTCGCCTTCGGCTCCAGCTTCGGCGGGCCCTACACTTAGAAATAGAAACTTCATCCGAAGTTTGTGCAGGGAAACCCAGCAAGCGATTATTGATGTTTTAATTTCAAAAACCCTGCGCGCAGCAAAAGATTATAAAGCTAAAACTATAATCTTATCCGGCGGCGTCGCGGCAAACACAGAACTACGTAAGCAGTTCGAATTCGAAATTCGAAATTCGAAATTCGAAATTCAATTTTTGGTTCCACCAAAAATTTTATGCACCGACAACGGCGCAATGATTGCCATGACCGGATATTATAACAAAAATAAAGCTACTGAAAATTATAATCGAATTAAAGCCAATGCCAATTTACGAATTGGCTAAAAAATGAGATAATTTAAGTATGGTTGAAATACCGAAAATCTACGAACCGAAAGAGATTGAGAAAAAAATTTACAACCTTTGGGAAAAGGGTGAATTTTTTAAACCGCACGGAAAGGGAAAACCCTTTGTAATCGCCATCCCCCCACCTAATATTACCGGCTCCTTGCATATGGGACATGCGTTAAGCTATACTATCCAAGACGTAATAATCAGGTATCATCGTATGCTGGGTACGCCAACACTCTGGATTCCCGGAACCGATCATGCAGGAATCGCAACACAAAATAAAGTTGAAAAGGAGCTAAAGAAAGAAGGAAAAACCCGTCATGATTTAGGCAGAGAAAAATTCATTAAACGGGTTTGGCAATGGAAAGAAAAATATGGAAATATCATTCTGGATCAACTGAAAAAAATGGGTTATTCCTGCGATTGGTCAAGAACTAGATTTACCTTGGATGAAAGTTATGTTAAAGCAGTGGAAACGGCCTTTCTACAATATTATAAAAAGGGCTGGATATATCAGGGACCGAGAATCGTAAATTGGTGTCCGAGATGCTCGACCGCTATTTCCGATATTGAAATCAAATATATTCCCAGTAAAACCAAGCTTTGGTATCTGAAATATCCATTAAAAAATAGCGAAGGATTTATATCCGTGGCCACAACCCGGCCGGAAACAATGCTCGGAGACACGGCTGTGGCAGTCAGTCCTAAAGACGGAAGATACAAAAATTTAATCGGCAAAATAGCCATCCTCCCCTTAATGAACAGAGAAATTCCGATTGTTGCCGACAGATTGATTGATCCGGAATTCGGCACCGGAGCGGTTAAAGTTACGCCCGCGCACGCGATTGTCGATTACAGAATGGCGAAAACGCACAAGTTGGAAATTATCAATGTGATTGGCGAAGACGGAAAAATGACTCAAGAAGCGGGAAAATATGCAGGTTTAAGTATTCTCGATGCCAGAAATAAAATCATTGAGGACTTGAAAGCACAAAATCTTTTGGAAAAAGAAGAGGATTACGAACATTCTTTGGCGGTCTGCGACCGTTGCGGCACTTCTGTCGAACCCCTGATTTCTAAACAATGGTTCGTGAAAATGAAAAAGCTCGCCAGACCAGCAATAAAAGTAGTTAAAGAAAACAAGATAAAATTCACTCCTGCTCGCTATGAAAAAGTTTATCTCGATTGGATGAAAAATATCGAAGATTGGTGCATCTCGAGACAATTGTGGTGGGGGCACAAAATTCCCCTGGAAGGAGAAACCGATGTCTTGGATACCTGGTTTTCTTCGGCTTTGTGGCCGTTTGCCACTTTGGGCTGGCCGGAAAAAACCAAAGATTTAAAAACTTTTTATCCAACCACTCTCTTATCTACAGCTCAAGACATTATCTATCTTTGGGTGGCGAGAATGATATTTTCCGGCTTGGAATTCTGTAAAAAAATTCCCTTCAAGGAAGTTTATATTCACGCCACGGTATTGAATATCGAGGGAAAAAGAATGAGCAAGTCTTTGGAAACGGGATTGGACCCCCTGGAATTGATTGAAAAATACGGAGCCGATGCCACCCGTTTCGGTTTGTTATATTTAACCAGCCGCGAACAACAGGCAATAAGATTTTCCGAAGACGCGATCAAGGCAAGTAAGAATTTTGCCAATAAAATCTGGAATATTAACCGCTTTATCCAGATGTCGAATAAGCCCCAGGCAAGCAATCAGAATTTATCCACTGCCGACAAATGGATTTTGAGCCGCCTAAGCACGACAATCAAAGAAATTGACCAAAAAATCAAAAATTATCAACTGGGAGAAGCTGCCCGGCAGCTTTATGAATTCGTCTGGCACGAATACGCGGATTGGTATATCGAACTTAGCAAGCTTCAGGAAGCGAATTTAAATATTCCGATATTCAAAACAATTCTCCAACTGCTCCATCCCTTTATGCCCTTTATTACCGAGTATATCTGGCAGCTCAATTATAAGGAAAAAGACGCCCTGATTGTTTCAATCTGGCCAAAATCCAACAGGTCGTTAATCAATAAAAAAGCCGAGGAAGAATTCGAAAAAATCAAAAAGCAGATAATCAGTATTCGCCAAAAACAAACCGGTCAAAACTTACAGGATTTAGCCAAAAAAATATATAAATCATGAATTTTCTCATCTCTATTCTGCTTGCTCCTCTCCCCAGCATTGTCTGGCTGGCTTTTTATTTAAGAAAGGACAAACACCCCGAACCGAACAGAATGGTGATAAAAATATTTTTGCTGGGTGTTTTAATGGTGCCGGTGGCCGGAATCCTGGAGCAATTACTTTTTATCGGTTCGGAAAAAGTCCCCGTTTACAATAAACTGTCTCTGATTATAATCGGCTTTGCCTTGATTGAAGAAGTTCTAAAATTCCTGGTAATAAAATTTTGGGTTTTAAAAAATCCGGAATTCGACGAACCGGTTGACGCGATGATTTATATGATAATTGCCGCCCTGGGATTTGCGGCGGCAGAAAATATATATCTCGCGAGTCAACTCAATTCTCTTGTTTCTCCCCTGGAATTCATGATTACCAGATTTCTCGGAGCCACATTTTTACATGCACTCGCCTCGGGAATTATCGGATATTTTTTGGCTGCATCCCTTCTGATGTTTTCGAAAATAAGAAAAATTCTTGTTCTCGGAGGAATATTTGCAGCCACCATATTGCACTCAATTTTTAACTACATTATAATATTAAATAGTCAACAAGTAATCGGCGATATTGGCAGAAATTTATATCTATTGATTCTTTTGGCAACTATGGCGGTGATTGTTTCGATAATGTTTAAGAAGATTAATAAATATAGATCAATTTGTAAAATCTAAATTATGAGCGCATCATTTTTCGAAAAATTAACCGGGGCGGAAACCGAAGAAGAGCCCCAACCTCTCACCAAAAAGGTCGAGAAAAAAATAAAAAAAGCATCTCCCCCTGAGCCGGAAAAAGAAATAAAAAAAGATTTCTTAGAGATGCCAAAGACCAAAAAAATGAAAACCAAACCCATAAAAAAAGAACCGGAAAACTCCCCGGAAATTGAAATTGAAGAAGAAAAAGAAAAGGGCTGGCTTGAAGAGGTGGAAGGAGAAGAAGGGCAATTAACCATTGATGTTTACCAAACCGAATCCGAGATTGTCATTAAATCGACTATTGCCGGTGTAAATCCGGAAGATATCGATATCAGTATTACCAACGATATGGTTACTGTCCGCGGCAAAAGAATAAAGGATGAAAAAATAAATACGGAAAGTTATTATTATCAAGAACTCTACTGGGGTGCTTTTTCTCGTTCGGTTATTTTGCCGGTCGAAGTAGATGCCGACCGCGCCAAAGCAACAATCAAAAACGGAATACTGACCATCAGACTTCCCAAGTCGGAAAAGGTAAAAACAAAGAAAATCAGCGTTAGGACAGCGGAATAGATTCGTAGATTTTCAGGGTTTCTTCAGCCGTTTCTTGCCAATTGTATTTTTTTGCCTGCGCGTATCCCCTGTTTATAAGCCTATCTTTAAGGTCCTTGTCCAAAAGGACCTTTTTGATTTTCTCGGCCATATCATCGATGTCCAGAGGATTAAAATAAATTGCCGCATCCGCCAATATTTCGACCAGAGCCGGAATATCGGAACAAACCACTGCTACGCCTCTTACCATTGCTTCAAGCGGCGGCAGACCAAAACCCTCCACTAATGACGGAAAAACGAATAATCCGGCGTTTCCGTATAAATTTTCCAATTCCGCATCGCTAATAAAATCATTTGCTCCCGCCAAAACCAATTCATAATTCAAACCATCGCCAATCAATTTCTCAAACGCCGATTTTAGTCGTTTTAAATTCTTGTGAGGATAGTCGTTTCCCACATACAATAAATATGGTTTAGAAAACTCCTTCATAAATGGTTTTTATTTTTTCCGAATTAATGCGGTATTTTTTTAAAATCTCTTTCTTGGTGGCTTCGGAAACGGCAATTACTTTTTCTGCTTTTTTAATGGCATTCCTTAAAAGAATTGCATAGGCAATTCTTCTAAAAATTCCGACGTGACTCATTATTAAATCATGAATGGTAACGATAAATTTGCCCCCGTAAAATGGGGGTATTTTAAAATAGGTAAAGTGCATTAAATCAAGCTCGTATTTGGGAAGATTTTCGAACAAATCCTTCTTAAAATTCGGATTTTGGGGTTGGTAATCGTCAAAACGATTCTTTTGAAGAAAAACAAAATACTGATTATTTTCATCGATTTTTTCCAAATTTCTAATCAGGTTTTCGCTATATCTCCCCAGGCCCTTGTCTCTGGGTCCGAAAAATCTGGCATCGATGCCAATTTTTTTTATCCGCCGCAGCTTTAGCGAGGGCGGGCTATTTTTCATAGATTTTGAATAAGTTTAGAAATTCCTGGGCTGTTTTTTCCCAATCGAATTTTTTCGCCCTGCTCAGACCTCTTTTCGTTAAATAATCTTTCAATTCCCGATTTTCCAAAACTTTTCTGATTGTGAAGCTCAACTCATCAATATTGTTGGCGTCCACTGTTATTGCTCCATTACCGACCACCTCCGGCAAAGAAGAATTATTGGAAACAATTGTCGGCACACCGCAAGCCATTGCGTCCAGAGGCGGCAAACCAAATCCCTCAAAAAAACTGGGATAAACAAAAACATCGGCTAGGTTATATAAATATGGCTTATCTTCTTCTTCGATAAAGCCAGTAAAAATAATATCCTTGCCGAATCGAGACTCTTTGGCTTTTTTAAAAACGTTCTTATAAAGCCATCCTTTCGAACCAGCGATAACCAGTTTTAAATCGGAAAAATCAACATTTTTTTCCTCTTCTTTTTTAACCACCCCTTCGAATCCCTGCCATCGAATCTGAAGCAGGGGCAGATTTTTCGCTTCTTTTATTTGTTCAAAGGCTTTGATTAAGCCCAAAATGTTTTTTCTCGGTTCGATGGTACCGAAATATAAAATAAAATTATGGGGTAAGCGGTATTTTTCTTTTACTTCTAACAACCGGGGATTATTTCTCTCCATGGGTTTGAATTCATTCCCAGCTCCCGGATAAATGACTTTAATTTTTTCCGGATTAATTCCGTAAAGGTTAATTAAGTCTTTTTTGGTGGATTCGGAAATTGCGACAATTAAATCGGCTTTTTGGGCCTGATATTTGGGATAAACGAACTTGTGCCAAAATAATTTCGGTAAAGAAAAAAACTCGGGAAAGCGCACAAAAGACAGGTCATAAAAAACTATAATCGTTTTGACATTCGAAGAAACCGGGGTAAGCAGAAAATGCGGGCTCAAAAATACATCCACGCCTTTTAAAACTTTGTCTATCTTGGGAAACTTCAAAAAACGCAGAAATAAATCAAAAATCCGATTGGGAAATCTCAGGGTTTTAATTTTAAGATTTGAAGATTTCAACCAGGGATAATCTAATTTTGGCTTTTTAAAACCATTATAAAATAGCTTATATTTTTTTGACTTATCGAGCGGCAAAAGACGGGATAATAAATTAATCGTATAATTCTCAACTCCCGTCCTCGTCCCCTTCGCCAAAATCCTGATATCAACCCCGATTTTCATAGGATTTTTCTATAAATTCCTTAATTTTTTTCTTGAATATTTCCTTGTCGAATTTCAAAGCATGCTGGCGGATAAGTCTGGGACTGAATTTTTCCGGTTGAAAACCTTTAATCGCTTCGGCTAAAGAATCAATTGTCTGTTCGTTAAAAAATATTCCGGTTTCTCCTGGTTTTATGCTCTCCAACGCTCCCCCGCCCTGATAAGCAATAACTGGTCTGCCGCAAGCCATAGCTTCCAAAGCCACGATACCAAAATCCTCTTCCTGGGGAAAAACTAGAGCCCGGCAATTCTGATAATATTCTTTCAGTTTTTCGCCATCCAATTCTCCCAAAAATTCGATATTCCAACTGGCCATTTTTTTCAATTTTTTCCTTTCCGGGCCATCGCCGATAATTTTCAAGGGCAATTCCAGCCGATTAAATGCTTCTATGGCGATATCGAAACGTTTATAAACCAACAATCTGCCAACCATCAAAAAATAATTGTCCGCCGGCTTAAAAGATGGAACAAAAAATTCTGCATCAACCGGCGGATAAATTACCGTAGCTTTTTGTTTGTAATATTTATCGATTCTTTTGGCGACAAAATTGGAATTACAAATAAATTTATCGACTCGATAAGCCGCTTCCCTGTCCCATAAACGCAGATAATTCATGAAAAACGGAACAAAAATCTTGGCCAAAATCGACATGTTGAATTCCCGCACATATTTGTGGCTGTCGTCCCAGGCATAACGGGTCGGGGTATGACAATAACAAACATGCAGGGTTTCCGGCCTGGTAATTACCCCCTTGGAAAATGCCGCCGAATCGGAAATGACCAAATCGTATTCAGACAAATCGAATTTCTCCACAGCCAAAGGCATCAGAGGCGGGAAAAAACGATGGTGGGATTTAACAAAAGGAAATTTTTGCAAAAAAGAAGCCTGAATTTCTCTTCCGGGAAGAATCTTATCGATTATTTTCTGGTCATAGATTAAAGTATAAATCGGCGCATTGGGAAACAATTCGGCTAAGGCTTCCAAAACCCGTTCCGCCCCTCCGTATTGGTTTAAATAATCGTGGACTAAGGCGATTTTCATAAATCAACAGGCTGATTTATCCTTAAAGAAAACTATTATTGTCTTAACTAAAATATATATGTCTTTTTTCGGAGACCAATTCTCAATGTAATAAGTATCGAGTTTCACCTCTTCCTCAAAAGGTAAATCGGAACTGCCGCTAATCTGCGCCATTCCGGTTATACCCGGCTTAATTAATAAAACTCGTTTGTGATGCTTTTCGTATTTCGCTATTTCGTCCGGTTGATGCGGTCTTGGCCCAATAAGACTAATTTCTCCCCTTAAAACATTGAAAAATTGCGGCAATTCATCAATCCTGTGTCTTCTCAAAAATCTTCCCACTCTTGTTACTCGCGGGTCGCGCTTCATTTTGAATAAAGGACCATCTTTCCTTTCGTTTTCTTTTAATAAATTTCTTTTCAGTTCCTCGGCATTTTTTATCATTGAACGGAATTTATAAAGATTGAATTCTCTACGCTGACTGATTCTTTTCAGACCAACAAAGACCGGTCCCTCGGAATCCAATTTAATGATTATGGCGATAATCAAAAATATCGGCGAAAGCACAATCAAACCGAATGCCGAACCGAAAATATCCACCCATCTTTTGATTATTTTACCCCAACCGTCCAATGGAGTTCTTTTGATTTCTATCAGGGGAACGCCGTCAAATGTATTCAACTCAACATTAGTGGTATGTGCCTGAAAAAGACTGGGGACGAATTTGAAACCAATTCTTTGTTCGTCGCAGAATTCCAAAATTTCCACAACCTCTTTTCTTTCGTAACGGGGGCTGGCCAATATTACTTCGTCTATAAACGGCTTGCCTTTAATAATAAATTTCTTTATTTTTTCGGCATCTAAATCGTAAAATTGTTTGACTATGCGATAACCCAGATCGGGATTTTTTTTAATCTCCTTCAATATTTTCCTGCTCATTTTATCTTCGCCAATAACTATCACATTGTGAACGCCCACATTATATCTTCCCACCAGATAACGCTGAAGTTTTTTCACGAAAAAACGGCCCAAACTGACAAAAATTATCGCCAAAACCCACGCCACAACAACGATAAAACGAGACTCAAAAAGTTCACGACTAAAAAAGATATAAATAATAATCGCCAAAAGCATGGCTGACACACCTACGACAATCTGAAAAAATTCCTTAAACAAATGCTTGGAGGCGGTAATATTATAAAGTCCGGAAACGGCAAAAATCACGATTCCGAAAATCGAAACCCCGATGAGTAAAATCAAATATCTTTCGAAAGGAAGATTTAACGTAAATAATACCGGCCGCCATTTAGCCAACAAAGGACTGACTCGCAAAAAATAAGCGGCTATTCCCGCAATTAAAAACATCAAAAAATCGACCGGAACCAATAAAGCACTGAATATTAGTTCGGATTTCTTCATTGTTTTCATTGTAGCTCTAATTCACCTAAAAATCAAAAAATCCCCATAAATTGAGGATTTTTTGATGTCGGGCAAGCCGTAAGCCGAATTCTGTCTACCCCGCTAAGCGGGGTGAATGATCATTTGTCTAGGTCCGATGTTGCCATCGGACTCAAGCGAGCCACCTTGGGATATTCGCTCTTGCACCCACCTAGGAATTTAGCCGTTTCACTCTCCGATTTTACATCGGAGCATCGTCACTGTTCGCATCCCTATCCTTGCGGACGACGGGCGTTACCCGTTAGGCTGCTGTCCCGATAAACATCGGGGCGAGTGTTCGGACTTTCCTCCCCCCACCAAATTCTGGCGGGGAGCGACCATCTCACTTGCCCGACAAGAAAACAATAGCAATTTTAAAAATAAAAGTCAAGACTTATATTCCCGGCAATCCTTCGCTCATTCTTTTTGAACCCAGTGCCTGATTGACCAATCTGTCGGCTTCCATGTTGTCGTTGCGGGAAATATGGGTAAATTTTACTTCGCCAAAATCAACTTTCAAATTCCAGGTTTTTAAGAATAATTGCTCGATTCTCCTATCTAAAATTTTGTATTTGCCGTTCAGTTGTCTAACCACGAATTCGCTGTCCATTTTTGCCTCCAATGTCATGGTTTTTATTTTCTTGCCGCCAAAAAGCAGCTTGGCTTTTTGCAGGCCGAAAATTATCGATTCATATTCCGCTTCATTGTTGGTGGCGCGGCCGATTTTCTCCGCATATTCCTTGATTACTTTGCCTTTTTCGTCGGTCAAAACCACTCCGATCCCCGCCGGCCCGGGATTCCCCCTCGACCCACCATCGCAATAAATAATGATTTTCATAACTTAACCCTAGAATTTTGATTATCGGTATTAACCATATCCTTACGATCTTTCTTTTTACGAGTGATATACCATATTATAGAGAACAATAAAGAAATTACGAATGAAATTAATGTTATTAATATAATCGTTACAATATAACCAAAATAACAATAATTTGCTTCGCCCCCATAACAATTCTTTTCAAAGAAATGGAAAAAGCATCCAAATAATATACTAAGCACAATGGCGGAAATCGAAAAGGGTAAAATAAATATCATCCAAGGATGTTTCCGTATTAAAAATTTAATTGTAGTGAAAGAAACAATTAAACCACTGATAAAAACGAGAATGATATTAAAATCTATGGCTTTCATAATCCAATTCTTAATTAGTATTTAAATCTCATACTTTCTTCAAATCGATTATTTTTAATTGCAATTCTTTTGTTCCGTTCCACTCGTTGGCAATCATCTCGAACACGATATCGATTCTATCTCCTATTCTTATTCTATCACAAAAATCCGCCAAACCAAAACCGATTGCCTGAAACCTTTTCGGCTCTTTTTCCAATAATAATTTCAAATGCCCGTTATTTCTCCCTACGCTTTTTATTCCGGAAACTTTTACTCCTTTTAATAAAAATAATGGCGCGGGATTACCTTCGCCAAAAGGCGCAAAATTATTGATTTCCTGAAAAGCCCGCCAATCCAAATTTTTCGCCTCGACTTCGGCATCGATATTTAAATAAGGAACAAGTTCTTCTTTTTTCAATCCCTTGCTGCTTATTTTCTCCAGTAAATCTTCGAGTTTTTTCAGGTTTTTATTCAAAACTTTAAACCCGGCCGCTCCCTGATGGCCGCCGTATTCTATTAATAATTTTTGACAATGGGTAAGTGCGTCGATAACATTGAATCCCGGAACACCTCTCACCGAACCCGTGCTGTAATCTTTCGTTTTCTGGTAAATAAAACAGGGCCGCCAAAATTCGTCGGTTAATTTTTGCGCCACCAAACCGATTATTCCCGCTATCCAATCCTCGTCTCCTTCAAAAATTATCTTTTTGTTTTTGGAATGTTTTAATACTTTATTTCTTGCCTCTTTCAATATCCTTCCCATTGTTCTCTGACGTTCCTGGTTTTTTTCTTCCAATTGCTGGGCGATTTCTTTTGCTTCTTCTTCACTGGAAGCAATCAGAAGCCGATAAGCCACGGTGCCGTGGTCAATTCTGCTGGCTGCATTCAGTCGGGGACCCAAAATATATCCCAAAGTATAGGTATTCAAATTGGTATCAAATGTTTGGGGGTTAAAAATCGGCTTAATTCTGGCTTTCTTCATCAATTCCATTAAACCGATTCTTTTGGTTTGGGATAAAACAATTAAGCCGTATCTCACCAAGGTTCTGTTTTCTCCCAATAAAAGCATCGAGTCCGTAACCGTAGCAATGGCAACCAAGTCCAATAGCCATTTTTCTTTTGCAACCGGCATTTTTTCGGTTTTAAAAAAGGCCTGGACCAATTTAAAGGCCACGCCGGTAGCTGCCAATTCCTTGAAAGGATATTTGTCGCCTTTTTGTTTAGGATTGATAATTGCCAAAGCCGAAGGCATTTTCTTAAGAACTTCATGGTGGTCAACGATAATTACGTCCATGCCCAATTTATTGGCCAATTTTACTTCCTGAAAATCGGTTATTCCGCAATCTATGGTCATCACCAAGCTCACGCCCTTTTTAGCAATTTCTTCAATCGCTTTCAAATTAAGACCATAACCTTCCTTGTTTCTATCGGGAATATAAATTTGGGGATGAATTCCCTTTGATTTCAAAATTTCGGTCAATAACACCGCTCCGCAAATTCCGTCAGCGTCGTAATCGGCGAAAATCGCTACTTTTTCCTGTTTTTTAATTGCCTCCTGAATTCTTTCGATGGTTTTTTTCACGCCTTTCAACAAAAACGGGTCATGTAAATCCTCGTCATAATCAGGACTGAAAAATTCATCAATGGTTTTTTGAGTTCTTAATCCTCTGTCCCAAAGAAGTTGAAGAGTTGATTTAGAATGTTCGGGAAACTTCTCCAAAAAATCCTTGGGCGCTGGTTTATTTATTTTCCAAATTTTGTTCATTTTTCTAATGCTTCTACTCCGGGCAGGGTTTCGTTGGCGAGATAATCGAGCATTGCGCCGCCGCCGGTGGAGAGATGGTCAAAAACTTCCTCTTTCTTGATTTCCCTTACAAAAGCTATTGTGTCTCCTCCGCCAGCTATGGAGTAAGCTTTGCTCTTTGAAATTGCCTCTACAAGGGCCCTGGAGGCCCGATCAAATGGCCTTTGGGTAATTAGGCCTAATGGCCCATTCCAGACAATTGTCCTGGCTTTTCTCGCCAAATCACTGAATAAAGCAATGCTTTTGGGGCCAACGTCCAAAGCTTTTTCTCCATCCCCCACCTCGTTGATTTCCTTATAAAAAAACCTCTTATTGTCCCAAACCCCCAAATCGACTGGTAAAAACAGTTTCTTGCTCTTTAAGTTGATTTTTTTAATCTCGGAAAACGCTTCTTTTTCAATCACCGAATCGCCCATTCCAAAACCTTGGCTGGCAAAAATCGTATTTGCCAAAGCCCCGCCAATCAAAACATAATCCGCAATCTTCAAAAATTTATTGATTACTTTTATTTTGGTGGAAATCTTTACTCCGCCGATAATCGCCACAAACGGCTTCTCGGGTTTGAATAAAATTTTATTCAATTCGTTTATTTCTCTTTCTAAAACAAACCCGGCTGCCGATGGCAAAAATTTGGGAATTCCCACAATCGAAGCATGTTCGCGATGAGAAACCGCGAATGCCTCGTTAATAAAAATATCACCGAAACCAGCCAGTTCTTTTGCTAATTTGGAAGAATTTTTTTCTTCGCCGGAATTGAATCTGATATTTTCCAAAAGCAAAACATCGCCGAAATTCATCATTTCAATTTGTTTTTTCACGCTCCAGCCGATTATATCTTTGGAAAACCTAACTTTCTTTTTGAGAATTTTTTCCAATCTTTCGGCTATTGGTTGTAGGGAAAGTTTTTTCACCCTCTTTCCGCTCGGCCTTCCCAAATGGGAAATCAAAATAATTTTTGCTTCTTGCTTGATTAAGTATCTAATCGTTTCCAGGCTCTCCCTGAGACGAAAATCATCCAAAATTTTACCTTTTTCATCCAGGGGTAAATCAAAATCAACGCGCACTAAAGCGCGTTTATTTTTTAAGTCCACATCTTTTAAGATTTCAAATTTAGGCATTTTTCGCTATTTTAATAAATTCTTCGGCATTCAAGCTTGCTCCGCCGACCAATAAACCATCAAAACCGACTTTAATATAGCTTTTGGCGATTTTACTGTTTACGCTGCCGCCATAGAGAATTCCGGTGTTTATTTTTTTCTTTATAAATACAAGAGCTTTTTTGGCTTTTCCCGGCTGACAAAAATCACCCGTGCCAATTGCCCAAACCGGCTCGTAAGCAATGATTATATTCTTTGAATCTTTTCCGGAAATTCCTTTTAAATCTATTTTTAATTGCTTATTAATAATTTTGTAGGCATTCTCGCCTTTTTTTTCGCCAATGCACAAAACCGGTCTTAGGCCAGCTTTTAAAACTGCTTTTAATTTCCTGTTTATCATTTCATCGGTTTCTTTGAAGTGAATTCTTCTTTCCGAATGACCGACAATAATATATCTCACCCCGAAACTTTCGAGCATTTGCGGAGAAATCTCGCCGGTATAAGGACCACATTCCTCCCAAACGCAATCCTGGCCAGCCAAAACCATTCCCTTTAAAATTGGCAACCAAACAAAAGGCGGGGCAATAACTACCTCCGCCTTTTTAATGGTCTTTATGCCATTTTTAACTTTATTAAAAAGTCCCTCGGCAATTTTTGTGGTTTTTGGATTACATTTCCAATTAGCTATGATTAACGGTTTCATGTTTTTTGTTTTTGAATTTTTTATATATGAAATATACGACAAAAATAATCAATAAAATCAGAATCAGCCAATCAAATTTCTTAAAATAAACCTCAAGTGATTTCCAGTTCTCTCCCAAAAATACTCCGATATAAGAAAGCAGTGCAGACCAAAACAAAGAGCCAATAAGCGTATAAAGACAAAATTTCCAAAACGGCATCTTAGAAATTCCCGCGGGGAAAGAAATAAATGTCCTGATTACCGGCAAAAGTCTGGAGAAAAAAATACTCAAACTGCCGTGCTTTTCGAAAAATCGTTGGGATTTATCAAGCTCTTCTCGTCTAATTAAAACATATTTTCCGTATCTTTCGATAAACGGCCTGCCGCCGTAAAACCCGATCGAGTAGGCAATAATCGAGCCGAGCAAATTACCGATTGTTCCCCAGATAATCACGAACCACAAGGAAAATCTCCCCAAAACCACCAAATATCCGGAAAACGGCATGATAATTTCCGAAGGAATCGGAAGACAGGCGCTTTCCAGAGTCATGAGAAAACCAACTCCCAGATATCCCGAATCGGAGATAATTTTTACCACCCAGGATGCGAGTTGAGAAAAAATACCGGTTATCATTTCTGGGTTCTTAAAAACTTGGCCACTTCTTCAGGCTTAACGGTTATAATTTCGACTTCGGTTCCCAATTCAATTCCTGCCCAAGTGCTTGTTTTCGGTAAAATTTCAATGTGCCAATGATAATAACTATAATCCTTGCCATCACAGGGAGCGGTATGAATAAAGAAATTATAAGCTGGATCGTTAAGAGCCCCATAAAGACGATGCAATGCCTGCCACAATGCTTCGGCTAAATATTTTCTTTCGACATCGGTAATCTTTTCAAAATTTGATTGATGTTTTCTGGGATAAATTCTGATTTCAAAATTTACTCGCGGTACGAAAGGGGAAAAAACGATAAAATGCTCATTCTGGAAAATACATCTCCGTTCTTCCTTTTCCCATTCAAGCATTAGACAATGGACGCATTTTCTGTGTTCATCATAATATTCTTTGGCCCCCCTTAAACTTCGGCTGATATAAGCCGGAACAACAGGAAGAGCAATTAATTGCGAGTGGGGATGAGAAATGGTTGATCCCGCCTCTAAGCCATGATTATGAAAAACAAAAATATAATTAGCGCACTTATCCTCCATTAACGTCAAAAAACGTTGTTGGTACGCCCTTAAAACTTCTTCTATTTTTTTCAGAGACAGCAAAGCTAAATGTTTATAATGGTCTCGGGTGATAATAATTTCATGAAATCCGGCTCCATCCATTAATTTATACGGTCCTTCTTTATGGGTTGTTATACAATTACCCGGCCCAAGAGCTGGAAATTTATTTCTTATAACCTGCAAGCTCCATTCTTTTATCAATTTTTTCACTCCCTTTATTCGTTTTTTCTTACTTTGTTCATAATAAATTAAAAGTGGCTCGCTATGGCCGTTTGCCTGCGGGTCTTCAAATGGACACTGAGAAATCGGCTGGTCAAATTCATGCCTGCCTTTTTTTGCGAACATGTGAGGTCTTTTTGCCCGCCCTGTTGCAACCACCATCCAGTCGCCACTAACTAAATCTTGCCTTAATTCCGAAACATTCTCAAAGCCGGGCCTTACCTGCTTTCTATTAAAATCATTTATTTCTTTTATTTTCATAATTTATATTTATTAGTTATTATATTCCATTTTATTTTTAATAATTCTATAAAGGTTCGGACATAAGAACCAAGACTAACCTTGCTTTCTCCTGGATTTATCCAGGTTACCGGTAATTCCTTTATCTTGTAGCCCAATTTTTTGGTTAAAACCAATATTTCGATATCAAAGCCCCAACGATAGATTGTCTGCCGAGAAAATACGTCCTGGGCAATTTTTTCCGGAAAAATTTTGAAAGCCCGCTGGGAATCGTGAATTTCCCATATTCCGCCTATAAAACGGATTAAATATTTGGAAATCTTGCCCAGAAATCGGCGATACCAGGCAGCATGTTCCTCGACTTTTGCTCCTTTCAGTTCAATCGAACCAATAACCACGTCATAATGCTTCAACTCGGGCCAGAAATTTTCAATCTGGTCTATGGAAATAGCATTATCCGCATCAACAAAAATCCTATATTCTCCCTTCGCCTCCAACATTCCTTGTTTTGTGACCCATCCTTTGCCGTGATTTTCTTGATTGTCAATCAGGCGCAGATTTTTCACCAATTCCTGCATTTTCTTGACCACGTTGGCTGTATTGTCTTTGGAGCCGTCGCTTATCACCAAAATCTCATAAGTGTAATCCTGTTTGGATAGATATTTATCAATATCTAAAAGTGTCGCCGAAATCCGTTTTTCTTCGTTATAAGCGGGAATTACCACCGATAGATGTATTTTATCCATAAAAATTCAAATTAATGCTTAAGATTTAATTATAGCACAATTCCAATAATCAAAAAATCCCGCAAAGCGGGATTTTTTATATTTTTGTCAATATTTTCGGTCCTTTTTTCGTAATCGCTATCGTATGTTCGAAATGGGCGGTTAAACTACGGTCTTTGGTGCGATAGCCGAAGCTATCCTCGCATTTTTCGATTTCCCAGTTTCCCATTGAAACCATTGGCTCCAGAGCCAAAACCATTCCCTCGACAAGCTCAGGGCCAGTCCCTTTTTCTCCGTAATTCAAAATCTGCGGGTCTTCGTGAACATTTTTCCCCACTCCGTGACCAACCAAATCCCGAATCACATTAAAACCCTGTTTTTCAACATACCCCTGAATTACCCAGCCGATATCTTCCAGATGATTTCCGAGCTTAGCTTGTTTAATTCCGATTTCTAAAGCTTTTTTTGTCACCGCGATTAATTTCTTTTCTTTTTTATCGATTTTGCCAACTGACACGGTAATTGCCGCATCCGTGCAATATCCCTTATATCTAATTCCCAAATCCAAGCTCAAAATATCGCCTTTTTTTAAAATCCTGTCAGATGGCACGGCATGAACTATTTCCTCGTTTATCGAAGCGCATAAAACCGCTGGATAGTTATTAAATCCTTTAAACGAAGATTTTGCTTTGTATTTTAAAATAAGGTCATTCGCGACCTTATTCAAATATTCTGTAGTAATGCCAGGTTTAACTTTTTTCGCAACTTGTTTTAAAATCTTTGCCAAAATCTTTCCACCCTCGCGCATTACTTCAATTTCTTTTTCCGTATAGATATTTATCATTTAATTGCTTTTAAAATATCTTTGAAAACTTTCTCAATTGATTGCTCGCCATTGATTGTAATTAATTTGCAATGCCTTTTTAAATAACTCATAGCGGGTATTGTTCTTTGTCTGTATATTCTGAATCTTTTTCTTATATCGCTTATATCGTCATCTACCCTTCCTCTTTTCGGTAATCTTTTCAATGCTTCTTTTTCCGAAATATCAAGCATGAGAAAAAGAGTATTGTTTTTTCTCTCTAAAAAATCCAAAAATACGTCCAAGTCCTTCGCTTCCTGTAATCGTCTAGGGAATCCATCAGCCACAATCCCTTGATTTTTTTTCACATTAAAAGCAATTTCATGCATCCATAAAGTTGTGGCTAAATCATCAAAGGGTAATCCGCCACTCTCAACCACTGTTTTCACTCTCTCGCCAACATCTGTCCTTTCTCCTGATAATTTTCTGAATAACTGACCGCTGGAAATGTAATAATAATTAGGGAACTTCTTTAATAAAAGTTTTGCTTGCGTCCCCTTGCCTGAACCCGGCGGTCCAATCAAAATAAAATTTAAATTTTTAGAACCCTTCATAATCGCGCATTACTAATTGTGATTCCACTTGTTTCATTGTTTCCAAAACCACGGAAACCACGATTAAAACCGCGGTTCCACCGATACTCAAACTTTTGACACCCGTGGCCTGGGTTATCACCGTCGGCAAAACTGCAATCACCCCCAAAAACAACGCGCCAACCAAGGTAATTCTGTTTAAAATACGGGTTAAAAAAGTGGCGGTATTTTCGCCCGGTCTGATTCCCGGCACAAATCCGCCTTGTTTCTGGATATTTTCGGAAATTGCCTTAGGGTCGAACGTAACCGCAGTATAAAAGAACGTAAAAACAACAACCAAAATAAAATAAAGTATGGCATAAAAAGTCTGATTGGTGAAAATATTGCCGAAACTCTGGGCAGCATGAGCAATAAACTGATTCGGAACATTGGTTAAAAACTTGGCGATCATTCCCGGAAAAAGCATAATCGAAAGCGCGAAAATAATCGGAATCACGCCCGCCTGATTAACTCTTAAGGGTAAATGCGTAGAAAAACCGCCATACATTTTTCTTCCCCTTACTCTTTTGGCATAAGCAACAGGAATATTTCTTTGTCCTTCGTTAATAATTACCACACCAGCAATTACTATAACCGCTACCAGCACAAATGTAATATAAGATGGCAATTGAGCCGGACTATAAGTGGCAATAAGCTGGCGAAGATCCGCAGGAATTCTAGCAATAATTCCAGCAAAAATCAAAAGCGAAACACCGTTGCCGATCCCTTTTTCCGTAATCAATTCTCCCAGCCACATCAAAAATAGTGCGCCAGCAGTAATTACAATAATGGAGGTCAACAAAGAAAATGGAGACATATAACCGATTACTTGCTGATTTCTCAAAAGAACAATCATACTGTATCCCTGCAAGGCCGCCAAAGGAACGGTTAAAATTCTGCCGTATTGATTGAATTTATTTCTTCCTTCGGGTCCGGATTCTTGATACATTTCCTTTAATTTGGGAAAGATCATGGTTAAAAGCTGCAAAATAATCGTCGCGGTAATATAGGGGCCCAAACCGAGCATGGCAATGGAAAAATGACTCATTGCGCCACCAGTAAAAATATTAATCAAGCCGAATAACTGATTGCCCGAAAAAAATGCCTTGAGCTTCTCCGCATCGACTCCGGGCACGGGAATATTGGCAACAACCCTGAAAACCACTAATAAAGCCAGAACAAAGATTATTTTATTCCTTAGTTCCTTGACTTTAAAAAGTTGAGTAATTTTTTCTAACCACTTAGGCATAGACTATTGACAAATTATTACGATTGTGATAATATTAAAGATATCAATCCGGTGAAAAAGGAGGTAAAAATGTCACCGATCGAGATTTTGGCGATTTTGGGGTTGTTAGCGTTACTCTTTGTCATGCTACTCTGGATGGCGCCAATTCTTTCTTTCCTGCTACGAGGATTGTCGGCGTTTCCCAGAACCATCATTTTTGTCGCATTTTCCCTGCTCACCATCGCTGGCCCTTATTACCCACAGATTCCGGGCAAAGTTCTTATCGTAATCCAGATCCTTCTTGGAGTCGCCCTTTTAATCGGGATGATCTGGGACATCCGAGAATCTCACAACGAGTTTAAGGGTCTGAAGATTAAATTTCCCCAGCGCAAGCATCCTACTATTTAGCCAAAGAGTCCGCTTTTGACGGAGACTGAACAACAGTCTCCGTTTTCTTTTTCTCTGTCTTTTCTTTTTTTATCCCCAAAACTTTCTCCACGCTTTTGGACATTTTACATCCTTCGATTTTCAATTTTTTCTTCAATTCGCCGGCACCCAAAATCTTCACTTCCGGTATCCTACCTTTAATTCTACCAATCAATCCTTTTTCTAACAATGTTTCGGGGCTGACAACTTCGTCTTCTTGAAAATATTTTTCCAAATCCTTTAAATTTACGACTTCCGGTTTCGCTTGAATTGATTTAAATCTATATCCTCTTCTCTTGGGGATTTTTTTGATAAAATCGCGGATTTCCGGACGCATTTTCCGGCCAGCTCTGGATTTTTGTCCCTTGATTCCTTTGCCGGAATAAGTTCCGCGCTTTCCGCCTCGGCCAATACGTTTCTTTCTTTTTTGTTTATGAATAGGTTTTACCTGGTATAATTGCATAAATTAGGATTTTAATTCTTCCAGGGCCTTAAGTGTGGCTCGGGCATTGTTTAATTTATTATTGGTTCTGCTTAAAATCTTCGCAGTAATGTTACCGATTCCGGCTAAATTGCAAATCGCTCTAACTGTCCCGCCGGCAATTACTCCGTGACCCTTGGGTGCCGGCTTCAACATTACTCTCGCTGCTCCGTATTTCGCCTCTACGCGGTGAGCAATGGAACCGTCGGCGGTTACGGGAACTTCGAATAAATACTTCTTGGCCTGCCTTACCGCCTTATCTATGGCCATGGTTACATCGGAGCCTTTGGCCGTGCCCACTCCCACCTTTCCTTTTTTGTTGCCGATAATCACCACTGCACGAAAACTAAAACGCCGTCCGCCGGCAGCCATTCTGGCGGTACGTCTAACATCCAGGAGTTTTTGTTCGAACTCCGATTCCTCTTTCATGATTGGTTCTTTTCTTGTCCTGTCTCTTTTTACCATAAATTTAAAATTTTAATCCGCCTTTTCTGGCTCCTTCAGCCAAAGCCTTTACCCGACCGTGATATTTATAACCGCCCCGGTCAAAAACCACTTTTTCAAACTTTTTTTCAATTGCTTTCTTGGCCAATAACTGACCAATTTGATTGGCGATATCGATTTTCTTACCCGATGATTTTTTCAATTCTTTATCGCTAGCCACAAGCAAGGTTTTTCCTTTTTCGTCATCGATTAATTGACCGTAAATATGTTTATTGGAACGAAAAACGCAAAAACGAGGAATTTTTATTGTTCCCTCAATTCTGCTTCTGATTCTTTTGTGGCGTGTTTTTCTTTTAATTCTTTTCTGTTCCATAAATTTAAGCCGCAGTAGTTCCGGTAGCCGCCTTCTTGCCGGCCTTTCTTCTGATGATTTCTTTTTCGTACCTTATGCCCTTGCCTTTATACGGTTCGGGTTTCTTGCTTGCGCGGATATTGGCGGCAATCTGGCCAACCAAATTTTTATCCGGACCGGAAACAATAATCGTGGTTTTTTCCACTTTGAATTCAATTCCCTTGGGTGCTTCGATTTCTACGGGATGAGAAAATCCAAGATTTAAAACCAACTTATTGCCGTTAACCGCTGCCCGAAAGCCAACTCCTTCGAATATCAGTTTTTTCTCAAATCCCTTGCTTACCCCTGTTATCATGTTCGCAATTAAAGCCCGGAAAGTCCCCCAAATGGCCGGATTTACTTTTTTTGCGTCTCTTGGATTAACTAAAACTTCCTCGTCTTTTATTTCTGCTTTTATTTCTGAAATTAATTCCAACATCAATTCTCCCTTTGGTCCTTTTACGGATATTAAATTATCGCTGATTTTCACCTCAACATTTTCCGGAATTTGAATTGATTGTTTGCCAATGCGACTCATATTACCAAATTTTACATAAAACCTCTCCGCCGAGACCATTTCTTTTGGCATCCCCAAGCGTCATCAGTCCCCGAGAAGTCGATAAAATTACAATACCTCTTTCTCTTAAAAGTTGTGTCCGGTCCTTTTTACCGATATAAATTCTCTGGCCGGGCTTGCTGATTCTTTTTAATCCCTTTATGTGCGGAGTTTTTCTTTTATCGTCCTTGTATTTCAGATTAATCTCCAATTCTTTTTGATTCCCCCTTCCTTTTTTGGAAACGCTGCCCACAAATCCTTCTTTACTGAGAATCTCCGCCAAAGCGAATTTTATTTTTGAATAAGGCAAATCAACAGTTTTATAATTGACTGCCTGAGCATTACGAATACAGGTTAACATGTCCGAAATCGGATCTACCATGATGATTTTTTTATACCGGGGATTTCTCCTCGATTGGCCATTTCTCTAAAACAAATCCTGCACAAGCCAAATTTACGCATATAACCGCGACGTCTGCCGCAACGAAAACAGCGCCGAATGGTCCGTGTGGAAAATTTCGGCTTTTTTTTGGCTTTTGCAATTTGTGATGTTTTTGCCATATAAATTAATCTTGTTTTATGGGAAAACCAATCAGTTTAAATAATTCAAAGGCCTCTTCTCTGGTCTTGGCATTACTGACCACAGTCACTTCAAGGCCAAAAATCTTTTTTATGTCTTCGGAAGATATCTCGGGAAATATAATATGCTCTCTGATTCCGATGGTTAAATTGCCCGATGCATCAACCGATTTTGAGGGCAGACCGCGAAAATCACGAGTTCTGGGAATTGCCGTGTCTATGAGACGAGAAATAAAATCAAACATCATTTTTCCCCGCAAAGTAACCTTTAATCCCACAATCATTCCTTCTCTTGTCTTAAAGGCAGAAATAGCTTTTTTGGCTTGAGTGGGAACCGGTTTTTGACCAGTAATTAAAGCCAGGTCCTTGGCCACTAACTGCTGTGTCTGGTCATCTCGGGCATAGCTTCCGATACCAGCATTAACAATTACTTTTTTAATTCCAGGCACGGCTAAATCGTTCTTGTAGCCGAATTTTTCTTTCATCAACGGGATAATTTCTTTTTTGTATTTTTCTTGTAGCATAAATTTAATCTATTTGCTGTCCGCATTTCTTGCAGTTTCTATATTTTTTCTTTTCGATAATTCTATTGCCGATTCTGGTCGCAGCCTTACATTTCGGACAGATTAATTTGGCATTGGAGACATTAAAGGGTCGGGGCACCTCGACTTTCTGCCCCTTTTCACCCGAACGTTTTGCTTTAACGTGTTTTTTAACAATATTAATCCCTTCAACCATAATTCTCTGGTCTTTGGGAAAGACTTCGATTACCTTGCCGGTCTTGCTCTTGTCCTTTCCGGAAATTATTAAAACCGTGTCACCTGTTTTTATTTTCATAAAACTTCCGTAGCTAAAGAAATAATTTTTGTAAAACCCCTGTCTTTCAGTTCTCTGGGAACCGGACCAAAAATTCTGTTCCCCCTCGGTTCTGTTCCGGTTAAAATTACGGCTGCGTTGTCGTCGAAACGAATATAACTGCCGTCTTTTCGACGCAGGGATTTCTTTTGTCTGATAATCACCGCCTTAACTATTTCTTTCTTTTTTACTGCTTTTCTCGGCTCGGCTACCTTAACCGAAGCGATAATTATATCGCCGATTTGCGCATATCTGTGTCTTGTTCCGCCTAAAATCTTAATTACCCGGATTGATTTTGCTCCGGTATTATCGGCTACTTCCAAATTTGTTCCGAATTGAATCATATTATAAAACTACCCATCTTTTTTCTTTGCTTAGTGGTCGGCATTCCTGAATACTAACTTTGTCCCCGACGTGATATTTCTTTTCCGGATCGTGAACTTTATATTTTTTGATTACCTTGAATCTTCTTCTGTATTGGGGATGCTCTTTGAATCTTTCGACCGAAACCACAATGGTTTTATCCATTTTGTCGGAAACAACGGTTCCTTTTAAATTTCTTTTATTTATTTTCTTTTGCTCACTCATGTTGTTTGATTAAAGTTAAAATTCTGGCAATGGTCTTTTTCGTATGATGTATTTCTCTGATATTTTTGACTTTCCCGCCAGTCAAATTGAATCTTAATTCTCTTAGCTTTTCCCTTAGGCTAATCAGGTCATCTTTAAGTTCTTTATCCGTTTTTTGTCTTAATTCTCTTAATTTCATAGATTATCTTTTAATAAATCTTGTTTTTATCGGCAACTTGAAAGCCGCTCTTCTCATCGCTTCTCGGGCAACTTCTTCGGAAACACCGTCGATTTCAAAAAGGACTCGACCCGGTTTTACCGGCACAGCATAATAGTCAACGCTACCCTTGCCCCCGCCCATGGGTATTTCCGTACCCTTGGTGGTTACTGGTTTATCGGGAAAAATCCTTATCCAAATTTTACCTCCGCGCTGGATAAAATGAGTCATCGAACGACGAGTTGCCTCAATTTGACGAGCGCTGATCCACGAAGCTCCTTCGGCTTTCAATCCGAAAGCTCCGAAAGCAAGTTCGTTCCCGGCTTTGGATAATCCTTTCTTTCTTCGGCGTCCTTTTTGCCATTTTCTATGTTTGACTTTTTTCGGTTGAAGCATATTTATCAAATATTTCACCCTTGTATATCCAGACCTTTATACCGATAACCCCATAAGTAGTATAAGCATTGACTTGAACATAATCAATATTGGCTCTCAAGGTCTGAAGCGGCAAACTGCCTTTTTTCAGCCACTCCCTTCTTGCCATTTCCGAACCATTCAGTCTTCCCGAAACATAAATCTTTACTCCTTTAATTTCTGAGTTCTGCATTACTTTTTCAATTGTTTGTTTTAAAACTCTGCGGAAAGGCATTCTTCTTTCTAATTGTTCCGCTACTCCTCTGGCTACAGCCGAAGCCTGGGTTTCGGACTTAGGAATCTCTTCGACGTCTATCTTAATATCTATTCCCTTAACTTTCTCCTTGAATATTTTTCTGATTATCTCTTTTTTTAAATCCTGAATTCCGGTTCCCCCTCTGCCGATAATGATTCCCGGCCGACCGGCTTTAATTACAATTTGAACGGAATTGGCCGATCTTTTGATGATTACATCATCCAATGCCGCCTGTTTTAATTTTTCCTTGATAAATTCCCGGATTTTAAAATCCTGTTCCAAATAATCCCGATATTTTCTTTTACTAAACCACTGGGATGTCCAGCTGTTTATACCTCTGATGCGAAAACCTTTTGGATGAACTTTGTGAGCCATAATGTTAAAATGATTTTCTGCGAAATATTTTTTTAGTTAGACCCCTAAACCCCGGACCTTTGCCGATTCTTCGCGGAGCCTCGGATTTCGGTTTTTTGGATATTTCTTTTATTGTTGTCGGTTCTTTCTGTGGCTCCTCCGGTTTTTGTGTCTTTTTATCCGTGATTTTTTTCGCTTTCACGCCTTCTCTGACATCCAAAATCAAATTTATATTGCTGGTTCTTTTCAGAACCTCGAAAGCCCGACCGCGAGAAACCGGCCGAAATCTTTTAAAAGGCGTTCCCTCGTTAACCAAAATCTGTTTAATATATAAAGCGTCTTTCTCCAATTTAAAATTTTTCTCGGCATTGCCGACTGCCGACTGCAACAATTTCAAAAGCACGACGGATACTCTCTTGGGTATGAATTTCAAATAATTTTCCGCTTGTTTTATATCCATACCCTTAATAAAGTCGGTTACCAGCCTGACCTTTCTCGGCGCAATACGTAAATAATTTAATTTGGCTTTTATTTCCATAATTATTGAGCAGGTTTGGCGGGTGCCACCATTTCTGCTTCCTTGGCTTTTATTTCCAATTCTTTTTGAATTTTACCACCATGCCTTGTAAACTTGCGAGTGGAGGCAAACTCACCCAATTTGTGACCGACCATATCCTCGGTTATAAACACGGGGATGTGCTGTCTGCCGTTATGAACACCGAAAGTAAAACCCACCATTTCCGGACTAATACTACAATGCCTGTACCAGGTATTAATAATGGTCTTGTCTCCGGCTTTTAATTTTTTAACTTTTTCTATCAGTTTTTCGTCCACATAGGGACCTTTTTTTGACGACCTAGCCATGATGTTTCTTTTTTCTTCTTTTAATTATAAGTCTATTCGAATATTTCTTTCTTTTTCTGGTTTTAACACCAAAAGCCTGTTTGCCCCAGGGGGTTTTGGGACCTCTTCTCAATCCGATCGGCGCCCTGCCCTCGCCTCCGCCATGAGGGTGATCGCATGGATTCATTGCCGAACCGCGAACCGTAGGTCTGACTCCCTTCCAACGCATTCTTCCGGCTTTGCCCAAATTTTCAAACTTATGCTCGGGATTGCTCAAAGAACCAATCGAAGCCATGCAGTTTTCCGGCACCATTCTTACTTCTCCCGAAGGCAAGGTTAAGTGCACGTATCCGCCCTCAAGAGCCATAACTTGCGCAGAATTCCCGGCTGACCTGACAATTTTTGCGCCCTGACCAGGAAGAAGTTCAATATTATAAACAAAAGTTCCCACTGGTATGTTTTTTAAAGGTAGTCTATTGCCGGATTTTAGAGCCGGTCTTTCGGCAGTAATTATCTCATCTTCGACTTTTAATTCTTGTGGAGCCAAAATATATCTTTTTTCGCCATCTTTATAGATTACCAACGCGATAAAACAAGAACGATTTGGATCATATTCAATTGATCGAACCTTGGCGGGAACATCCATCTTTTCCATTCTAAAATCAATGAAGCGATATTTCTGCTTGTGTCCGCCGCCCTGATGCCTGACCGTAATTCTGCCCTTTGAACGACCTGCTTTTGATTTTTTTGTCATCAATAAAGACCTTAATGGTCTCACATTTTTAGTGAGCTGAGAGTCGTCTGCTTTTGTCATTTTTCTTCGGCTTGGCGTTAAAGGTTTGAATAATTTCATAAATTAATGGGGTAAAATTTCGATTTTTTCTCCTCTTTCCAAAACAACAATGGCTTTTTTATAGCCGTGTTTTTTTCCTTCGTGACCACGGAGGGTTCTGATCTTCGGCTTAATGTTTATTATTTTTACGTCTTTGACTCTCACGCCGTAAAGATCCCTGACGGCATTTTTCACCTGAACTTTATTCGCCCAGGGAAAAATTTTAAAAGTATATTTATCTTCGTCATATAATTGGGTTGCTTTCTCGCTGACGTGCGGTTCTTTCAAAATTCTGTAAACCTCGCCCGATTTCTTTTTGGGCGCAGGTTTTTTAACCGGCTCAGGTTTAATCTCCGGAGAAATTTTAACAGCGGGCTTCTCTTTTTTGACGCGTCTTTTCTTTTCCGGTTTAGCCTTCGGTTTTTTGAAAATATTTTTTATCCTACTTAGCAGTGCCATATATTTCTTCTATAATTTTAATCGCTTCTTTTTCCAAAAATAAGTATTTAAAAGAGAGTAAGTCGAAAACATTCAAGCTGTTGGCCACCGATAACTTGACGGTAGGAAGATTTCTGGTGGCTTTAACGATGTTTTCTTCTTTATGTTTAACCACCGCCAAAACGCTCGGCTTTACTTGTCCCGCCGCTGCAGTGGCTTGTTTTAAAATTTTATCGATTAATTGAGCCATTAATTTGGTTTTTGCTTCTTTTAATTTAAACTCTTCCAAAACAAATAATTCTTTATCTTTTAATTTGGAGGAAAGCGCCATAAACATCGCTTTTCTTCTGGCCTTCTTGTTGATTTTTTTGGCAAAAACTTTTTCCGTCGATGGTCCGAAAGTAACGCCTCCGCCAACCCATAATGGCGAACGAATTGAGCCGTGACGGGCCCGCCCCGTGCCCTTCTGGCGCCAAGGCTTTATGCCACCGCCTCTCACTTCGCTTCTGTCTTTGACCTTAGCCAAATGTTTTCTCCGATTGGCCGCCTGAATATTTATCGCGGAAAAAAGTAAGTCATTGTTTATTTTCAAACCAAAAATTTTCTCCGGCAACTTAATTGTCCCGGTCTGCTCTCCTTCTGAATTGTAAAGCGGTGCGCTTAACATATTTAAATTGTTCTTATTTCCACTAATCCGCCATTGGGACCCGGCACAGCGCCTTTAACGGCAAGTAGATTGTTTTTAGCGTCGACCAAGACAAGTTTCATATTTTTAACCGTTACTCTTTCTGTGCCCATGTGTCCGGGCATTCTCCTGCCTTTAATCACTCTTTCGGGAAAAGAAGTGCCGATGGAACCGGGTCTTCTTAAAACATGACGGTGGCCGTGCGAAGCCGGACCACCTTTGAATCCATGTCTTTTAACCACGCCCTGAAATCCTCTTCCCTTGGAAATACCGGAAATTTTAATCTTGTCTCCCTCGTTAAAAACCGAAACCTCGATTTTGTCTCCTTTTGCGAGTTCTATTTTTTCGTCTGTTCTTAATCTGAATTCACCGAGATATTTAAACGGTTTACCTTGCGATGGTTTTTTTATTTTTTTGTCTTTTAATTCATCCAGACCGATTTGAACTGCCCGATAACCGTCTTTTGTCTCATCTTTGATTTGAGCAACAAAACAAGGGCCGGCTTCAATTACGGTCACGGGCAAAGCATTTCCGTCTTTATCGAATATCTGTGTCATGCCTAATTTTTTTCCGAGAATAAATTTCATATCCGAGTTAATTAAAAACCAGGACTAAGCCCGGTTTTTAAATTCAGACTTAATTCCTTTAATTCAGATTAGAATTGTAAAATTTATTGGCATATTCGCATTTACTAAAATGCAATATCTTAACTCCAATTCTAAAATTCTAAATCTTAATCTCTATATCTACCCCAGCGGGTAAATTTAAATTCATCAAGGCATCAATAATTTTCGGGGTGGGATTGGAAATATCAATCAAACGCTTATGAGTCCTCATTTCGAACTGCTCGCGTGAATCCTTGTGCACGAAGCTCGAGCGATTTACGGTATATTTTTGAATGTGGGTCGGTAAAGGAATGGGCCCGATTACTTCAGCACCATAACGCTCAGCCGTCTCAATAATCTGCCGAGCCGATTGATCAACGATTTTGTGATCAAAGGCCCTGATTTTTATTCTGAGACGCTGTTTTAATTCCTGTTCGGTTTCGGTTTCTTTCTTTTTTTTAATTGCCATGAACTAATAGAGATACCAAATTTTATCTAAGAGAAATTACTTGCTGATTTTAGTAACCACTCCGGCTCCTACGGTCTTGCCTCCTTCCCGAATGGCAAATCTTTGTTTCTCTTCGAGGGCTACCGGATTAATCAGCTTGATGTTTAATTTCACCGTGTCTCCGGGCATAACCATTTCTACCCCTTCCGGAAGAGAAATCACATCACCGGTTACGTCAGTGGTTCGAATATAGAACTGCGGTTTATAACCCTTGAAAAATGGGGTATGGCGACCGCCTTCCTCTTTACTTAAGACATAAATCTCTCCCTGAAAATCGGTGTGTGGAGTTACGCTTCCCGGTTTGGCGATTACTTGTCCTCTTTCCACGTCTTCTTTTTTCAATCCCCTCAAAAGAATACCGGCATTGTCACCAGCAATACCTTCATCCAATGATTTGTTGAACATTTCAATTCCCGTAATCACGGTTTTCTGGGTCGGTTTAATTCCAACCACTTCTACTTCTTCATTCAATTTAATCATTCCTCTCTCGATTTTTCCGGTAACAACCGTTCCTCGTCCTTCAATCGAGAAAATATCCTCGATCGGCATCAAAAATGGCTTGTCGGTTTCTCTTTTCGGTTCGGGAATATATTCATCCAATGTCTTTACAAGTTCGAAAATGCATTTTGCGTCTTCGGAATCCGGAGAGTTTGCCTCCAACGCCTTAAGAGCCGATCCCCTGATTATCGGTGTCTTGTCGCCGGGAAAATTATATTTGGTTAAAAGTTCTCTTACCTCGGCTTCAACCAAATCAATCAATTCCGGATCGTCAACCTGGTCAATTTTGTTCAAGAAAACGATTATTGACGGCACACCGACCTGATAAGCCAAAAGAATGTGCTCTCGAGTTTGAGGCATCGGACCGTCGGCTGCGGAAACAACAAGAATCGCTCCATCCATCTGCGCAGCCCCGGTAATCATATTTTTAATATAGTCAGCATGACCGGGGGCGTCGATGTGAGCATAATGACGCTTGTCGGTTTCATACTCAACATGAGCCAAGGCAATGGTAATACCTCGTTCTCTTTCTTCCGGCGCATTATCAATATCGTCTACGCCTTTTTTTGAGGCCACATAGCCTTTTGCTCCCAGCTGCTTCAAAATTGCAGCGGTTAAAGTTGTTTTTCCGTGGTCAACGTGACCAATTGTCCCAACATTAACGTGGGGCTTTGTTCGTTCGAATTTTCCTGCCATAAACTAATTAGTAAACAAAATAACGAGCGATAAGAAACAAAGTGGATGTTGCTTAAACACCGTTATTTAGTTAAAGATTAATTTATTATCTAATAAGAAGTTTAAATACAAAATAATTTTTAGTCAAGTACTCGACCTTTTTCGATTGTTAATAAATTGTTTATTACTTTTTCTTGCCTTCAATGATTAATTGGGCAACGCTTTGGGGCACTTGATCGTAATGGTCAAATTCCATGGTAAAACTCCCCCTGCCTTCGGTCATTGAACGAATCTGGGTAGCATAACCGAACATTTCCGCCAAAGGAACTTTGGCATCGACTACCTTCATGTTGATTCTTTCGTCCATTTTTTCGATTCGCGCTCTTTTACTGCTCAAATCACCGGTAACATCGCCCAAAAACTTTTCCGGAACCACGACCTCAACTTTCATTATCGGCTCCAACAATACCAATTTCGCCATCCTGCTCGCGGATTGAAAAGCCATTGAACCGGCAATCTTGAAAGCCGCTTCCGAGGAGTCGACTTCGTGATAAGAACCGTCATAAAGCGTGGCTTTTAAATCCACGACCGGATAACCGGCCAAAACTCCCCTGGCCATCGCTTCTTTGATTCCTTTTTGCACTGCGGGAATATATTCTGCAGGAATAATTCCTCCCTTAATCGCATTCTCAAACTCAAATCCTGCGCCGCGTTCCATCGGCTCAACTTTCAACCAAACATGGCCGTATTGACCGCGACCGCCACTCTGACGGATATATTTCCCTTCGGCTTCGGCTGCTTTCAAAACGGTTTCTTTATAAGCCACCTGCGGTCGACCGACATTGGCTCCCACTCCAAATTCACGAAACATTCTGTCAACAATGATTTCCAAATGAAGTTCGCCCATTCCCGAAATTATAGTCTGGCCGGTCTCTTCATCGCCTCTTACCCTAAAAGTCGGGTCTTCGTCTGAAAGCCGCTTCAAGGCCAAGCTTAATTTTTCCTGGTCGGCCTTGCTTTTCGGCTCGATAGAAATGTAAATAACCGGCTCGGGAAAGGTGATTCTTTCCAAAATAATCGGATGCTCGGGGTCGCATAAAGTATCACCAGTTGTCGTATCTTTCAATCCCACGGCTGCGCCGATTTCTCCGGCATAAATTTCCTTCACGTCCTCCCGATGGTTGGCATGCATTCTCAAGATTCTCCCGATTCTTTCTTTTTGTCCGCTGATTGTATTTAAAACGTAGGAACCGGCATCCAGCTTCCCGGAATAGACGCGGAAATATGTCAAAGAACCGACATAGGGATCGCTGGCAACTTTAAAAGCCAAAGCGGAAAAGGATGCTTTATTCGATGATTCACGGATGATTTTCTTTTCTGTCTTTGGCTCGATTCCTTCTACTGGCGGCAAATCCGCCGGAGAAGGCAAATAATAAATAATCGCATCGATTAAAAGCTGGATTGCCGTATTGTGAAGAGCGGCACCGCAAAATACCGGCACTAATTTATAATTGATGGTTGCGTGACGCAAGACCTTTTTTAATTCATCAATGGTTGCCTCTTTCCCTTCCAAGTATTTCCCCATCAAAACATCGTCTTGTTCGGATATTTTCTCGACCAAGATATGTCTGAATTTTTCCGCATCTTTTTTTAAATTTTCGGGAATTTCTTTCTCAATAACCTGTTCCCCGTTTTTCCCCTCAAAATAATAAGCTTTTTGGGTCAATAAATCGACTACTCCTTTATGCTCGCTTTCCAAGCCAATGGGGATTTGCATTCTTACGGCATTCGGGGTTAATCTTTCCAAAATTGACTCGAAACTTTTTTCAAAATTTGCTCCCAATCTGTCTATCTTATTCACAAAGCATAACCGAGGAACTTTAAATTTATCCGCTTGATGCCAAACGGTTTCCGATTGGGGTTCAACTCCGGCCACGCCGTCGAAAATCACCACCGCACCATCCAAAACTCTTAAAGACCTTTGCACCTCCGCGGTAAAATCAATGTGGCCGGGTGTATCAATAATATTTATTCGATATTCTTTTTTAACATCTTTGTCCAAATATTCGCCGGGCGTCCAAAAACAAGTGGTGGCTGCGGCAGTAATGGTAATTCCCCTTTCTCTTTCCTGTTCCATCCAGTCCATAATCGCCGCTCCCTCGTGAACCTCGCCGATTTTATGGGAAATTCCTGTATAAAAAAGCACCCGTTCGGAAACGGTTGTTTTGCCAGCGTCAATATGTGCAATGAAACCAATATCGCGATTTTTTTCAATTGGAAATTCGCGTGCCATAAAATTTACCAGGCAAAATGAGCGAAAGCACGGTTGGCTTCGGCTACTTTATGCGTGTCTTCTTTTTTCTTCACCGCATCACCTGTATTATTAAAGGCGTCAGTCAGTTCCTGGGCTAATTTTTCCGCCATTGTTTTGCTTCTTTTCTTTCGCGCGGCCGAAATTATCCAACGTATTGCCAATGCTTCTCTTCTTTTCCCCTTTACTTCATAAGGAACCTGATAATTGGCCCCGCCAACCCTTCTCGATTTTACCTCCAATAAAGGCGATGTGTTTCTTATCGCTTCTTCCAAAACTTCTACGGGATTGTCTTTCTTTAAATTTTTAGCCACCATTTCCAGAGCAGTATAAAAAATATTTTGGACAACCGATTTTTTACCCCCTTCCATCAATTTATTGATAAACTTGGTTACCAAAACGCTGCCGTATTTCGGGTCGGAATTTATTTCTCTGTTGAATGTTTTTTTTCTGCGCATAAATTATTTCGCCGGCTCTTCGGCAACTGTTTCTTTTTTAGGTCCACCACTCTCTTTCTTGGCTCCGTATTTTGACCTTTGCTGTCTTCTGCCTTCGACTCCTCCGGTATCCAAAATTCCGCGAACGATGTGGTAACGAACACCCGGCAAATCCTTTACTCTTCCACCGCGAATTATCACGATAGAGTGTTCCTGTAAATTGTGACCCTCGCCGGGAATATAAGCGGTTACTTCCATACCATTGGTCAATCTTACTCTGGCAACTTTTCTCAAAGCGGAATTCGGTTTCTTGGGAGTAGTGGTATAAACTTTAATGCAAACCCCTCTCTTAAACGGGGAAAAGGATTTTATCGGACGATTTTTTTGCACATTAAAACCTCGCCTTAGGGCTGGAACTTTCGGCTTGCTTTTGCTTTTTTTTCGCGGTTTTTTGATTAATTGGTGAATTGTCGGCATAAACGTATATAAAAATGTCCCTCAAAATTTTGAGTTCAAATTTAAGAATAACAATTATTTAAAATTTAGTCAAATAGAACTTGTCGGTCCCCGCAGAGACGGGGTAAATCGGGCCAGGCGGAATTGAACCGCCGCCATACCCACCCCAAGGGTACGTACTACCGCTATACTATGGCCCGTTGTCTATCCTTTTGCTATTCTTTTGATGCATTTCGTACAGGCCTTAACTCGTTTCCCGTTAGCCAATCTTGCCCATTGTAGATTTGGGTATTTTCTTACCTTAGTGGTAGGATTATATTTGCTTCGTAACTTTTTTCGTGTTACAGTTACAATAGATTTTTTCCCGCAAATTGCGCAAATTCGTGACATGGTATTTTGAGTTTAACACAATTATTTTTGTTTAGCAAATTTTATGGATCCGATTATCCTTATTATACAACTTGCCATCCTTCTGATTTCCGTGGTTATCCACGAAGTTTCTCACGGCTGGATTGCCAATTATCTGGGCGACCCCACGGCCAAATACGCCGGCCGCCTAACTTTAAATCCGATTAAACACTTAGATTTGTGGGGTTCTTTTTTGATTCCCATATCTTTACTGATTATCGGCAGCCCGATTCTTTTCGGTTATGCCAAGCCGGTTCCCTATAATCCTTTTAATCTCAAAAACAAAAAATGGGGACCAGCGATGGTTGCGATAGCTGGCCCTGCTTCTAACCTAATAATCGCGATATTATTCGGTTTAACTCTAAGATTTATTCCTTTCGGTCAATCGCTATATATGCAAAACTTCGTCCAGATTATGGCTTACATCGTTCTCTTAAATCTATTATTGGCTGTATTTAATCTCGTTCCGATTCCCCCATTAGATGGTTCGAAAATTCTTTTCGCCCTACTCCCCTACAAATATCAACAACTGAGTTTTCAATTGGAGCGCTACGGGATGATTTTGGTTTTGTTTTTTATCTTTTTTCTTTTCAAATACATTACGCCGATTATTTTCTGGCTTTTCAAAATAATTGTCGGCGCCTAAAACTTGACAATAATTTTTTATTGTGATAAATTAAAAATTCGCTCTTTATTTTAAACTAAAAGGAGGAAAAATTGGAACAAAAACAAAACACGAGTTCTTCGGAAATCGAACAAAAGGCTTACAGGCAGAAAAAGATGGTTCTAAGATATGTGTTTCTCGACGATCCAAAAAGGATTTGTAAAATTATGGGAAAACCCGAAGGCGTTCTCAAATTCTTTAGGAGCTTTGAAAAAAATCCAAACTACAAAATCATCTCGCTCGAAAAAGCATTCCAACTCAAAGACGTTCCGGGAAAAATCTGGAGAACCGCAAAAAAAATAAGATACATTCCCATGTATCTTCGCTCTAAAAGAAATGAAATCCGCCACGCCCTGAAAGAAACTTGCCAATTTGGACCCCGAAAAAAAGATGGCGACAATTAGTCGCCTCTTTTTATTTTCTCCAAAATTTATTTCCGTCGCTTAAAATTTCTATATTCCCGTCTTTTCCTGTCTGAAAAATTTCCAAATTTGCCAATCTGTCCAAAACTTCCTGATGCGGATGGCCGTATTTATTGTCTTTGCCGACCTCGATTATCGCCACCAAGGCATCAACTGCTTTCAAAAATTCCTCGGTGGTTGAGGTTTTGCTGCCGTGATGAGCGATTTTTAAAACATCAGAGTTTAAATTAATACCCGAAGCCACCAACTTATTCTCGACGCTTTTTTCGATATCACCAGTAAATAATGCTTCGAAATTTCCATAATCCAATTGAGCGATAACTGAAGTGTTGTTCGAATCGGAAATTTTCTGGCCGATTAAATTTTCGAAAGGATGCAAAATTTTCATTTTTATATTATTGCCAAAATCAATTTCTCCTCCGGATTTGGCAATATAAATCGGAATATTTTTTTCTTTAATGATTTCTATCCATTGTTTGTATTCTTCGGTATCCCTGACAACGCCAGTGGTAATAATCGCGCCAATCCGATATCTTTTCGCCACCTCGATCAAACCGTTCAGGTGATCGGCTTCGGGATGACTTGAAATCACCACATCGATATAATGGTCATAAAACAACATTGCTCTGCCTAGTCTCTCTAAAATAGATAAATCCGGTCCGCCGTCAATCAAAACTTGTTTTTTATCCATTGTTTCGATGAATTCCGCGTCCCCTTGCCCGACATCCAAAAATTTCATTGTCAATAAATTGGATTGATGATTTTCAATAAAAACAAAAATCCAGACAACAATCGCCGCCAAAAAAAGAATGACTAATAAGCCAATTTTTTGTTTCTTTTGTATAGCCATATTAATCCGATGATTAAAATATAATACCCGATTAAAAATGCCCAATGAACATTTGATACTTCTTTGGCTGACCAAGGAATTTTGGAAAACCAATTAACTATGCGCAAAATATAGGCCGTACCGAAATAAGCCGGCCAAAGCAAAATTTTTCCCAAAAAAGACCAGATTATCGCTCCGCCGATAAAAATCAGCCCGACAGCGGTGAGAAACGGAATTGCCGGCACAATCAGAATATTGGCAAGCGGCGAAATAAAGGAAATTCTGCCGAAATTGTAAATCAAAATCCCCAAAACCGCGATTTGTGCGGCCAGGGTAGTGGTAGTAATTTGAATTAAATTGCCAAGCTCTTCTTTTTTAATGATTTTTGCAGCCCATCCGTCCAAAACCGGCTTAATGTAAATCAAGCCGAAAACCGCCAAAAAAGAAAGCTGGAACCCGACGTCGTATCTCAATAATAAAGGATTGAAAATCAACATTATTGCCCCGGCAAAAATCATAATCCGCGTGGCATTGCTTAGCCGACCGATTTTCTGCGCATATAAAAGAATAGCGCCCATAATTCCGGCGCGCACAGCCGAAGCAGGCGCGCCGACCATAATTATAAAAAGAAAAATTAAAACCAAAACAAACCAAAACGCCTGCTTGCGCCACATTCCCAATCCAATCAAAACAAACATCAAAATCTCGGAAATAATCACGATGTTCATTCCTGAAATCGCCACAATATGGCTCGTGCCGGTAATGCTCAATTCGTTTTTTATTTCCTCCGAGTATATTTGTTTGTTGCCGAGAATTATTCCCTCCATCAAAGAAACTTCGGGAAAAGGCATAATTTTTTCTATCGCATCAACCATTTTGTTTTTGAATTTCAAAATCGCCTGATGGACGAAAAATCCCTTGTTTTCTTCCAAAATCTCGATTTGCGGATAATAGATCACCGAATAAATTCCTTCTTTGGCCAAATAATTTTTGTAATTGAATCCCTCGAATACTGCCGGAGTTTTCAAGTTGCCTTTGATTTTCAAAACATCGCCGTAATCATATTCCGGATAAATTCCCGTGGTCACTAAAACTTTACCCTGTTCCGTTTTTATGGTCAGTTTTACGTTGTTGGATTTTATTTCCGGCTCTTTGACAATTTTGCCGATTAAAACAAAATCCTCTGACAAGTCGTTATTTTTGGCCAGAGGACTTTTATTTTTCTCAATCAATCTCGGCGACACAAAAAACACCCCCGCAATAAATATCAAACAAATTATCAAAAATACATTCGATATTTTCATAAACGAAGTTCAACTTCGTTAATATGTTTTTCCAAAATTTTCTTGAAACTTTTCAGGATTTCTTCGGAATATGGCTCTATTTTAGTAAATTTTTTATCCAAAACTTTCTTATTTTGAAATTGCTGTAAGGCGATTTTTTTTGCGCCCTGAAGCCAATTTCCCATTTTTTCGATGTCTTTTTCATCAATTATACCCGGCACAATCGTAGTTCGGAATTCATAATCCAGGCCACTATCTTTTATTAATCCAATACTCTTTTTTATTTTTTCCAAATCAAATTTTATTCCAATTGCTTTTTCGTATTTGTCCAAACTGGTTTTAATGTCCATTGCTACAAAATCCAACAAATGCTCATTAACTAATTTACTCAAAACTTCCGGATTCGAACCATTGGTATCCAATTTTATTAAAAATCCTTTTTGTTTGATTTTTTTGATAAAATCAATCAAATCCGACTGAATTGTCGGTTCGCCACCGGTAATACAAACTCCTTCCAAAAGTTCTTTTCTTTGATCCAAAAAATTAAAAAAATCCCTCTCTTCGATTCGGGATTGTTTTTTTATCTCTTCGGGCTCAACCAGTTCCGGATTTTGGCAAAAAGGACATTTAAAATTACAGCCGATTAAAAAAACCGTGGCTGCAACCTTGTCTGGATAATCGATTAAAGTCAGCTTTTGCAAGCCGCCGATTTTCATAAATCATTTTTTCACTTTAAATTCTAACCTGTCTTTGAATTCCTGCTGCTTGCCTTTATTCCACTGCTGAATCGGCCGCAAATAACCCACGATGCGCGAATAAACCTCGCACGGCTGTTCAATCGTGCATTTCGGACAAATAAAGTGCTCACCATTGATATAGCCGTGGGTCGGACAAATGCTGAAAGTCGGGGTAATGGTGAAATAAGGCAGATGAAATTTGGAAAAAACTTTTTTAATCAAACTTTTCACCATCTCGGGATTGGAAATTCTTTCTCCCAAAAAACCGTGAAGCACCGTTCCTCCGGTATATCTGGTTTGAATATCCTCCTGAAGTTTCAATGCCTCGAACAAATCAGCGGTATAATTTACGGGCAGTTGGGTGGAGTTGGTATAATACGGCTCGCCGTCACCGGCGGTAATTATATCCGGATATTGGCTTTTATCCATTCGCGCCAAACGGTAAGAAGTTCCCTCTCCGGGCGTGGCTTCCAAATTATACATATTGCCCGTCGATTCCTGATATATCACCAATCTATCACGCATATAATCCAAAACTTCCAGAGCAAATTTTCTTCCTTCTCGAGTGGCGATGTTCTTGTCCATAAAATTCAGAAGTGCTTCGTTCATACCAATCAAGCCGATGGTGGAAAAATGATTTCCCCAATAACTGCTCCGCATTCTTTTTACACCATCCAAATAAAATTTGGCATAAGGGTAAAGACCTTTTTCCGTAAACGTCTCGATGGTTTTTCTTTTTATTTCCAAAGATTCTTTGGCCAAATCCATCAATTGGCTCAAGCGGTTCAAAAATTCTTTTTTGGTTTTGGAAAGATAACCGATTCTCGGCATATTAATCGTCACCACGCCGATTGAACCGGTCAGAGGCGAGGCGCCGAACAATCCTCCGCCGCGTTTGTAAAGTTCCCGATTATCCAAACGCAAACGGCAGCACATACTTCGGGCATCTTCGGGCTTCATCTCGCTGTTAATATAGTTGGCAAAATAAGGAATGCCGTATTTGGCGGTCATTTCCCAAACCGGTTTCAAAACCGGATTGTCCCAATTAAAATTCTTGGTAATGTTATATGTCGGAATGGGAAAAGTAAAAACCCGTCCCGCGGCATCGCCCTCGCTCATTACTTCGGCAAAAGCCTGATTAAGCATATCCATTTCCGGCTGGAACTCTTTATAGGTTTCTTTCTGTGCCTTGCCGCCGACAATTACCGGCACTTCCCTCAAATTTTCCGGCACCACCAAATCCATTGTGATGTTGGTAAAAGGCGTTTGAAAACCCACCCTTGTCGGAACGTTGCAACCAAATATAAACTCCTGCATTGCCTGTTTTACTTCTTTGTAATCAAAATTATCGTGCCTGATAAAAGGAGCCAGTAAGGTGTCGAAATTAGATAATGCTTCGGCTCCGGCAGTTTCTCCCTGAAGAGTATAGAAAAAATTAACTATCTGATGCAGGGCAACGCGAAAATGTTTGGCTGGTGTTGTTTCTACTTTTCCTTTTACACCACGAAAGCCCTTTAAGAGTAAATCGGTTAAATCCCAGCCGCAACAATAAGTAGCCAGATACCCCAAATCATGAATATGAAAATCCCCCGACTCGGCTGCTTCCCTTATTTCCTTGGGATAGATTTTATTTAACCAGTAATTCTTGGTCACAAAAACCGAAACATAATCGTGAAGCCCCTGCAAAGAATAAGTCATATTGCTGTTCTCGTTTACCTGCCAGTCCAGTTCATCTATATAATTACTGATCATCTTAAGACTTTCGTCCGCGGCGATTTGGATTTCCCTGATTCTTCTTCTTTGTTCCCGATAAAGAATATAGGCACGGGCAGTACCGACATAGCCCCCGAGAATTAAAACTTCTTCCACTAAATCCTGGATTTCTTCAACCAATAGAATGTGGTCTTTTTTAAATCTTTTATTTAATAAAAGAACCACCTTATCGGAAAGTCGTTCGGCAGCACGACGACCCCCTTTATTGGTGGCGGTTAAAGCCTTGAAAATAGCGTCGGTGATTTTCTCCTGGTCAAAATCAACTATCCTCCCGTCTCGTTTTTTAATTCTTGTAAATTTATTTTTTGTCATACCCCGTACTAGATTTTTGACTAATTTAAAATTATCTTTGCTGCCCCGCAGCAGTCAAAAATTCAGTACGGGGCATAAAATTCATTGCCAATACTTAATTTTAATCAAAATAAAAACCTCGGTCAACTAAATACAAACCTATTAGTAAAAACCCAAAGTTTATATTTGTATTAAGGGGGAAAGTCATTAGTGTTTGTAATCGAAATAAAATAAGGGGGGTATAGGGTCTCCCCCTTATTGGACAAATATAGGCTTTGGGTTTGAGCTTATTCCAATTCTCCCAACACCACATTAACCATCATTTCCTTCCCGTCTCTCAAAATCTTCAAAACAATTGTCTCTCCCGGATTGTATTTGGAAATCAATTTTGCCAGAGTGTTGGTTTCGTTGATTTTTGCTCCGTTAAGTTCCAAAATAATATCTCCTTCTTTTAAACCGGCCTTATCCGCTGCACTATCCGGGCTAATTGCCGGCTCATTCGCGTTATCGCCCTTGGCAATCAAAGCGCCGTAATCAACGGGCAATTTATTGGTTTCGGCAATCGCCTTGGTAACCAAAACATATCTCACTCCCAAAAATGCATAAACGATTTTTCCTTTCGTCTGGATATCTGCGATGTCTCTTTTAACTTTATCGATAGGAATGGCAAAACCGATATTTTCCGCTCCCTGAACCACGGCAGTATTCATGCCAATAACCTCGCCGTAAAGATTCAAAAGCGGACCCCCGGAATTACCGGGATTTATCGCGGCATCGGTTTGAATTATGTCTTCCAGCTGTTCGCTCATTCCGCCGCCGCCAGCGGTTATTGTACGCAAAAGTCCGGAAATTATTCCCGAACTTACGGTATTTCTGAATTCACCCAGGGCATTGCCAATCGCAACAACCGTCTGACCGATTTCCAGATTGTCTGAATTACCCAAAACTAATGTCGGTAAATTGTCGGTATCGATTTTAATTACGGCAATATCCTGAAGCGGGTCCCTGTCTACAACCTTGGCTGAATATTTTTTGCCGTCATTGGTTAAAACCGTGTATTGCGCTTCGGCATCCGAAACTACGTGCTTATTGGTAATAATCAAACCATCGCGAGAAACAATGAAACCTGTTCCACCCCCCACTTCCTGTAACTGCGTTCCTTTTTGTTTAATTATGGGGATTCTGATATCGAATGGACTATTATCGCCAAAAGGATTGTAATAACCCTGTTCGTAAATTGGCACATATTTGCTGATAATGATGCTTACCACGGCCGGCGAGGCTTGTTTTACGACTTCGGGAATGGTTTCCGGAACATTGATTTGCTTGCTTTGTTCTTGTGAAACCATCTGTTCATACAATATGTGGGTAAAATAAATCGACGGAATCAAACCGCCAATCAAACCGACAAACAAGGAAACAACGATAACCAAAATAATCGGTTTTTTAAATTTAGAATCGGGATTGTGAAAATTAAATAATTTCATAAATTCAATAAGTTAATTGGACTGCTCTGGTAACACCCTGATAAGAACCGTTTGCGGTAATTATTCTGTTCGGACTCGTTCCCGAAGCGCCGACGTTATAACAAATACCAGTATCGGTATCCAGACAAAAATTATAATTAGAATAACTCTGCGAAGCCATGCCATTGGCCCGATCTTCGTACATTGCCCATTCTACTCCTGAATCGGCGGCATAATAAGCAATCATTGATGTCGAGGATTCCCGCGATATTTTTATCTCCTGGGTACTAAGCCTTGAAACGCCGATAGCGATGGCAATAATCGCCGCCATAATCAAAAGAGTCAAGAGAAGAGAGACACCTTTTTGGTTATGTTTTTTCATATGTCTAAAATTCTTTGGGAAAGAGTGGCCTGAAGGTTTATTGATGCTTTTTCTTCTGCTTTAGTTGCCTGTGTCTGGACCTTTAAAGAAATTGTCACTTTTGGCTGTAAATTATCGCCAGCTGTTGTCCCGCTGATTAAAAATCTTCCGCTAACAGCTACATTTTCGGAATTTATCGAGCTGCCGTTTCTCTGAATATTTGTGCCATTAAAAGCATATGTGACGCTTGTGCTGTCGGGACGCGTAATAATTAAACTATCGCCCTCACCAGCCGAACTATTTATTGTGCTCTGTCTTATCTCTTTGGTCATAAAATCCAATAAAAATCGGACGTTATCCTGAACATTCTGCAAAGCTGCCGATTTTCTGTAGCCTTTCAGAGTTGCCGCGAATAAGCTAATCACGATGACTATAATTACGCTGAATATACCTATTGCTGTAATAAGCTCAATCAAAGTAAGACCTTTGCTCTTTTTATTTATACAAATTTTCTTAATTCGATATTTCATAATTGATTCTATGGTTCTTCTAACCAATTATACAATCTGGTCTCGACTTTTAAACTGTTGTTTCTCCCGTATTCCTGCCAGGTAATTTCGGAAGTTGCTTTGATTTGATTATTGGCTATATATTCAATTCCGATTCTTCTTTGGAAGGGCGTTGCCACGCTTCCGGTTCTTGTACCCTGATCCTGGTAAAAATAAAATCCGCTGGGATCAAGCATTAATGTGCTCGAAGCATCAGAAAGCAATTGTAATTTATCGTATTCAACCCGCCAATTTCCTTCGGGCAATCCGTCTCGCCAATCGCTTGCTTTTCTCTTGAGCAGCAACCAATTATTGTCTCTCAAATTCCTGACAATCTCCAAACCCTCTTGGGCCAAACCCTGAGCCGTAATTCTTGACCTACTTATTTTGGTGCTGGAAATACTGTAGGAAACTAAAGCAACCGACGCAACCAAGGCCGTGACAATCACCGCAATCGCAATAATGACTTCCATCAGGGTAAACCCTGCACCTTTTCTCGTGTATCTTGCCCCTGCCCTTATATTTCGATTAAAAGGTCGCAGGGAAAATCCTTTGTTTTTGAATTTTATTTTCATATCATTGTATGTTTATCTGCCCGGTGTCCATAATCACAATATTTTTACAATCTTTACTAGGACAGGTAGTCCCGATTTTTCTGACGGTTATGGTTAAAGAATTCTGCCAAGGGCTTCCGCCGGTGGGCTGGTCCTTTCTTATAGTAACAAAACCATCCGGCATGCTAAAGGTCGTATCTACAACAGTTAATACGCCTGTTGAACCAACAAGAGAACCTATTTCAAACCCACTTTCTATTTGAACGGCTGTATCGCCCACTATCAAATCATTGCCCACATCATATCTTCTATCATTGCTCTGATTGGCAAATATTATATAAGAATTGGGACTTGAGAGATCAAAATCAAGACCATAATTAAATGGTATTTGGTTGTTGTATCTTGATCCGTTTAAAGCCATCCCTTGCACCTTTCTGATGTTTTGAACAATTTCCTGAGCCGCCATCTGTAATTGATATTGCTTTTCGTTCTGCCGCCAATTGACGATTAAAATCGTCGAAAGCAAGCCAATAATAAAAACAACCACCAAAGTCTCGACAAGGGTGAACCCTGCATTTTTATTTTTATCCAGTCGCAAAAACCTCATAATCTCTATTTAAAAATATTAAAATACCAATTCAGCAAATAATTTCCCCAAAGCACGGTAATGAAAGTGGCTCCAGTCAAAAATGGACCAAAGGGAATTTCCGATTTTAAATTCTTTTTCTTTAAAATCAATAAAGCAATCGAAACAAGCGCCCCGCTGGCAAAAGCCAAAATAAAAGCGGTCAAAAACTGAAAAGGACCGAAAAACAATCCCATTAAAATCCCGATTTTCACATCGCCCATTCCCATCCATCTTTCTTTGGATACCAACACCAACAAAAGAAAAAACCCGCCGACACCGAGCGCGATGGCAATAGACGTGGTCAATACCCACAATTCTCCGCTCGCAATCGTCAAATAAATGTCATATAAAAGGGTAATAATAATGACGGAATAAATTATTTTGTCCGCAACCAAATAATATTTTAAATCATAGACAAAAATTACAATCAGAAAGCAGGAAACAACCAAAAGATAAGCCAAATTAATCAAACCATAAAATGTAAAACCGAAATAATAAACGGCGGTCAAGAGAAAAATCAAACCGGTAAAAAATTCCACCAAAGGATATTGGAGAGAAATTTTCTTTTTGCATTTTCTGCATTTTCCTTTCTGGATTAAAAAACTCACCAATGGAATAAGCTCATACCAGGTGAGTTTCTTTTTACAATTCGGGCAATATGAGCGTTTCTTTAAAATCGACTCATTTTTTTTGAGTCGAAGGATAACCACATTCAGAAAACTGCCTGCCACCGTTCCCAATATAAAAAAGAAAGCATAAATAAGCCACATTTTCCAAAACAAAATTCAAATTACAATACAAGACAATATATAGGATTGGTATCGCCGCAATCGCAACCACTGTTAAAAAGAGTTGTTCCGGGCCCCGGATTATCGCCATCGTTTACGGGAATATCCGCTAATCTTTCCATGCGCGCACTAAGAATATAATTTTTGCCGTCACTCTCATACTGATAACATGCCGCCGGAGGACTGGCTACATTACACGTAGTGGAAGTCTGGATTGGATCGGTGGGAACCCCGGACATATAGGGGGCAAGTGCTGTGACTAAAGACAACCAGTCATTACATGCGCCGTTCCATGTTGCATCGCCTCCATCCGGATAACCACTGTATTCACTATTATACATTTCCAGGGCTAAAGAAATTTGCCTTAAATCACTGACCCTTCTTACATCTCGGCTCTTTTGGCGGGATATGGTCAGAGAAGTCAATACAAGCGCAGCCAATAAACCGATTATAGCTATCACCACCAAAAGTTCGATTAAAGTAAATCCCTTAGATTTTCGCATAGATTTTAATAATTTAAATTTTTATTAGCCAAATACTCTACTCTGCTCCGACGTTATGTCGGAGCAGAATCTGAGTATTAAGCTAATTTTAATTTATGGTTGGATACAGTAATGCTTATTGGCAACCGTACATTCACATCCACCCGCGGGTATGGCAACACCCTTAACACTGTCCTTACAAGGCCCACTGGTAGCGCTACAGCTTTCCAAAGTAGCCTGAAGAACATATTTATTAACGGGGGCGGCTGCTGGTACGGCAGTTGAATAACCATCGTAACCATATTGAGCACCACTGCTTGGGTCGGTTGGAACTCCGCTCATATAACCGCTGGTCGCAAGAGCAGTATACATAGCCGCGGAATCACCGCAAGCATTAGCAGCAACAGTTCCCGGATAACCAGTGGTAGTATTGTCGTCATAGTACATTTCCAGGGCTAAAGCAATTTGCCTTAAATCACTGACCCTTCTTGAATCTCTGGCTTTTGCTCGGGCAGAGTTCAGGGATACCAAAACAATGGTTGCCAAAATACCGATAATCGCGATAACCACCAATAACTCAATCAAAGTAAAACCTTTTGATTTCTTTGTCATATTTTAATCAACGAATTAATTATTAATTTTCTTGTCCAGTGTCTTTGCTTCGACTCAAGCGTTATTACGCTGGACTTTATAAATCCACTTAATCGACCTTTATCATATTTTTAAGTTCTGTTTCTATTATACCACAATTATATCACAATCCCGAGGCAAAGTTATAGATGGGCATCAAAATTGCGGAAACCAGAAATCCTACGCCCGCGCCCAAAATCAAAATCATAAACGGCTCAATCAACTGCGTCATATTCGCCACGCTTCTGTCCACCTCCTGCCGATAAAAAATGGCAACCTTTTCGAGAATCGTATCCAGTTCCGCTACTTTTTCTCCTACCCCTATCATTTGAGTCACCATCGGCGTAATCTGCTTGGGATGGTTGGCAAAAGCCGAGCTTATTGTTTTGCCCACCCTTACTTCTTCTCTGGCTTCGTGAATTATTCTTTCGTAAGTCTTATTGCCCATAACCAAAGCGGTAATATCCAGGGCTTTCAAAATCGGAATTCCTCCAAGTAATAATGTTTTCAAATTTTCCGCCAAACGGGTTAAATATATTTTTTGGAAAAGTGTTTTAAAAACGGGGATTCTCAATTTAATCATATCCAGAATCTCTCTTCCTCTCGGTGTTTTAATCAATCGCCTGATTACAATCACCGCAACAATGATTAGGATACCCACCAGCCAAAACCAGGATCTCACAAACTTACTGGTACCAACCAAAACTTTTGTCGTAAAGGGTAATTCCTGGCCCGTTTCCTCCAACATTGATGTCAGTTGGGGTATAACGTAAATCATCATCACAACTGCCACGACTAAAAAAAGACTAAGAATTACTGCGGGATAAGTAAAAGCTCCCTTCACCTTAAAAGCCAAATTATATTCTCTTTCCGCATGGTCGGCCAGATACTTTAACACATCACCGAGTTTACCGGTTGCTTCTCCTGCCTTAACCACGTTTACATAAAAGGCGGAAAAAATTTTCGGATGTTTGGCCATGGCATCGGAAAGATTCTCTCCTCCTTTCACGTCTCTTTCTATCTCGAAAATCAAATCCTTGAAAAGCGAGTTTTTCGTCTGCTCTGCCAAAATTTTCAACGAATCCAAAGGAGAAACATTTGCCTCGAAAAGAATTGCCAGTTGGCGGTAAAAAATAACTATCTCTTTCGTTTTTATTTTTTTAAGAAATTTCAAAGAGCGCGTATAAAAAGGAACTTCCGATATCTCTTCCAAAAAAACCACAACCAAATCGTGACGTTGAAGTGTATCAATAGCCGCTTCTCTGCTTCCTGCCTCAACTACTCCGGTCTGAATTTCACCTTTTTTGGTTCTCGCTTGATAATTAAATTTCATATTCGGGTTATTTCCCCAATAACATTCTTAAATCCGAGGGGCTTAAAGAATACATTTCCGCATTTTCCAAAGAAATTCCGCCTTTTCTCACCAACTCTGCCAGAGATCTGTTCAAGGAAATCATTCCTTCGTCGCTACTTGTCTCGATTACCAAATCGATTTGATAAATTTTGCCCTCTCTAACTAAATTGCGAATCGCTGAATTGGCCACCAATACTTCGGCTGCGGGAATTCTTCCTCCATTAATTCGCGGTATTAAACGCTGGGAAACAATACCCAAAAGAGTAGAGGCTAATTGTGCGCGGACCTGATTCTTCGCTTCGGACGGAAAACTGTCTATTATTCTGTCGATAGTTTGAGAAGCGTTATTGGTATGCAAGGTGGCTAAAACCAAATGACCGGTTTCAGCCGCAGTCAAGGCGGTAGAAATCGTCTCCAGGTCTCTCATTTCTCCGACCATAATCACATCCGGGTCCTGGCGCAGAGCGGAACGCAAAGCTCGCGCAAAACTTTTTGTATCGCTCCCTACTTCGCGTTGTTCAATCAAACATTTATCCTGATCAAAAAGATATTCAATCGGGTCTTCAATGGCAACAACGTGCTTGTAAAAATTGTGATTGATATAATCAACCAGCGCTGCCAAAGTGGTGGTTTTTCCGTGACCGGTCGGTCCAACCACCAGGAAAAATCCCTGGGAATAGGCGGCGAATTTTTCGATAATCGAGGGTAAACCCAATTCTTTGACTGTTCTTATTTTTGAAGGCAAAAAACGCAAAGCAGCGGAAAGATAGCCTTTTTGATAAAAAGCATTAACTCTGAAACGCGCTCTTTCTTTGTAGCTGTAGGAGAAGTCAAGCTCTTTGTCGGCTATAAGTCTTTGTTTTTGCTCTTCGTTAACCAAGGCATAAATCAGACCCGTTGCATGCTCGCTGGTTAAAATCGGATATTTCGTCAATTCCAATAACTGACCATCAACCCTGATTGCCGGTTTTTTCCCCACGGAAAAATGAAGGTCGGAGGCATTGTGTTTGCCGACTAATTCCAAAAATTCTTCCAGTTCCAATTGATAATTATTTTTCATGATTTTCTGCTATAAATTTATTATATAACTTTTTTATTAATTTTTAAAATCGAATTATTCTTCAACTTCTTTTTTCACTTCTTCCAAACCGACAATACCCCTTATGGCTTTTAAAACTCCGTCCTGAAGCATAGTCATCATTCCTTGTCTTTTGGCTTCTTCCCTGATATTGGATTCCGATGGTTCTTTTAAAATGATGTTTTCCAATTCCGGAGTCATTTCCAGCATTTCGTAAAGACCGATTCTTCCCTTGGTTCCTTTGGGGCATTCCCGAGACGGCTTCGGCTCATAAAAAACATACGGTTCTTTGACGTTGGTTTTTTTAAATTGGTCCAAAGGAATCGCACCTAATTCTCTTTTGACCATATTCATCATTTCCGGCGATGTTTTCATCTCGGTTCGGCTATTCGGACAAAGCCGCTGAACCAATCTCTGGGCAATTGCCAAAATCAGGACCGGAGGAAGCAAATAGCGGTCGATGCCCATATCAATTAAACGCGGAATCACGCCAGTAGCATTATTGGTATGCAAAGTAGAAAGCACCAAATGACCGGTCAAAGCTGCGTGAACCGCGAGTGCCGCGGTTTCGTTGTCCCGAATCTCACCAACCATAATTTTGTCCGGGTCCTGACGTAAAATATGTCTTAGGCCCGTGGCAAAAGTATAATCAATTTCCGGCCTGACTTGAGACTGATTCACGCCCTCGACAAAATACTCGATCGGATCCTCCAAGCTCACGATGTTCACCCCTTCTTCGTTTAAAATGTTTAAAATACTGTAAAGCGTGGTGGTTTTACCGGAACCGGTAGGACCGGTCAATAAAATCAACCCGTGCGGCTTCTGAATGCTCTTTTTCAAAACTTCCAGATTTCTGCTTTCCAAGCCCAAATCGGACAATTCTCTCAAACCAATAGTCGGGTCCAAAATTCTCATCACCACTTTTTCTCCGGCATAAGTGGGAAAGGTCGAAATACGAAAATCGATTTTCTTTTTTCCCGTCTGAGTGAAAAATCTGCCGTCCTGCGGTTTTCTGGTCTCGTCTATTTTCAAATGGGAAAGAATTTTGATTCTCGAAACAACTGCCGGATGAATACGGATGGGCAGAGTAAGATTGGTATACAAAATTCCGTCGACTCTGTAGCGAACTCTGATTGACTTTTCAAACGGCTCAATGTGAATATCCGAAGCATTCTGTTCGATGGCGTGCTTGACAATCAATGCCACTACCTTACTGATCGGCGCCTCTTCGGCAATTTTTTCTATATTTTCCTTATCCATTTCCTTACCGGCTGCTTTTTCTTCTGTTTCCAATTCTTTTTTTAATTCGTCCAATGCCTGTTTTATTTCTCCTTTCAAGTTCGAATATTCCTTAAGAATGTTTCTGAAATCGGTCAAAGTAATAATATAGGCTTTGGGAGTAAGGTTATTGCGATGGGCAATAAATTTCAAAGCTTCGCCCGCATCAATATCTTCCGGATTAAGCATGCCTACTTCCAATATCATTTTTTCTCTATCGACATCAAGTGGAACAAAACGATAATGCTGCGCGGCTTCAAGCGGAACAAGTTTTAAAATATCGGCTCCGGGCTTTGCTCCGGCCAAATCCCTAAAGGGAATTTTTAAAATTTCTCCTTTCAATCTGTATAATTTGTCTTCGGGAACCAATCCTCTCTCCAGAATCAATTCTTCCGCGTTTCGGTTGTCCCGTTCCGCTTCTTTTTTGACGTTTTCCAAAGCCTTGGCTTCAATCAAGCCCCTTGTCAATAAATCGTCCAAAAGATTTTTTTGCTTAGCCATATTTAGTAGTGATTAAACGGATTATCCCGCCCGGTTTCGCCCTTTTCTACGGGAATATCGCCGTAGATTTTTAAAAACGACAAAATTTTCTCGTTAAGAAATTCGAAGTCCAGGTTAATCTGTTTCAATCTTTCTTCGGAAACAGCCGACACCCCAGCAGATGGAGCAGACGTTGGAGGAGCGGTTTCGGAAGGAGCGGGCTTTTTCCAGAAAGCGAAATATAAAATCAAAATCGCGACCAGGACAATGCCCAGAGCTACAAATAATAATAATTTTTGACGTTTTCTTTTCTCTAAAAATGTACTTGCCATAATTTATTTATAATATGTGTTTAAAATTACACTGAAATCGAAAATTTGTGGTCCTTCCGCGCCTTCCTCGGCTTCCTGGCCGGCCTTAAAAGATATGGATTTTATATCCATTAAACGAATATTTTCTTCCGCTGCTTTAAGAAAACTTTTTAATCCTTCATAGGTCCCCGTCAATTCCATATTGACATTCATAATCTCGTAATCCTGAACTGGTTTTTGTTCTCCTTCCAGCGTTATTCCTTGCCCAGTCGGAGTCTCTAAATCAACCTTTCCCAACACCAAGCCCTGCTCAAAAGCCAATGCCTCCAACTGAACAATCAGGTTGGGAACTTCCTCGCTTGAAGGCAGAATATAATTCGTTTTTTCCACATTCTCTTTATTCTCTTCGTAAAGTCTGGTCAATTTTTCCACCCTCAATAAAAGGTCCTGTTTATCAAGCAATACCTGCTGTTGATCTTTTATCTCTTTTCTTTTGGCTAAAACATTTTGAACCCCGGGAATATCAAGAAAAACAACAACCGCTATAAAGCCCAAAATTATGGTTATAATGATGATATTTCTAATCATTGCTTTCCGAATCTTTTAATAAAGTCTTCTTTAAAAATTCAACCGTAATACTAAATTTAATCCCCAATTTTTCGTCCAAAGTGATGCCACCAACCCGAACACTGCTTACCGACGAATCCTCCTGAAAAGCAACTATCTGACGAGCCAAATTGGTGTAGGTTGAGGTTCCGCCATCTGCGCTGAATTTGGCCACATTCTCGGCAAGCTCGACCTGCGCACCCGTAAAAAAGGCTTGGGTAATGGTAAGCTCCTGTAATTTTTCGAACAAATTCGACCAGTAAATATGATTTTCGAACAATATCTTCAGAATATTTATCCTTTTATCCAAATCAACCATTGCTTTTTCGGTCTTGGGGTCTCTTTTTTGCTCCAACTCAAATATTTCCTGATTTATGGCTTCCAAATTCTTGTTCAGATTTTTTTTGTAAAATAAAAGCCCGCCGTAAAAAAGCAGGCTCAAAATCAGAACAGCCAAAGCTATTATCGTCATTTTGGAAAAAATCGCTTTTATTCCCAGCTTTCTCTCTCTGTATTCTCTTGGAATCAGGTTAATATCTACCATAAAATTATTCTTCACGCATGGCTGCTCCCGCAGCTACGGAAAACTCCGGCCCGATTTTTTTCAGGACCCCCTGAATAACGGTTGGATAAATTACCCTAGACCAAGGAAAGGCAGTAACTGTTTTCACGTCCAGTCTCGTTTTGACGTACTCATCCAATCCTAGGAGTTGCGCGGAACCGCCGTTTAAAACTAATTTCTCTATTTTTCTGTCTGTTTTTATCTGGTAAGCGGTAAGCATTCTTTCGATTTCATCAATAATTTTTTCAGTCGGTAGACGCAATAATTCTTTTATCTCCTTTTTTTTGTCTTCGCTGTCTTTGGGATTTATTCCGTAACTCACTTTGAATTCTTCTGCCCGACGGGAAGCCACGCCTAAACCGGTAGCCAGGGTTTTGGTCATTTCCGCGCCAGCCACATCCAAACTATGACTCATCTGCACCACTCCTTTGTCGATAATGGTGAAAGAACTGGCTCTGGCGCCGATATCCAAAACGCAAACCGAACTTGTATCTCCGGCCATCAAGGACCTGGCAACGCTGAAGCTTTCCAATTCCAAAGCACTGACCTTCAAATTCAATTCGTCGGCTATTTTAAGATATTTGTTAATTACTTCTACGGGAACAGCAATCAAAAGAATCCTTCTGCCCCTGAAAGGTTTCGGAGAAAGTTCGTCTTTAATCATTCCCGACTCGATAATTTTCCAGTCCAAAACCACCTCGGAAACGGGAATCGGCACATAACGTCTGGCTTCGAATTCTATTGCCTGCGCCAGTTCTTTTTCCGCCATTTCCGGCACCTCCATCACGCTGACAAAACTGGAAAAAACCGGAATGGTCATCACTACGTTCTTGGTGGTTGTCTCCGCTTTTTCCAAGAGAATTCTCAACATTTCTCTCGTCACTGCTTCCAGGGTTTTTAAAGACGTAATTTGAAAAGCATCGTTCAGTCTTTCCAGATAGCCGATGGTGGAAATTTCTCCGTAGGTTACCAAATCGAATTTTTCTTCCTCCTTTGTTAATTGTACTATTTTTATCGAGGAAGTTCCAATGTCTATTCCCAAACACGATTTCGATTTTTTCTTAAAAAGAGTAAATCCCATAAAATTTATTGCGGTTTTATTTCTTTCCAGCTTGGCAAAGGAAATCTAATGTTGACCGGGATGGTTTTGGAACAGGAAAACAATCCGTCATTTACCGTAAGCACGACATTTTTGACACCATAAGGATCGAAAATAACGTCTTGCGGACTTTCGGCGCTGGAATTTGCGGGCGTGCCATTGGGAAAAGTCCAAGTAAATGTGTCGCCATTTGTCGGCGCACAAGCCGCGCCGGTCGAAACATCGTCATAACAAGTGGAACTATCGGTAAAATCCACTTTTTCTTTTACATTGGGATACTGCGGAGAATAAGTAAAATCACAAACCGGATAGCGGTGCGGCGGATTAAATGGTATTGGCGGCTGCGGCAGCCAGCCGGAATTGGCGCCTTGGTTGTCCCAGACCCTCACACGCCAGTAATAAGTGGCATTATAGGTCAAATAATCGGCTGGCGGGGGATTTTGCGGAACCACTAAAACTGCCTGAGAATTGGTTGTATTTATTGGATTGCTTAAACCGGAAAAACTTCTGCTTACTACAACATTATTAAAACCAACATTTGTGGCAATCTGAAAATCATATCTGGATTCCGTATCACTGTTCGGGTCGCGATATATCCAGGAAAAAGAATAATTGACATTCGGAGCGCAGAAATCGGAATTAACCACGCCAAAAGTATCGGCAGTCGGCGGAGTATTGGTCACGGTTATCGGCAGCCAATTTTCGGCTGCCAAGCCGCCCCTTTCCGCAATCACTTTTGCCGTGTAAGAGCCGGGAGAACCGTAAACAGTATCACAAGTAGTTGCTGGCGCCGAATAAGGATTAATGCTCGTGTTGTCCAATTCATGGTCAGCGGGTAAAGTGATTTGCGTGCCAATATAATTGTAAAGTTGTGTAATTTCCACGGCGCTTAAAACGCGGTTATAAATACGGATTTCGTCAAGCGCGCCATCGAAATTAACACTATTGTTGTTGGTGCGTCCGAATTTCAAAGCTTCAGTGGTATTTCCGCGAACAAGAGTAAAGTTTGATTTGGTTGCACTGGGATTGGGATTGCCGTTAATGTAAATCTTTCCCGTATTAACATCATTAAATGTTGCAACCAGGTGATACCATTGCCCCGCATTAAGTACGGCAGCTGCGGTTTTTACGGATTCATAACCATTGGCGGTGTTGCGGATGCCAAATTCCACACTTCTATCGGCATTGGTGAAAAAGCGATAATTTCCGCCGGTAACAAGTTTGTCCGCAATCATCCCCCAATCTTTGAACGTATCAACTTTTACCCAAGCCGAAATCGTCATCCCGCTTGTACCAATTATATCCAAAACATCTCCCATACTTACCAAGTCATCTGTTCCGTTAAAATCGCCTGCCGAACGGATTTTTCCCGTTGTCCAGTGCGTACCAGTGCCGGCCCACGTACCATTCGCGGCGCTGGTCGAAAAATCCTGAACCGCGGTTCCGCTGTTTTCGTCGAATTTCCAATAACCTACTAAACCGGCAGTCGGAATCATATCCCCGCGATTGCAGTAAAAAGTATAATTAATATTGCCCGCAGCCGAACCGCCGACATTTGCCGTCAATGCCACACCGGTCAAAGGCGCAGGCCCTGTTGTTTTATTGGCGGTTAAGCCAACCGACAAACTCTGAAAAGTGCTGGGAGTCACCGACCCGTCATAAGCCCAGTCAGACCAATTGCCCGCATTATCTTTGACCCGATAGCGAAATTCATAAGTATTGCCGAAACCACCGACAGTATAATCGGCATTATAACTAACAACATTAAGTGTTGGCGCATCCACCCAGTCATCGATAAAAGCTTTATAAATTAGCAAATTGGAATCTCGACTGCCTGCATTCCAATCACCGCCAAGACCCGTGCCATCGTCTTTCCATTCGTATCTGACAGTATGATTGCCAACAGTAACGCTTCCCAAAGAAACCCGACCCATCTGATAAATTGGAGTATTGGCAGCCGGATTATTGAATGAACCTTTTAATGTACCATCTAGGTAAACATTGATGTGATGATATCTGCCCAAGTCTCTCAATTCGCCGCTGTTCGCGGTGATTAATCCTGCGCTGTAATTGGTAGCATTGGGGAAATTGAAAATATAATCGAAATACACGTTGTCGGTGCAGGAACCGATATACGATGTTCCTCCTGCGGTACAATTCCCCGCCATAACGCAAGTCATATTTGTTGCAGAACAGTCGTTGCCGAATTTTTCTATTGATGGAGCGGGCGCAATCAGAGAATTTCTTCTTCCTTCCCCGTCTCCTTCGGCTATGCCTGAACGATCATCTGTTCCCCCGGCAACAATATGGATGCCCAAATCCGGATGATTGCCGTTATCTTGGTCAATGGTCGCGATTGGCTTAACCGAATCTTTGAGCATCAGCCAAGAACCTGACCAAGCGCTCGTTGCTCCTTGACTGTCTTGAGCATCGGCCCGCCACCAAGTATCGCCGTCGCTGATACCCGGAACCGGCCCCCAATAGCTTGTGCCTCCGCTGGTTACGGTCGAACCCGTACCCGTGCCAAAACCCGTAATTTCAAAATAAGCATGCACGTCATTATTGTCCGGGTCTGATACTAATGCTTTAAAAGTAGGATAAGCATAATTTATCCAAGTATTGTTCGGAGGCGAGGTCAAAACCGGAACATTAGGTGGATTATTCGCAGGAGGAACATAAGCGCAAGAACCGTTTTGACAAGACCAACCCGCTCCTCTGGCTTCGCAATTTTCGACAAAATGATAGATACTGTTTTGATTGACAGCATATTGACATCGCCAAACCTCATTTGAGCGATGCCAATTATATGGAGCAGAGAAATCATAAGCAACGCAATTCGCAGCCGGACCACAGCATCCCCCGCATCTGGTTGCATTATTCCACCCGCTGTTGTCGCAGCAATTTTCATTACGGCAGGGTATGAAAAAATTAATTGTTGCTTGATAAAATTTGTTTGGATCGAGCGAGTCGTGTACAGCGCGAAGAATTACACTATGCCAATTATCGCAACTCAAGCCAGAGACGTCGATGTTATTGGCGTGGATTTCATATATATAAGGTACATGTTGGAAATAAAATTCAGTTTCTGGAATAGTACAAACAATCGGAGAGGCAGCCTGTAATAAATTCCAATCTTCCGCAAGCCCCTTGGTAAGCAATGTCCAAGTAACCTCATAATCCAGACTGTATTTCAGTTCTCCGCCTACTGTGGATAATGGATCACCATCCTCTTCTTCAAACCTGCCCCAATTCATTCCAATTATACATGCGCAACTGCATTCACCTCCGGTAACTGTTCCACTAAGATTAAGCATTACCTTGGGTGGGTTAAAATTGTAGTCTATATTAACAGTCGGCGTCACACTAAAACTTCCGGGTTCATTTTTACAGCATTTCAAAGCCAAGGCAGAATGGGGAATAAAGAAAATCAAACCCAATACAAACACCAGCAAAACATATTCAAATAATTTATGTCTTGTTTCAGCCATATGCTTAAATTATATCATATATTAAATTTAAAATAAAAAGAGGAGTTGGATTGTTTTCTCCGACTCCTCTAATCTCCATTGGTGAGTGTGCCATCGCGTTTAATGCAGAATTTTGCCATTTTGGCTTGCGGACCCTTGTAGGGATTACTGGGAAGATTATTTTGAAGTATATTAGTCAGCTCCAGCGTAGAACCCGTCTCAAGTACAGTGAGAATAAATCTGTCGCCAACTTCTGCGCTACTGTCATCTACTCCATCCCAGCGAGTAACATCTTGCCCGTAGATGTAATAACAATTTCCGTAACTCTCAGTCTCGAGAATGTCTGAGAATTGTTTTTCAAAAAGGTAGTCGTCCTTTTTGTCCATAAGAACGGTAGATAGTGGCTTTTCAGCGTTTCTGTCATAAATTGTTACACCAACTAATCGCCACAAGAAATCTGGTCTCGTCACGTTAATACGAATATACTTAACATAAAGCGTATAACGCTTCTCTTCGAACGGCGGTGGCGGCGGTTTTGTCGGATCATCTGGTCCAGTCACAGATCCCACGCAGGCAAATTGCAGCAAAGCACTCAGCACAATCATCATCAGAATAAACTGCTTTTTCACTTAAATCACCTCCCTTAGCCTCGCCTTTAGGCGGGCTTTTTATTAGAATGTTAGGACTCCATACGGAATCCATCTATATTAAAGTGCTAAAGAGCATCTTATTTTCCTACTTTCATTATACTCCTTTAATATTGACTTGTCAATAAGCGAGGATTAGAATAGAATTATGAAAAAACAAACAAAAAAATCGATAATTATCAGAAAACCGAAGACGGTTTTAAAACTAGAAGCAAAAGTCATAAAAGATATTTTCATGCTTTTTCTTGCCCTAAACGCAGTTGGCTATAACGATGAGAACAACAAAAAAGGAATGCATCCTGTACGAAAAAAAGCTAGAAATATATTACAAAAATACAACTGGAATCAAAAATATCCCTATTTTAAAAAAATCTTTAAGAAAACTGATCCTTGGTATCTTATACGCGCAATTTTGAAAAAGCATGAAAATATCAAAAGAATCAAAACACCTAACAATTATTTTGTTTTAAATCTTAAAAAATTTGCCAAAGAACCACTCGTCAAAAAGACATGGAAAGTTCTAAAAGATTACCACTTAAAAGAAGCCAAAAAAATATTTCCTTTATTTAAAAAAGAAACAATAAGAATAACGACATTTATTAATGTGCCGCCCAAGAAACTAAAAAAAGTGGTTCTTGTAGTAAGCCTGCTCGATGCTTTTTGGCGAGGGTATGGGCTTAAAATACAGAATACTGGGTACATAGTCGCAGGTCCCGGTGCTGAGAAAAATCATGGCGAATTAATTCGCCATGAAGTCTTACATGTTCTTGCGCCTCAATATCGTATCCCTTCACGCTTCACATCTGAAAAAGACCATCAACGTGCGGTTAGACTAGGGTATGCGGGACGAAGTATTATTCGGCGTGAGTATATAATCCTAGGTCTTAACCTTATTTACGAATCAGAAATCTTGAAAAAAAACATTTCTAAAGCAATTAAAAATGAGGAGAAAGATTTCCCACATATTAGAAGGGTGATGGAATTCATAAAGAGAAAAATAAAGGGGGACCATCTTTAATGACGGTCCCCTGGCAATAGGTGGTCCGCAAGCTTTATTTTTTACTTTTGCTTGCGCAGGAACACTTTCCCGGACACGTAATCACAGTGCAACACTCGATACGCGCCCGATTAGATGATGGGTCGCCCAAGTAGGCGATCCGCCGCTCAGGTTTTTTGTCCTGGGCGGTTTTGTGTTGGGAGTCTTTACCCCCAGCACGGAAAGATTGTGCGCTCATTGCGCACCTCCTTTTTCGCCACCAAAAAGGTGACTAAAAATGTAATATTTTGTTAATTCGCGATTAATTCTACAACGGGAATTTGGAGATAAAATATCTTTTTCGATTTTATCGGTTAAATTCTTAACCGAACAGTCGCCTGCGCAGTAGAATTGTGCGAAACAATCGCGACACAACGAATTGCCTTCGATGGCGGTATTCCTTAAGTGTTCAATCTTTTGATTATCAACGAGAAACTTTCTTCTTACTTTATCCCACTGTCCGTATATAAAAAGATTGGCAAAAGGATGATTAAGTTCGGCAACTTCATGACATGCGGTGATAAAACCCTCCGGCGTCACCACGAAATTTGGCTCAGAAGCACCGCAAAAACTTCTGTGGATTTCTGTAAGTCGGGAACTAACGCCCGAATAAATCAGATTGATACCAAAAGATTTAGCTATATCTAGCGACTCGATAAAGCCCTTCGCAAAAATCTCTGGAGATGGAAATTGTTGACCCGTGGCTAGTCCTCTTCCGCACGGACACGCTGGCTCTATTTGTACTGTTAATCCGGGAAAATTTTTCCCAAAGAAGCATACAATCTCTGGAATTCGTTTAACCCCTATCTCGGTAACAACAGAATGAATCACAACTTCTGCGCCTTTCGTAAGAAAAGAGTTGATAGCACGATATACTATTGCGAATGATTTGCCGCCTCCGGCCGTTGGCCTCTGGGAGTCGTGTATTTCTTCCATCCCGTCGAGCGAAACCTGTACTGTCCGCAGATTATGTTTTACGATCCAGTCAATTTGCATTTCTGAAAGCATTCCATTCGTTACTAGGTTAACTTTGGGAACCAATCCATTCATTCGAGTACGCTCCTGAAAGTAGCTTAAGGATGATTGGAATACTGGCCAATTCCATGTCGGTTCCCCGCCGCCATGAAATTCAAGAGAACATTCTTTTTCCTTATTCTGCTTTGTATTTTCAACGATAAAATCTATTGCTGCCTTAGCAACTTCCCAACTCATGTTCACTTTTTGCTCCCCTGCTTCTGAATAGCAATATATACAACGAAGATGACAGTTGAATGTCGGAAAAAGAATTGCCGAAGTTGGACAAAATTCCCTTATCTTTTCTTTTTCTGATTCGTCCTCTGTTTTTTGAGACATAAGACGATCTTTCTTTATCTCCGGGAATACTCCCAGTAAATCCTCAAATGAAAATTCTGGATGTCTTAATAATTCGTCAACTTCATTCTTTTCGTCATCGCGAACCTCTAAAATAATCCCTTTAAGAGGGGCAAAAATGACGTTTTTCCCTTGATATTCAACGAGAAATACTTCTCTTTTATTCATTTTATTCTCCTTTAATAATTTATCTCAATCATTGCTGAATTTCAGCAGATTCAATTGTAAAGAGCTCAAAAAGAACCAAAAATCTATATTAAAACCCTTTTTTACTAAGATACCAGATTACCACAACTAAAATCGCCTTGTCAAGGGCGATTTATATTTCAAGATATCTACAACAAAAGCAAAAAAAATGAGGAATTATTAATTATTAATAATTCCTCTTACTACCCATCAATCAACAATCCGTCAATAGTCAGAGTGAATTGGGCCATTTGCCCACCGTAAGAAGAATAGGTATTTGCTACAATGTGAGTCAGCTTGATTGTGTTTTGCGGGCCCTCGATATAGAAGTCAGTGCCCACTACCATAAGGCTCTTATCGGAAGCATTATACCTTTCGGCGTCAACACACCAAATGTAGTGTTTTTTAGCGCCACTGTAATCGTTACTTGAAACACCTTGAACAAGTGCTGTAAAAGTTGCTCCATCTACTTTGGTTAGCGTCCCATCGTTAATAGAAAATAACAATCTTCTTCCATCACCATAGGGCGTTGCACAACAAAGATTTACATACGCTTCATCCCCACCAGCATTAATCACTGTTCTCTTGTAAGTGATTTTCAAATCGTAATCCTTATACTTTTTTTCCGGACCATCGGGACCGGTAACCGATCCAAAACAGGCAAATTCGAATAGGGCACTCAGCACAATCACCACCAGCAGTATAAACTGCTTTTTCACTCAAATCACCTCCCTTAGCCTCGCCTTTAGGCGGGTTTTTTAGAATCTTAGGACTCCAAACGGAATCCATCTATATTTAAGGTACAAAGGTACTCTTTATTTCTTATTTTCATTATACTCCTAATAAATTGATTTGTCAAATAAAATTTGGGTGTTTTAAACATCATTTTTTCTTAATTTGTTCTATGCCCAAATCTCGGCAAATTTTCTTGGCTAAAAAATTATCAATCTCATCATGACGAGGAATGGTGGAAGCTCTTTTTGTTAAAGGATTAAAAAAGACGCTGTGCTTAGCGCCCTCTCTAATAAAGATGCAGTTGTTTTTAATTAAATGCTTAATTAAATCTTTCCGCTTCATTATACAGAAACAGAAATCGGCTCGATAATGACCTTTCCTTTTGGTGTTTCTTTTTTGGTAATTATTTTATTCGTCTCAAGAATTAATAAAAGAGCCTCTTTAAGATTTTCTTTTACTTCTTTAAGAGTTTTGCCTTGAGTATTTACTCCGGGAATTTCTTCGACCCATCCCAAA
>Ga0315282_10000531_pt1 | contig 75101 bp, 81 predicted proteins | sample YL17G07_20_MG_FD_203693 | JGI IMG/M metagenome (GOLD analysis project Ga0315282, IMG submission 203693) | Sediment microbial communities from Yellowstone Lake, YNP, Wyoming, USA - YL17G07_20 | ecosystem: Environmental > Aquatic > Freshwater > Lake > Sediment | place: USA: Wyoming | collected... | reverse complement strand
TGGAACTTCATACACCCATTGAAATGCAAAAAGACCCCTGCAATGATAGAAGGACTGGCAGTTAAACCATGGACATGGAAAAACCTACTCACATACCGTTATACCATAGATTAACGGACACTGGGCACGCTTAAAATGCTAATTATATATAGTTCGAGCTTGTCTTTATGGACAGCCATGATGTTCGAGAAAATTCGCACCGTGCCGACGGCGGACGAGCTGCTGGATAAGGCCTATTCCAGGGCCGTGAGGGCGGGCAGGGGAAAGATAAAGGAAGTCACCGACAGGGAGGAGCTCGAGGAGTCGATGCTCCTCACGGCGGGCAACATCATCGCCGATAATTTGCGGAACATCGCCGGCGACTGGCCCAGCCTGGATAAGATGAACGACTTTTATAAGGAGCTGGCGGACATACTCGCGGGCATTGACCGGCTCAAGATGTCACTGGCCTCGCTGGACTGGGCGGCCTCGAAGGTCAAGGAGATCTCCCGGAAGTACGTGGGCATGATGCGGAAGAGCCCCGATCCCGTTTTGATAAGAAAGCAGGCCTACGGCCGCATCTCCTCCATAGTGTACGACATCGATAAGGACCTGCGCTTCCTGAACGAGGCGCGCAATAGGCTGAGGGGGCTGCCGGACGTCAAGGACGAGCCCACCATCGTCGTGGCCGGATACCCCAACGTGGGCAAGTCGAGCTTTGTCACGGACGTAACGGGTGCGAGGCCGGAGATCGCCCGGTACCCGTTCACCACGAAGAACATCACCATCGGGCATTTTACCTATAAGAGAAAGCGCTACCAGGTCATCGACACGCCAGGGCTGCTGGACCGCCCGCTAGAGGAGCGTAACGATATCGAGCGCCAGGCCATCTCCGCCCTGAGGCACGTGGGCAACGTGGTGCTGTTCATCATCGACCCGAGCGAGACTTGCGGCTACACGTTAGGGGAGCAGTACCATCTTTTGGGCGAGGTCAAGAAGTTCATCCGGATGCCCGCCCTGGTGGTGGCCAACAAGGTTGACATCAAAGGCGAGAAGGCAGAGGCCGACATGTGCATGTCCACGCTCACCGGCGACTGCGTCATGGACGTGAGGAACAAGCTCGTCGAGATGATCGGGGCGGAGTCGACAGAGAAGCCCAAAAAAACGCCCGAGGAGCCGGGCATGCAGCTGCCCCCGTCGCGTAAGAAAAAGTGAGCACTCCCTTGAGGTCAATAGTTCCGTGTTTGTATTTTATTCGTTTGCCATGTTAGCGACTCATGTACGTCCTCTGGTTTTTTCACCACAAAGGCCAATAGTCCCTGCTAATTTAATAATGGCCTGTCTCGCTATGCGGCGTACGTATTACCCGGGCGAGCGTCGTTTAACACAATGACACAATGACACAATGACTTTTTATAACTCAAGGGGCTTCGCCCCTGAGAGACCCCCGTTATATTAATTTTATAACCGAAGCCCGATCCCTTGCACTGCCCAAATCTAATAATAAGTATTTGGGGTCTGCGAGGGGGGCATCAGCCCCCCTTCAGCATTTAAAAAGTCCTCGTGTCATTGTGTCATTGTGTCATTGTGTTAAACGATACGCCACAGGGCAAACTAATAACACAAGACATTATAAAACGAGCACGGGACTACCGGGCGCACAGGGAAGTGTATCAGAACGGGTTCACACCCGCCGCCAGGCACCCCAAGAGGAATCCCACGATGGAGCCCGTACACAAGAACGGCAGCCCGGCCTGCGGCTTTTTAAGCTCGACGACTATGTACATCAGGGCCACGTAGCTGACGAGCGTACCGGCCAGCGAGCCCAGCGCCGGGACGTTGACGAAGCCCAGGATCCTGGGGACGTTCAGGAAAGCGTTGGCCGACACGGCCAGCATGGTCGGCATGACCGCGTCCCCCAGGCCCATGAAGTACGCCTCCCTCTCCCCCCCTTCCTTTGGCAGCCCTTTCGCCCTGACGAAGGAGTAGCCCCACCGGCGGGGCATGACGAACATGATGGGCATCTTCAGGTCCATGACGCCCTCGGCGAGCTTGATCATGTGCTTCGTCTTGTACACGGCGACATAGTCGTAGACGGCCAGGAGGACGAGCAAAATCAAAGTCGGCACGATGGCGAGCGATACTCCGAAGAGGGCGCTGGCCCCTGATGCCACGAGCACGCCCACCGAGTCGATGATGAACCACTCGGGGTACAGGACCAGTAAGGCGGTGAGCAGGACCGAGACGATCGCCGAAGCGCCCACGGCGATGAGCGGGTCCAGGGTCGGCACCATCAGCACTGCAAGGCCAAAAAGCACGTAGACGAGCGTCGAGAGGATGGCCACGCCCATGATGAGCTGGATGAGCCACCTCATGTTGTACTTGATTATGACCAGGAGCGCCCCGGTGAACACGATGAGGAGGGCGACGTAGTAGATGGGATTCCACACGCTCTCCGGATCCCCGAAAGCCCTGAGGTCATAGCCTGTCAGGGGCTGCACCAGGAGGAGCGAGATGACCTGCACGAGCAGCAAAAACAGCGCTATGCCGCCAATGACCGCAAGTTCGCCCACCTTCAACTTCAACTGAACCACCTCTCCCTGCTATGGCGCCACAATTAATAAAGGTATTCTACGTTACGCCGCGCGGAGCGCTCTAACAACCGCGCGGAGCGCTCTAACAACCGCGCGGAGCGCTCTAACAACCGCGCGGAGCGCTCTAACAACCGCGCGGAGCGCTCTAACAACCGCGCGGAGCGCTCTAACAACCGCGCGGAGCGCTCTAACAACCGCGCGGAGCGCTCGTGACCCGCGGAGGCGGTAGGGCTAAGACGTGTATCGCCTGATCTGCCCGGCATAGCGGAAGAGCCACGGCGGCATGCCCTCGCAGGTGTGCCGGAACGTGCGGGCGCAGATCTCCGTGTCCTCGATGGAGAAGCCCCTGCGTTTCACGTACACGGGATAGCGCCGCCTCAGCCCCTCGAGGAACCGTTTTATTTTCCCGGGCTCGCCCTCGACGAGGGCCCCGAAGCACGTCTCCTTCGTCCTCAGCCCGGCCTCCGATGCGCTCTCTGTCAGCGTTTTTACGTGCATCCCCGTCTCGGGAAGCAGGAACACCATCCACGTCTCCATATTAGCCCCGCCAGCGTTTATTGAACATGTCGAACCTGTAGAGCCGGGTGAACGAGCACTTGCCGCATGTCACCATGCCCATGGCCACGTCCACGACCACGTCGTTGGGCGTAGTCCCCCCGCAGCGGGGGCACCTCGCCTCGTGGGTGAACCGCCACGTGCCGAACTCGCGGCCGGCGATGGTGGGGACGAGCTCGGGCTTCTTCGGCTCCTCGCAGGAGCGATAAAGCGCATAGTGCGCCTCCGCCCCGCAGTCCGTGCACTGGGTGATGAGCTCGTTGTGCATTACCTTGATGCGCTGGACCGCCTCCGCCCGGCAGTTGAAGCACAGTTCCTCCTCGTCGAAGTCCCACCCCATCGTCTGTAGCCGATTGCCCATGGACACTCCCAATGAAAATTGAGCGGGCAGGGTTAAAAATGGTTGCCAGTAAAAAAAGGGCTACTTGCCAATCTTTATTTGAACAAGAGAGAAAATGGTGTAACATGAAGATCCTCGCCCTCGCGGACCTGCACGGTAAATTTTTCCGGCTGGACGGCATCGTGAAAAAAAGCGACCCGGTAGAGCTGGTCATCGTTGCCGGGGACCTGACGCACGGCGGGCCGCCCGAGAGCGCGGTGCGGACCATAAGCATCCTTAAGCATTTCTGCAGGAACGTACTATGCGTGCCGGGGAACTGGGACCCGCCGGAAGTGAGGCAGGCGATCGGCCAGTATGCCGTGAACCTCGAGGAGACGCCTAAGGTTTACAATAACACGGAGTTCCTGGGCCTGGGCGGCTCAACCCCCACGGGGAATGACACGCCCTACGAGCTCACGGAAGAGCAGATCGCGTATAAGCTGGACGTCCTCCTGAGCCGGACGCCCGCGGGCCGCACGGTGCTTGTGTCCCACGCGCCGCCGTTGAATACGCTGGACATGACCCCGAAGGGGGCCGCGGGCAGCGAGGCCCTCCGGCATGCGCTCGACAAGGTCGACGTCATCATCTGCGGCCACATCCACGGCGCAAGGGGCAAGATCAAGGAGGGGGCGTGGGTCATCAATCCAGGCTACGCGGCGGAGGGGCAGGCGGCTATAATAGATCTGGATACTATGGACATAATATGGATAGATTCGGTTGTGTAGTCGGTAGAAGATAAAGGATGGTTACGAGAAGATAAAGGATGGTTACGAGAAGATAAAGGATGGTTAGGCACCACGGCTTCTATTACTGAGACTAAAGGGGGACTCCGCTTCGCTCCGCCCCCTCGTGGACCCCCGGAGTATGATTGCCTGATGGCAAACGAATAAAATAACGAACCATAACCCCCATGAAGTTCAACGTTTTATTGTATGGGGAGTCTAGAGAGGGGCGGAGCCCCTCTTCGCACTAAACGTTTGCCGGAGCGAAGCGGAGGCAATCAAAATTGGGGGTCCACGAGGGGGCGCAGCCCCCTTTCAGTCACAGAAAAAGTAGCGTTATTTTGTTCTTCTCGAAGCCCCCCTTCAGTCACAGAAAAAGTAGCGTTATTTTGTTCTTCTCGAAGCCCCCCCCCTTCAGTCACAGAAAAAGTAGCGTTATTTTGTTCTTCTCGAAGCCCCCTTCAGTATGCCTGCTAGAGTGGCAATATTATTATATAATCAGTTATATATTCTATGATTGTGTTGCATGGCTAATGTAAATTACGTTAAAACGGGCGTGCCCGGCGCCGATACCATCCTCAACGGCGGCCTCTACCCGGCATCGTCGGTGCTCGTCTTGGGGCCTCCCGGCTCGGGCAAATCCATCTTCGGCATGCAGTTCGTGTACGCGGGGGCCCGGGACTTCGGCGAGGGCGGGCTCATCCTGGCCATCGAGGAGACGGACAGGTCGCTATCGGAGTATGCCGCCTCCATCGGCCTGGACCGCTGGGACGAGCTGGTAAATGGAGGAAGCATCACCCCCGTGACGGACGATTACTTCTCGAAGCTCGACCTGCCCGGATCGCTGGAGGGCATCATGGACCGGATAAGCCGCACGGATGCGAAGAGGATGGTCCTGGATTCCATGAACATCTTCAAGTACTACTTCCCCCAGGACGTGGACCGCCGGCGGTATTTATTAAAATTCATCCGCATCCTGAAGAAGAAGGGCATCACGCTGCTCATGGTCTCGGAGGCCATGGAGGTGTTCCCCCGCATGCCCCTCACGGACGAGATGTACATGAGCGACGGCAACATCAGCTTGTTTTTATCGAGGATGGGGAACAACGTGGAGAGGTGCTTCTGGGTCACCAAGATGAGGCGCCAGGCGTTCAGCATGAAGATAGTTCCCATGAGCATCGGGAAAGGGGGCATAGAGGTGTACCCGGACGCCGTGCCATACTCGCTCTCGGCGGAGCAATAGGAGGAGCATGCAGGAGGCCATGGATTCCGCTACGCTGGACTGGATATCCCTGCTTGCCGCGGGGTGCCCCGAGGCGTTCGGGGGCCAGGGCTCGATAGAGCCTGAAGAGCCGACGGCGTCATCCCACGAGACCTGCATCTACGAGGCGAACGGGGCCCGCATCCACGTCAAGTTCTTCCGGAGGATCCGTGGCCGCACCGGCGTGACCTATGACCCCCGCCGGGAGATGGAGGCCGAGTACGGCGCGCTGAGGGAGTTCGATAGGAGAGGGTTCGCTTCCGGGCCTTATCGAGTCGTGAGGGCGCTGGGCGTCAACGAAAAGCTGGACTGCGCCCTGGCGACCGTGTATGTGGGCGGGGGCACGGTGCTGTCGCTAATTTATGACGCCCTTAAGAATAACAGGAACGAGGAGGAGCTGCTAAACGCCCTGGAGCTTACGGCAGGCCTGCTGAAAAAGATCCACATGGTCATGCCCCGCAGCCCCCGGGCGGACGGGGCCGAGATGTTCTACTCGTACCTGAAGTCCCTGCTCTATCTGGAGGAGCTGGGCGCCCTGGATGGCTTCCACAGGAGGGTCACGAAAGGGCTGAGCATGTGGTATAACCATAAGCCGCTGTTCGAGCAGGCGGGCGTCACCGTCCACGGCGATGCCAACCCCTCCAACTTCAAGGTCCGCGACGGCGTGGTCTACGGTTTCGACGCGGAGCGCAGCCGCCCCGGCCGGAGCCCGCTCCTGGACGTGGGCACGATGGTCGCCGAGCTCCGGCACCACTGCGCGTACCTGGCCGGGGACGCCCGAAAAGCAGAGCCCTACGTCGAGCGGTTTTTAGGCGCCTACGCTCCTACTAAGAAGGAGCGCGGGCGCATGGGGGAGCTGCTGCCCTTCTACGTGTCCCGGGGCTTCTTCAAGATCGCCATGCTGGGGTACTGGAAGCACGACTACCGGAGGCGCCTCGTCGAGCAGGGCACGCGGTGCATTGAGGTGGAGCCGTGATCACCACGATCCTTTTTGACATATATGGCACGCTCATAGACATCCTCACGGACGAGTCCGACCCTTTAGCGTACGACGCAATGTCGAAGTGGCTCGAATACAAGTACATCTACCTTTCCGGGGACCAGCTCAGGTGGTTTTACCGCGAGGAGTTCGCCCGGCGCCTGGGCATGGAGGAGGCCAGGAGCCGCGTTGAGGCGGACATCTTCAAGAACATCATAGAGGAGTTCGAGGCGAGGCTGGGCGAGCGAAAGGAGCTGTATCCCGACGCCGACGTGCGGGAGGTCTTCAAGACCATCATCCTGAAGTTCGCGTCGAGGACGCCCGAGGAGCTGGCGCATTTATCGACGGACCTCTCCCACCTGTTCCGGGCGACCACCCGGAAGCGCATTTTTCTTTATCCCACTGTAAAGCCCGCCCTCGAGCAGTTGCAGAAGAAATACCGCCTGGGCATCGTGTCCAACGCTCAGGAGGCGTTCACCATGCCCGAGCTGGGGCTGTACGGCCTGGACAGGTACTTCGAGGCCGTCGTGCTCTCCAGCCAGGTGGGCGTTAAAAAGCCGAACTCGAGGATATTCGCCCGGGCGCTGGGCGACTTGAACGTGAACCCGTCCGAGGTCGTGATGGTGGGGAACGACATGGTCTCGGACATGATGGGCGCCTCCAAGCTCGGCATGAGGACCATCTATATCCAGCAAAAGAATAAGCCGGGGCGCCAGGTCACGGGCGTCGCCCCGGACGCCGTCGTATCCAACGTGAACTTGTTCGAGGTGCTCACTCTCGTGGACGGGTGGAACGCGAAGGCCCGAGAAAATTAATATAATTTGTGCTTTAAATTTATAATGATGAGGGTCCTCCTGGTCTATACTAACCGCTACCGCCCCATGGCGCCCCCGCCAATCGGGCTGGCCTACCTCCTGGAGCCACTGCGCCGGGGCGGCCACGAGGTAGAGGTGCTCGACCTGATGTTCTCCCCGGACCCCAAAGCTGCGCTGCTACATACAATTGACGATTTTAAACCACGCGTGGCGGGTTTTTCGATCAGGAACGTCGATAACCAGGACATGCGGCACATCGAGTATTTCCTCGGGGAGGCGAAGGAGCTGATCGCTATGGCGAGGGAGAGGGGCGTCGTCACCGTGCTTGGCGGCACCGCCTTCACCACGTTCCCCGCCGAGATGATGGGGTACACGGGCGCCGACTATGGCATCGCGGGCCAGGGGGAGAAGAGCCTGCCGCTTTTATTAAGATCGCTGGGGACAGGGGCGCCCGATAAGGAAATACCCGGGCTGGCCTGGCGCGAGGGCGGCTCCGTTAAGCTGAACCCGCCCGACTTCGGCGGCTACTGCGGTTCCCGGGCCCGGTGGGAAGCATTGCGGCTGGACGGCTATAAAAAGAGCTTTTTTGCCGGCGCCGTCCTCACCAAGTCGGGCTGCCCCCACCGCTGCGCCTACTGCAACGCGGCCGCGGCGTTCGGGGGGAGCTTCCGCCAGCGAACGCCGGAGGACGTGGTCGGGGAGATCAAAAGCCTTAAGGCGCGCGGCATCAACGTCATCACCCTGACGGACGCCTGCTTTAACGTGCCGCTGGGCTATGCGAAAGAGGTCCTCAAGGCCATCGTTAAGGCGAACGTGAAGGTGTATTTGAACACGACCATCGTGCCCGTCCGGGGCCACTTCGACGACGAGCTCCTTGAGCTCTACAAGAAGGCGGGCGGGATCATCCTGTCGCTGGGCGCCGAGGCGTTCTCCGAAAAAATGCTGGAGAGCTACCGCAAGCCCTTTACCCTCGACGACGTGCTCGCCTGCGCCGGCCTTTTAAACCGGCGCCGGATGCCCTTCATGGTGCAGGCCCTGTTCGGAGGCCCGGGGGAGGACGCCTCCACCGTAAGGGAATCCATGGACACGCTCAGGGACGTCCGCTACGCCCGGTTCACCTATACCATGGGCATCAGGCTGCTCCCGGGGACGGCGCTCTATGAGACGGCCAAAAAAGAGGGGCTGGTAAAAGGGCCGTCCGAGCTTTTCACTCCTAAGTTTTACGTTTCTAAGGACCTGGACGTGCGGTGGGCGGAAGGCTACATCAGGAAACGGCTGCTGCGCTACTCGTACAGGAGCCTGAGAATGCTGCCCTTCTACGCGATGTGCGCGCTCGCCCGGCGGGGCGTACTTTATTAAAGAGATAATTTAACCCTGCGGCCCCAATAATGGATGGGAGGAATTTTGTGATAGAGAGGCTTACGCACGTGACCATTCTTGTAAGGGACGAGGATGAGGCGCTGGACTTTTATACGAAAAAGCTCGGCTTCGGGGTAGTGGAGGACGCCAGGATGCCTGGCGGGGACCGATGGCTGACAGTGGCGCCCCCGGGCGACAACGTACAGATCGTCCTGCAGAAGCCGGGGCCCGCGACGTTCGGGGAGGAGGGCGCCCGGGACATGCTCGGGCGGGTCGGCCAGGGCACCGGCTGGGTCTTCAAGGTGGGCGACTGCCGGAGGACCTGCGACGGCCTGGCCGAAAAGGGCGTGAAGATCATTAGCCCGCCGCAGGACCTCGGGTTCGCCGTCGAGGCGGTCTTCCAGGACCTTTATGGTAACGCCTTCACCCTCATGGAGCCGTCTGCCGGCAGAAAATAACTTATATCATGGAATGGTAGAGTCTGGCAGGCTAGAAAACATGACGTACAGGGTCTTTTGGGCCGACTCCATCTCGGACGAGGTCATCGAGCGCTATGGCCGCCAGGAAATCGTGGTCAAGTGCGCGGCGTCGCCCTCGGGCGGCAAGCACATCGGCAACCTGAACGATATCCTCAGGGGCTATTTTATAAGCGAGTCGCTCAAGGGCATGGGCATCAAGACGAGGCACGTCCACACGAGCGACGACCGCGACCCCCTGCGGAAGGTCCCGGAGCGCATGCCGGACCGCGACGGCAAGTGGCGCGTGCTCTCGGAAAAGGAGCTTAAAGACCTGGGCAAGAACATCGGGATGCCCTACGTCCACGTCCCCGACCCCTTCGGGTGCTGCAAGTCGTGGGCTGAGCACTTCAACAACGTATGGCTGGATGGGGCGAAGGCGCTGGGCGTCCGCGTGGAGGATTATAGTAACGACACCCTTTACTCCGAAGGCAGGTTCGAGCCCCCGACGCGGACCATCCTTTCGGATATCCCGCTGGCAAAGGAGGTCATCAGTAAATTCCAGATGAACACGCCCGAGGACTACATACCGTTCAACCCCATATGCGAGAACTGCGGGCGTATAACGGCGAAGGCGGTTGGCGTGAGTTTGGGCGACTGGACGGCGGACTATGTCTGCGAGTCGAAGTCGCTCGCGGGCGAGTTCGAGGTGCCTGGGTGCGGCTTTAAGGGGACCACGTCCCTTAACAACGGCAAGCTGCCATGGCGGTTCGAGTGGCCTTCCCAGTGGCAGATCTTCGACGTAAAGATGGAGCCGTTCGGCAAGGACCACTACGAGGGCTCATGGCCCTCGGGACAGGAGATCTCAAAGGTCATTTTAAAGCGGCAGCCGCCCGTGTACACGGTATACGAGTTTTTCCTCATTAATGGGGCCAAGATGTCCACCCGCCACGGCAACGTGTACATCGCCCAGGACATGCTGGAAATCATGGAGCCCGAGGTGTTCCTGTATTTCTATTCATTGAACCCCATGAAGCAGAAGAACCTGGACGTCAAGAACATAAACTTCATCGTCGACGCGTTCGACCGGTTCGAGCGCATCTATTATAACGAGGCGGAGACGCCTGACGCCGAGGAGAAGGAGCTCGCCGGGAGGGTGTACCCGATGCTTCCTATTGGCCATCGCAAGGTCCGCATACCTTACACGTTCGCGGCAATGGTGAGCGTCTCCCGGAACGACGAGCATATCGTCCGCACGCTTAAGAAGACGGGCCATCTTCCGGCTAATGCAACGAAGGAGCAGGAGCAGGACGCCCTGACCAGGGTCTATAAGGCCGGCGTCTGGGCCCGCAAGTACGGCCCCGAGGAGTACAACATCGAGATCAGGGAGGGCCTCGAGGTGCCCGCGGACATGGACTCGAATGAGAAAGAGGCGCTCGCCGAGCTGGCCGATTATATCGAGGCCAGGCACACCGAGGAGGAGACCCAGTACGAGATATTCGAGATGGCAAAGCGCCGCGGCATCAAGCCCGGCAAGCTGTTCAAGACAGCTTACATGCTTTTATTGGGAAAGCCGAGGGGCCCGAAGCTTGGGCCGTTTCTACTGGCCCTCGACACGGACTTCGTGGCACGGCGGCTCAGGCTCGAGGCCTAAATTATTTTTCCTCCGGCAATCCATACCTTTTTACGATTCGAGGGCGAATACACATAGACTATGATCATCGAGCATTTTTCGAAGCCTTACGTCGCAGATAGCGCATTCGTGGCGGAGACCTCGTGCATCGTGGGCAACGTGCGGCTGGAGGAGGAGTCGAGCGTGTGGTATGGCGCCGTACTCAGAGGAGACGAGGCCGCCATCACCATCGGTAAAAAGGCTAACGTCCAGGATGGCGTGGTCATCCACTCCGACCGGGGAGAGGACGTTATCGTGGGGGAGGGGGTCACCATCGGCCACGGGGCCATCATCCACGGCTGCACGATCGGTAAATATTCTTTGATCGGCATGGGCGCCATCGTCCTCAGCAAGGCGAGGGTCGGCGAGCGCTGCATCATCGGGGCCGGGGCGGTCGTGAGGGAGGGGGACGTCATACCGGACGGCTCCATGGTGGTCGGCGTGCCCGGCAAAATAATAAAACAGCTAACTCAGGAGCAGCTCAAGTACCTCGAGTACGGCTGCGATGAGTACGTGAAGCTCTCCAGGAAGTACATGGAGGCGGGCGGGAAAAAATGAAGGTAGCGGTCGGCGGGACGTTCCAGCCTTTACACGACGGGCACAAGGCGCTGCTCCGCAAGGCGTACGAGCTGAGCAAGAACGTGGACCTGGGCCTCACGTCGGACGAGATGGCCCAAAAGGGCCGCGTGAGGCCTGTGAAGAGCTATGAGGAGAGGGAAGAGGCCCTGCGCATGTGGATTAAAAGGGAGATCGGCGCGGAGCCCCACATCTTTAAGATCAACGACCCGTATGGCCCCACGCTGAACGAGGACTACGATTACCTGGTGGTATCGCCCGAGACATACCCGACCGCCCTCAAGATCAACGAGCAGAGGGTAGCGAGGGGAAAGAAGCCCATCAGGATATACCGCGTTGAGTGCGTCCTGGCCGAGGATGGCAAGCCCATTTCCGCGACTCGCGTGGTAAAAGGCGAGATCGACGTGCACGGTAACCTTTTGAGGAAGGAGAAGCGATGAAGGTAGCTGTCGGCTCCACTAATCCAGTTAAGATAAGGGCCGTCGAGAACGTCTTTAAGCGGGCGTATGGCGAGGTCGCCGTCGAGGGAGTGGCGACAGCGTCGGGCGTCCCCTCGCAGCCCTTCGGGGAGGAGACCGTCACCGGCGCGATAAACAGGGCGAAGAGCGCCTACGCCCCCGAGAAGTTCGACTTGGGCGTGGGCATCGAAGCTGGCCTTTTCAAGGTGAGCGAGGCAGAGATCACCATCGACATACAGTACTGCGCCATCTACGACGGCTCGTGGCTAACTCTTGGATGCGGGAGCGGGTTCGAGTACCCCTCCGTCGTGCTGGGCGAAGTGCTCTCCGGAAAAGAGGTGGGGGACGTCATGAGCCGGGTGGCGGGCGTCGAGGGCCTGGGAGAAAAGCAGGGCGCCATCGGGTATTTATCAAAAGGCATGCTGGACCGTACACAACTCACAGAGCAGAGCGTGTTCATGGCGCTCATCCCGAGGATGAACCCCAGCTTGTACGGCCACTAAAAATTTTTATTGGCGGTCGTCGATCTTGCCGTAGGCGTTCTTCCAGCAGGCCGCCATCTCCATGAACCGGCTATATCCGTTCTTCTTGATGAGTTCGACCGATTGTTTGTACTTTTTATACTTATACGGCACTTTATCGTAGAGATCATTGACAGTCCGGCACGAGGACATCTCCGGGCAATCGGCGCAGGTCATGAGCTTTTTCTCTTTAAAGCAGCATACCTTGATCCTGCATTTCGATTTATTGATGTCCCTTTCCCCGCTTTCGTAGCCTAGCTTACAGCCCCGGCAGGCGCCCTCTTTGAGCGGCCGACAGGTTTTACAATACGCGCCGCAGCATCCGATCTCCAGCCGGGGGTCGGCCTCATGCACGTCAGACATCGCTTACATGTCAGGCCTGCTACCTATAAAAGCTATTTCGCCATGTAGGCCGTGATCGATACGAAAGGGCTATCTTTAATGTAGAACCGCCAGGGCTTATCCCTGTATTCGGCCGCGTAGTCGACCCCGATGCGCCTGCAGCTCACGACCTCGTGGCTTTCGGGCGTTCCGTTTTCAACGTGAAGGGGGCCCTCGAGACACAGGTCGGCCCCGTTGAGAGCCCTGTCGATGGCCAGGGCCATGCACAGCTTACCCGGCCCGGAGGTCAGTTCCCTGGCTGGCCCGGCCTTTTTTCGGAGCTTTGCCATTAAAGCTTCGCCCTCGAGCGGCTCGCCGGCCCGTATGAGGACGGCAGCAGGGTACCCATCACGCTCCGTTACCAGGTTCAGGCAATGGTACATGCCGTAGATGAAATACACGTAGGCGTGGCCCGGCTCTCCGAACATGACCTTATTTCGCTCGGTCATGCCCCTGCTGGCGTGGCACGCCTTATCGTGGGGGCCCACGTAGGCCTCCGTCTCCACTATTTTTACGGCCATGCGGCCGGCCGGCGTCACCCGTACCAGCACCTTTCCCAGTAGATCCTTAGCCACCTCTAGAGTGTCCCGATTGTAAAAGCCCCGGGGCAGCGCCGCGCTCATCAGAACGGGCATATACGCATAATGGGATAAATATCTTTAGAGCCCGACTCCCCAAAAAACCACAACATATATATCGTCCCAGCCATACAAATAGCCTCGCGGAACGGGACAATGGGGTAGCTTGGTCCATCCTCGAGCGTTTGGGACGCTTGGACCCCGGTTCAAATCCGGGTTGTCCCACTAATTTTTAGGGGTTATATACAGCATATCAGATTTTGCTATAATTTGGCGCCAATGCAACAAAGTCTTTAGCATACAACTTTTGCAATAAATACACTATTTCGAGAATAAGTTATATTGCTACTGCTGGCAGCATTACTACGAATCTGGCGCCCTTCGTATAGTCTCCTTTTATGCGGTCCTCGATCCACACCCGGCCGCCGTAGCTGTCCACGAGGGATTTGACGAGGTATAGGCCGAGCCCTTTACCCCCGGCTCGTGTTACCCCCCGCTGGAACCTCGTGAACAATCGCTCCTTTAGCTCATCCGGTATACCAGGGCCGTTGTCGTCTATGGTGACGGTACAATAATCCCGGCTGTCCCGGGTCATTTCACCTCGCTTGATATCGATGGTCACCGGGCCCCGGGAATGCTTGATGGCGTTCTCCACGATGTTAGAAAATACGTCCGTTAATAGCTCGTTCGCCCATACAAAACACCCTTTCTCCGGAGTATAGTTGATGGTGACTGCCTTGCCAGGAGACTCCAGGTAACGGGCCCGCACGTCGGCTAGTATTTGTCCGATATCGACCTTTTCAACTTTAACTTTACCCGTACTAATACGCTGGAGCTTTTCCACGTTATTGATGAGCCTCGAGCTATCATGGAGCGCCCCCAGGGCTTTTTCGATCGGGCGTTTCGCGTTTTCGCTGAGGCCCGGCTCTGCGAGCGTAAGCTCGAGATAGCCTATGCCGACCTGGTTCATATTATTGATGTCATGGCCCATGAGCTCCACGTACATTTCGGCCTGCCTTTTCGCCTCCTGTAACGCTTCTTCCGCGTGCTTGCGATCCGTGATGTCTCGATTACTTCCTATTGATCCAAGGAAATGTCCATGCTCATCGAAAACCGGCTGGCACATGTGGTGGACCCATCTCACGATACCGGTTTTTGTGATCAAGCGCAACTCAAGGTTGCCAGGCCCGGCTCTTTTTTCACACTCTGCCACGTGTTTTTTGAAGGCTTCCTTGTCATCAGGATGCAAGATATTTAATAGCAAGTCCGGGTCCTTCTTGAACTCTTCGGGCCTGTACCCTGTTATCCTTTCGCAAGACGGCGACGTGTATGTGAAATCGCCATTCGGGCTCAGCCAGAACGACCAATCGTAGGTATTATCAGCGACTATGCGATACTTCTTCTCGCTCTCCCGCAAGGCTTCAGCGATGCCCTTGCTTTTAGCCTCCATTTCCCTCAGAAAGGCCACCTGAGCCTTGAACTCTTGTAACTCTAATAAAAGCTGTTCCCTGGTCTTATCCGCATCAGACATTATAGTGGAGGAGGGTTTAGGGCTCATAACATCTTTACTATTAAGTGAAATGAACGCCCCCATATTTATATTTTCAGGCACTTGCAACCACTCATAAAACAAGTACATTAAACTATTTTAGAAGTGTAAAAAGTGCAAAATCTCATGCCTTATCTATTAACCCCCCGCTACTTTTCAGGGGTCGAAGTAATAACATATACGATGAATATAGCTCAAAGGGCTAGCTGTTATCACTGATTTTCAAGATCCTCGTTAATGCTTAAAATCCGAAAGCCATCGCGCATGGATGGGCCGGTTTTTAAAAAATTAAAAAATAAATTTTTCCCTCAACCGGGCAGACCTTATTTTTTCCTCAGGAACAGGAAATATGCCGCGATTGCGGCTATTGCAAGGATTATCAACACGGCCGCGATCAACAAAAGGCCGCCGGGGATCTGTCCCGCCGGGCCCGGGGTGGCGGAGGGGGTCGCGATGGCGGGGGCGGGCGTCTCAGCAGGAGCCGTGGGCTCCGGCATGCTCGTCGGCTCGGGTGTAACTATGTCTTCGCGGTCAGGGACGCCGGCGTATATGACGACCGGGCCTATGGCCGAATTGGTGTGGTTCGCGTCGACGCCGAAAGCGCCGGAGTACCCTTCCCCGATCGAGCTATTCGCGTATATCATGTACGCGTTCATTCCCTGCTGGTAGGAGCCGCCGGTCCCGTCGGGGCCCTTTAAGAGCACCGAGCTGAACGTGGCGTTCACGCCCGTGAAGCGGAAGTTGCCCTCCGCGTCCGTGGTCGTGTTGTAATATTCTTTCCCGGGGCTCATGGTGTTGACGATCGCGACGTAGGCGCCTTCCAGGCCCTTTGTCTGGTCCAGCGAGGTGACGACCCTGCCGCTGACCGTTCCCCGGATGCCCAGGTCGGACCAGGCGGTTTGCGGAGCACTTACGCCCCGGTCGGCGGGCATAAAGGCAAAGGCCTGCCATGTAGCCAATAAGAAGCTCAACGTTAAAACAACGATAACGGCTTTTACGACGTCCCTCATAATGTCAGCCACCGTATTTCAGCATATTAATCAACTCTAATCGATGGCTTATTTAGTTTATGTCACGATCCATTAACCATCGCTCAGGCTTGAAAAAATAGGCCGTTTTTAGGGCTTTTATTGTTGCTGCGTCACGCTTAGTACTTTATTGCCGGCCTCATCCAGGATGACGTCCCAGTATGCGCCCGGCTGCCCCACGCGGACCTTCCAGGCGTCGGCGCCACTGTACTGCGTGCCCGTGATGTCCCCGATGTCGCTGTCCTCGATCTGGTACTCGAGCGGGATGCCCATGTAGCCGCTGTTGTACGATAGCTTCTGGCCCACTAACGCCGCCGTTATGTTATCCTCCGGGGGCGGGCCGTACGTCTTTGCCTTGAACAGGCTGCCGCCGAACAGGTCCCCGAACGGGCTGTCGGACCCTAAGCTCGAGAACAGGTCGGTCGACGGCATACTATTGAAGCTCGAGCTCGACGGCGAGCCATAATACGAGCTGTACGGGCTGTTGCCATACACATTATTGTAGCCATAGGGGCTATAACTGCTGAAGGGCGAGCCCCATCCGCCCATGCTCCCCAGGCCACCCATCATCCCGAAGGGCCCGGAGGAGCCGTAAACGCTGCTGAGCCCTCCCAGCCCGCCGAGGCCCCCCAATCCGCCAAGGCCGAACATGCCGTATGGCGAAGACCAGGAAGACTGGTAAAACTGGGCCGCTCCGGGCAATGCCAGCGCCACAAGCATGAGGAGCCCTACGACTAACGCCATTACCTTACCCAATGACACCTCTATACACCTCACTGGTTATTATAAAAAAGTAATGATATATACATTATGTGCTTTAGGCGCAACTTTTTAGCGTTTTGGAGCGCATAACGTTTAATCCGCGGGCTTTTTAATTCTGTCCGCGGCCCGCGATAAAATTAAAAAGCCCCAAATCCTATAAATAATAATGCGAATGTAATAGTATACGAATCATACAGGAGTTTTTTATTATGGCCGAGACGACACAGTTCGTGAAGGAGATAAACGACGCGGGCTTCGACGAGGCAATCAGGGGCAGCCGCGTGGTGCTCGTCGATTGCTGGGCTCCATGGTGCGGGCCGTGCAGGATACTGGCCCCTACCATAGAGGCGCTGGCCAGGGACTACAGCGATCGCGTGAAGTTCTACAAGCTGAACACGGACGAGAACCCAAAAGTTACCACGCAGTTCCGCATACGCAGCATCCCCACGTTGTTCATCTTCGTGGACGGCAAGCTGGCCGATACGATTATAGGAGCCGTGCCCCGGCAGTATATAGAGGGCAAGATCAAGGCGCTGCTGCAGGCCTGAAGCCCTTTCATACTTTTACGCCGAGCTTATCCTTTAACTTGCTCCTGAGATAGCGCTTATAGAACTCCTTCTTTTTAAGCGGCGAGCCCGCCGCGGTGCCCAGGGCCTCCAGCTCGGTCTTTTTACCCGTCTTCAGGAACCAGGAGTTCTCGCCCTTCCAGTAGTCATCCTGCATGTACGGGAGCGACAGGTTGTTCTGCGCCCTCGCGGTGTCGTGGCCGCTCAGGGGCTCCTGCACGCTCCTCCACACGTCCTTGAGCCAGGAGGCGGCGTCGGCGGACTCTATGCCTAAAAAGGCCGCCTTCGACGCGTGCAGGCCCCTCAGATGCGCTGCGGCGATGCTCCCGCTCAGCACCGACTTGGCGATCATGCCCGACCACGGGGACAGGTCAGTCAGCACGCCGATGGGGATGCCCCTCTCCGACAACAGCTTTATCAGCGCCCGGCACCCCCTGGCCGGCTGGCCGCCCAGGTGGATAAGCCCGACGTTAAGCTCGTCGGCCACCTTTAGCTTTTTGAGGTCCATGAAGACGCCGGTCTTCTCGATGGCGATGATGGCCTTGACCCGGTGAGATTTTACCTCCCACTGGCTTGCCAGCCCCGTGATGCTCTGCTCCCTTTCTTTACAGCTGAACTCCTTGCCTTCCTCGTCCACCAGCGTGATGTCGCCGTATATCAGCCCCTTAGGGTCGGCGATTACGTTCAGGTTCTCCCGCTGCATACGGATTATGCGCTCCAGCGTGTCGATCAGCCGGTCGCTCTCCCCCTGGCCGTTCAGGTCCATCCACGGGTACCGCTGGAACTGGTTTTTAAGCATGTAATAGCAATCCCTCTTGGTGGACACCGAGTTGGCCGCCAGGGTCTCGATGACGTGGTTGACCAGGAACTGCAGCTTGGCGATGGCCGCCGCCTGGTCGATGTTGGAGGTGGTCATCGCCACGGTGTCGCCCGTCACGTTGTAGCCGTCCACGTCGTCGTACTCGACCGAGCTCCTGTCGACCTTGAGGGCCTTGAACGTGTAGGGCAGGGCGTTCTCCGCGCGGACCATGGAGCCCAGGCAATATGAGGCGAGTATCATGATAGCCCGCTCCTGGTCCCGGGTGAGCCTCCTGTCCCTGAGTATGTCCCGGGCCATGCTCATGCCGGAGCCGCCCTCCTCGAGCCGGCCCAGCATCTTCACGAAGTCCCCGCGCCTGGCAGTAGAAGCAATATGGTACAGGCCCTCGAAGTCGTCGGCCATCGCGGCGGCCTCGATCTCGTCGTACAGCCTCGGTTTACCGGCCGGCTTCTTTGTTTTTACTGATGAGGCCCTGGCTGCCATCGCTCAGGCGGCTACGGCCGCCTCCTTCACCTCCGCCCGTTTCATTTTCTTCTCCGCCGTTCGCCACACGTCAAGGCCGTAATGGCCAGTGACCTCTGCGAGCGAGTCCTCGAAGCCGAACGCCTCCGCGTAGGCCATGTCCGCCACCCTCTTGCCGGCAAAACGGTTTATTTCCCTCAGCAACAGCGAGTGTATTATTGCCTTCTTCTTGCCCTTGACGAGGTTCTCCTCGGTCCTTTTTATCTGGCGGATATGCTTTGAGATCTTGCGGCCGCAGTCCTGGATGGCCAGCCTGACCTCCTCGTAGTACTCGTCGACCGCCTTTATGGCCTCCTTGCTCTCGCTCGTGTAGGGTATGTTCACGCCCGCCACGTGGACGAATAAATGGGAGCGGGAATCCGGGGATATCTCGTAGCGGCCGAGCCCGGCTTCCCTTGCCGCCTTCAGGATGACGTCGCCCGACTCCGAGAATAATAAAGGAACGCGGTTGACGAATCGGTGGACGAAGACGCCGGTGACCGGGTCCGGAGAGCCCCCGAGGTCCGCCTCGCAGCCGTAGGCCACGATGATCTCGACTAAAAATGGCTGGCCTCTCATGGCAGACGGCTTCCGGGTGACTGCGGCGATGAACTTAGGCTTAAGCCGGTCCACGACGCCCTTGATGAGGATGTCCTCGCCCACGGGGGAGAGGCACTCGGGCGACGGGGGCAGCGTCTCCACGACCCGCATGGCCTCCACGAGCTCCATGAGCTCATTTCTGGCGAGCTTGACGGGCTCTTTATCCACATCTACGGAGCCCCTGCAGTTTTTAATGATGGCCCTGACTATATCGGGGCGCATCCGGTCGAACTCCCCCTTGAGGAAGTCGTAGAGCCTCCTGTGCTTCGAGCGCCCCGCCATTTTGCTCAGCAGGTCATAATCCGCGCCCAGCGGGTGAGGCCTGGTCTCGACGGGCTGCCGGGGCAGGACGTCGGTGCGCCGCTCGACATCCAGCCTGTCCTTCCCGTCAACGCCGTCGTAGTGGAGCGCCATGTGGGGGTTGATGGCCGCCGTCAGCTCCAGGTACTCCATTATGCGGGCGGTGAACTGCGCCTCCAGCACCACGCTGACCTCGACGCCCCTCCATCCGTCCGACCTCTCCTTGTATGCGTTTTGTACGCGGGCGGCGTTCTTGTTGACGTCCACCGTCAGCTCGTAGACGTGCGTATTCCTGCCGTCCGTGGACGACCTGACGATGGCGTGCTCGCCGGTCTTTATCTGGGAGATCAGCACGACGGCGGAGACTCCGATGCCCTGCTGCCCCCGCGATTGTTTCCGCACCCCGAACTTGCTGCCGTACAGCAGTTTACCGAAAACGGGCGGGATGTTCTTGGGCATGATCCCCGGGCCGTTGTCCTTTACTGTCAGGCGGTACCGCCTTAGCCTGCCCCTCTCGTCGATGCTCTTCAGGTCGATCCATATCTCGGGTAAAATGTCGGCGGACTCGCAGGCGTCGAGCGAATTTGTGAGTATCTCGTGGATGGACATCGGTATCATCTTGAGCGAGCTCTCGAAGCCCACCAGGTGGGGGTTGGTGGCGATGAATTCGCTGAAGGATATCTCCTTCATGTCCTTTGCCAGCTCTCTGGCCGTTTTTCCGTTTGCCATATTTGTGCCTTTTTTTCGGCGATTTAGTATTATTATACTTCGTTAGTGCATTGTGAAAGTAATGGCGGGCTCTTTTGCCCCGATACGCCCGTATTCTATTTTAATTGATGCAAGTAAAGTAAAGGATATATTAGTTAGAGGCGTATTGTTCAGGGAGCGATACGCTACCCGTAATCTTAAAGAGGGGTGGGACGCCTAAGGTGTTATCATGAAGATAGCCGTGTTCACGGACACCTTCTTCCCCCAGGCCAACGGCGTTGCGAACGCCGTCCGTAACTTTGATAAGATGCTCTCTGAGGAGGGGCATACTGTAAAGGTATTTACGGAGGGCAGGAAGCCCGGAACGGCGGCCATGGACGGGGCCGAGGTGCACCGCTACCGCGCCTTCACCTTTCTACCGTATCCCGAGTTCGAGTACTCGGTGGACGTCATCGGGCCGGTCAGGGACGCCGTAAAGTTCAAGCCCGACGTGGTGCACGCCCACACGCCCTTCGTCATGGGGTACAGCGCCTGGCGGGCCGCCCGGCGGCTGAATGTACCTCTGATAGGCACGTTCCACACGCCCGTGGACGAGTACGTCGTATACCTGGCAAAGCGCTTCGCATTTAACCGCCGTATACTAAAGCGCATAGCGAGGGCCTACCAGAACTGGTTTTACGATAAGTGCGACGTCATCGTCGTCCCGGCGAAGTCCGCTGCCAAATACCTCGACGTAAAGAATAAGCGCGTCGAGGTCGTCTCGAACGGCATCGACCTGTCCCGATACGGCCCCGCCGGGCGGCAGGAGTTCAGGGACAGGTTCGGGCTGGGCGACTCCCCGGTAATTTTGCATGGAGGCAGGCTTAGCTTTGAAAAGCGCATTGACTTCGTAATAAAGGCGATGCCCCTCGTGCTCAAAGCCATCCCGGACGCGAAGCTGCTCATCGTGGGCAGGGGGCCGGCCAGGAAGTCGCTCGACGTACTGGTAGAAACTCTGGGGCTCAAAAATTCTATCGTGTTCGCAGGCTATGTGAGCGACGCGGACTTTCCCCGGGCATTTGCGGCCGCCGACGTGCTGGCGCTGAACTCCCCCGTGGAGACCCAGTCCCTCATCGTGCTGGAGGCCTTCGCCACGGGGGTGCCCGTCGTGGGGGCCGACGCCGGGGCCATACCTGACGCCGTCTCGCACGGCGAGAACGGGTTTTTATTCAAGACTGACGACACGGAGGCCATGGCCGGATACCTGATACGGGTACTAAGCGATAAAGACCTGAGGGAAAAGCTCGGGGAATGCGCCCTCAGGGCGGCGTCCGGGCACTCGCTTGAAAAGAGCGCGGAAAAGCTGCTCGCCGTCTACAAGAGCGTCCTTCAGGAAAAAAACGATTAACGGGATAGCCCGTGCAGCTCTTTCAGCACCCGCAGCGATCTCTCTAAGATGTCCAGGTACATCTGGATCTTGTTAGGGTACGTCTCCGTCGCGAGCCGGGCCGTGATGTCGTTGACCTTCGAGATGACCGCCGCCTCCACGGCCGCCTCGTCCAGCTCCTCCCGGCCCACGACCACGCTCATCCGGCGCTCCGGCATCTCCATGACGGGCGTGCTCCTGACAGGCTCCACCGCCTGCGAGGACAGGGCCGGCTTCGTTTCCACGGGCACCGCAAGGCGGGACTGCTCCTCGGCATGCTGCTGCCTTTTGGCGTCGCACACCGGGCACACGACCTTGCCCTGGTACTTAAAAAGCGGCGCCCCGCACTCGCAGTGCTTTGCCAGCATCGTCCCTCCCCGCTCCAGCATCTTCGTCACTTTCTCTATGTCCTTATCTTCCATAGCATATCCAATATAATAGCAAAAGAACGGCCACATATATTTTACCATTATGAAAAGTCTACTAAGTTTAAGATGACACTTAGAAACTTATTCGAACAAGGCTTTTGGTACCGAAAATTTTTTCTTTGATGCCGGTGCATAGGATACCCATACGGTGCTAATTTTACAATAATTAAGACCGGCTATAAAGGTGATAAAATGTCAAACGTTGAGGCCGTCATCAAGCAATGCGTGGACGTGTTGGCCCGGATAAAGGACGACGACACGGTGCCCCGCAACATAAGGCGAAGCGCTGATAGCGTGAAAAACATACTGCTCGACTCGAAGGAGAGCCCCGCGGTGAGGGCCGCCTCGAGCATCTCCATACTGGACGAGATCTCCAATGACCCCAACATACCGCTCCACACCCGCACTCTGATCTGGAACATCGCGAGCCAGCTGGAGACCATATCCGTGGAGGGTTGAAAAGCCCGCGAACCCCCCGGCTTCCACTGGAGACGTCCCGTGTCCGCCCGGGCCGACCATCAAATTCATATATGATGATTCCATTCATACCGCGTGATAATGGAAGTTGGAAGTGTCCATTAGTGACAATAGTTGTGAGTGAAGACGATGAAGATGCGGATTATAGTCCGTTCGCTTTTTTAGAAACGACCGTCACGGACGACATTTTGAACGTATCGCACGATTACCGGTACCAGAAAATGGGCTACTACGTGTCCATGCACGCCGAACTCTGCGGCTGCCGGGTGACCCCCCGCTGTTCCGATATTCTGGACACGCACCGGAACCCGTTGCTTCTGATCCGCGCCTCGCTGGCGGGCATCCCGTGCCTGCCTTACACCCTCGTGGCCGGCTATCAGCGCAATATGTACCCGGCCCTGTGCTTCGCGGTGAACCCCTATACCTGTAACTCCGTAACTCAGGTTAAGAGCGAGTCCCAGATGTACAGGACCATCAAGAGCCTGGGCGTGAATAACCGGTACCCGGTGTCGGTGCAGCCCCTGGTGGGCGAGGTGCGGGAGGCGGTGCAGGTGTTCGGCGAGACCGATATGCCCGAGGCGCGGGCCATCGCCCGGAAATTCTATGAGACCTTCCGGATCCCGATAGGTAAGCTAGTCGTGCAGGTGGCCGATGGCGAGGCGAAGCTTTGCCACTTCGAGCCCGCCCTGAAGAAAGAGGTGGACTGGTCCCTCGTAAGGGAGAAGGTTCGCGCCCTCAAGAGCTGCTAGATAAAAACGGGTTTGAGATGAAGATCGGGTGTTTCGTAGAGAAGTATAACTTCCATACGAAGGAGGAGGCCGGAGCGCTTGAGATGTTCAAGGGGACGGCCGAGGCGAACGGCCACCTCTTCGAGTATATTTTTAAGAAGGACCTGAACCGCATTCCCGAGTACGATGCCGTATTCATCAGGGCCACGACGGACCCCATGAACACGGCCTACGTCGTCTCCCGGACGGCGGAAGCCCTGGGCAAGGTGGTCATAGACGACCCCCACTCCATCCGCGTTTGCTCCTCCAAGGTAGTCCTGGACGACCTGTTCAGGCAGAATAACATCCCGTCGCCCCGGTCGCTCCTGTTCGACGGCAACTACGACCCCGGGAACCTGGAGCATATATTTGAGTACCTGGGCGTTCCCCTGGTCCTGAAGGCCCCGTACACGAAGTTCTCGTCGCACGTGGAGAAGGCCTCCTGCGAGGCCGAGTTCAAGGCCATAGCGGCCCGTTATTTGCGGAACGCCACTCCCATCGTCCTGCAGGAGTTCATGCCCTCGGGCTTCGACTGGCGGGTGGGGGTGCTCGACAACAAGCTCCTTTATTTATGCAAGTACTACATCCCCCGGGGCGGGTGGAAGGTAAGATCGCTGATCAACGGCAAGAACGAGTGGGGCCGCGTGGCCCCCATTTTCCGCCGCAACGCCCCCAAAAAGCTCGAGGAACTCGCCGTGAACATCACGAAGTGCGTAGGCGACGGGCTCTACGGCCTGGACATAAAGGAGATCGACGGCGAGTTCTACTGCATCGAGGTCAACGACAACCCCAGCTTTTACCTGGGCCAGGAGGACGGCAAGGATCCTGATTTATACGAGAAGATCATCGGCCGGCTCGCTTCGGGCAGGCCCGTCATGCCGGGCACTTACCGGCTCTATGGCGAGGCCATTTAGCCGGGGAAGCCATAATAGGACGGGCAGTGGGGGCGCGCGAAAAAAACATGAAAAAGTATAAGTAACTATAAGTACGTAAAACCCTTTCGCAACCGATAGTGTTATGGCACGTTTTATGTGCGCTCCATATCATTGGTTTAGTCTAATCCGTTTATCGGAGGAATCAGATGGCAGTAGTTTATGACGTGCCCGCCACAGTTTTCGTAATTAAGGCGGGACAAAAACTGAAGGAGACAGGTAAAGTTCATGCCCCGGAGTGGGCAGCGGACGTGAAGACCGGCACCCACCGCCAGTACCCGCCTATCCAGCAGGACTGGTGGTACACGCGGTGCGGATCCATTCTTCGCAGGATCTACATCGACGGCCCCGTCGGCGTGCAGAGGCTGCGCTCGTTATATGGCGGCAAGAAGAACCGCGGCGTCAGGCCGGACAGGCACGAGAGGGGCAGCGGCTCCATAATCCGCGACGCGCTACAGCAGCTCGAGAAGGCCGGGCTCGTGAAGACCATGAAGGGCGGCAGGGCCGTGACCCCGCAGGGCATGGCGTTCCTGGACAAGGTCGCCACCGAGATGGTCGCCGAAAAACAGGCGGCGCCCGCCCAGGCCTGAAAAAATTGCTTTAAATACGGGAGACCCCAATAATAAAGTGATACGGATGAGCGGCGACGAACTGGACGAGATACGGCGGCGCAAGATCGAGGAGATCCAGAGGGCACAGGCCGATGCCTATGCCCAGGAGCGGCAGCGCCAGCAGCTAGATCAGCAGAAGTCCGCTGTCCTGCGCCAGATACTCACCCCCGAGGCGCGCGAGCGCCTGAACACGATCCGCATGACAAGGCCGGAGTTCGTGGCCAGCGTGGAGGCACAGCTCATAGCCCTGGCCCAGTCGGGCCGCCTTGCGAAGCAGATCGACGACGCACAGCTCGTCAAGATCCTGGAGCAGATCCAGCCCAAGAAGCGGGACATCAAGATAAGACGTATCTGAGATGAAGGTGCAGGTTTTATACAGCGGGGGCCAGGATAGCTCGCTATCCGCGGTCCTGCTCGAGCCTTTCTTCGACGTGGAACTCGTGGCATGTTCGTTCGGCTCGGACGCGTGGCAGCACGCGCAAAAAGCCGCCGAGACCATTGGGTTTCCGTTCAGGACGATGAGGCTGGGCCCCGAGGTAATGGACGGCTGCGTCGACCTTATACTAAAATACGGGTATCCCCGGTACGGCATCAACTACGTGCACCGGATGGCGCTCGAGGCCCTGGCGGCCGGCGGCGGCTTTATCGCGGACGGCACCAGGCGCGACGACCACTCGCCGCTGTTGACGGCGTCCGAAGTGCGAAGCCTCGAAGGCCGCTTCGGCGTATCATACATCAGGCCCCTGGCGGGCTATGGCAGGCATGCCATCGACGCCCTCGTGCGCGAGCGCTTCGAGATCGTCGAGGGCCCGGCAATAGAAAAGGCCGACTACGAGGCCGAGATAAGATCATCCATCATCGAGAGATTCGGGAAGAGGACCGCCAAGAGGCTTTTCCCGGAGGAACACGCCCAATCGAGGGTAATGAGAAGGTTACAAAAATGACGAAGAAGAGTAAGGGCAAGAAGATCAGGTTGGCCAAGTACACCAACCAGAACCGGAGAGTCCCGGCGTGGGTCATCATGAAGACCAACAGGGCCGTCATGACCCACCCGAAGCGCAGGAGCTGGCGCAGGACCAGCCTACCAGAGTAAGGTGGCAGCATGGCAGAAGAGGAGCAAGTCTACACCATTCCGCTCGACACCGAGGGGTATCCCCACTGGAAGAAGGGCAACCTGGCCGTTAAAAAAATAAGGCAGTACCTGTCCAGGCACATGAAGGTGGACGAGGATAAAATAAAGATCAACGCGCCGCTCAACGAGGCCGTGTGGGCCCGGGGCATCAGGAAGCCGCCCCGCAAAATAAGAGTAAAGGCCATAAAGACCGAGGACGGCGTCGAGGCCGATGTCGTCGGCGAGTAAGCGCGTGATATAGTGATCAAGCAGCTTGACTTTTACGGCTATCCATACGTGGGGATATACGCCTCCAACACGGAGGACTACGTCGTGCTGCCCCCCGACCTGCCCCGGCACACGGCCGAGGAGGCGGCGGAGGCGCTTGACGTGGACGTGATCCGCACGCTCATCAACGACAGCACGCTCATCGGCTCAATGATGACGGGGAACAGCAACGGCTTCATAGTGAGCGACCTGGCCCTGGACAGGGAGGTCGCCGTTTTAGAGAGAAGCCTGCCCGTGGCCCGCCTCAAGGGCAGGATGACAGCCACGGGCAACATCGTCCTCGCGAATGATACGGCGGCCCTCGTGCACCCGGCGCTGACCGACAGGCACCTCGACGTAATAAAGAAAACGCTCAAGGTGGACGTCAGGCGGGGCACGATCGGAGGCCTGAAGACCGTCGGCATGGCCGGCGTGGCCACCGGCAAGGGGCTGCTCGTGCACCCGAGGGCGACCGAGGAAGAGTTAAGCGCGCTTGAGGATTTATTCCGATTGCCGGTCGACATCGGCACGGTGAGCTTCGGGTCGCCGCTCGTGGGCTCGGCCATCCTGGCCACGACCAGGGGCCTGGTGACAGGCACCAGGACGTCGGGCCCGGAGCTGGGCAGGATCGAGGACGCGCTAGGGTTCATAGGAGAGTGAAGTTATGGCGAATTACATCGTAGAGGGTAAGTTCAAGGCTGGAGTCCAGTGGGAGAATTTTTCCAAGGAAGTCGAGTCCAGCAGCGAGAAGAACGCCCGTGAAAAAATACTGTCCATATTCGGCAGCAAGCACCGCGTTAATAGGAATCTCATCAAGATCGAATCGGTCAAGGAAGTATAAAGATAAAGGAGAATAGAGAAATGCCAGATGGAAATCCGGCCCCGAAAGAGAACGAGGAAAAGATCCGGGAGCTGATCGCCCGCATACAGCTCAACCAGCAGCGCATGGACGCCCTCCAGCAGCAGGCGAACCTGATCCAGCTTTCCCTGAACGACCTGGACAACGCCCTCCTGGCGCTGACCACCCTCGAGGGCAAGGGCGAGGGCCTGGAGATGCTAGTGCCCATCGGCGCGGACTCTTTCGTCCACGCCAGGCTCTCGGACCCCGACAGGGTCATAATCGGCCTGGGCGCAGGCGTGAGCGTGGAGAAGGGCGTCGCCGACTCCAGGGGCATCATCCAGGGCCGCAGGAGCGAGCTTGAGAAAGTCCTCCTCGATACGTCCGGCGCCATTGACCAGGTGGCCTCCGAGCTTGTGCGCCTGCAGCAGGAAGCCCAGAAGTACCAGTGACCTTGAGGCCAAATGTTCGACAAGCTCCGGGAGAAGCTCAACGACTTCAGGAAATCCATAGACGATAAGCTGAAGGCGTCCCCGCAGCCCGAACCGGAGGCTTCCAAAGAGCTTAATGCCGTTTCTGAGGAGAGGGCCGGGATCCTCGACAGGGCCGCGGCGCTGACCCGCGGCGAGGTCATTTTAAGCGAGAAGGACCTGGAGGGGCCGCTGTGGGAGCTGGAGATGGCCCTGCTGGAGAGCGACGTGGCGCTGCCCGTCGCCGAGTCCATCATCGACCGAATAAAAAAAGACCTGAGCGGCCAGCACAAGAAGCTTTTAAGCTCCACGGGCGACATCGCGGAGGACGCCCTCAGGGATTCCATTTTGAGCATTTTGAGCGCCCACACGCTCGACTTCGAGGATTACGTTAAGGGCCACGAGAAGCCCGTCACGGTCGTTTTCACGGGGGTGAACGGCACGGGCAAGACCACCACGATCGCCAAGCTGGCCGAGCTACTCAAGGAAAAGAAATACGGCGTGGTCATCGCTGCGGGCGACACGTTCAGGGCGGGCGCCATAGAGCAGCTCGAGAAGCACGCCGAGCGCCTCAACGTAAAGATGATAAAGCACCAGCAGGGCTCGGACCCGGCCGCGGTCATCTACGATGCCGTCGCCTTCGCGAAGTCGAACAAGAAGGACGTCGTCCTGGCCGACACGGCGGGCCGGCTACACACGAACGTCAATTTAATGGAGCAGCTTAAAAAGATCAGCCGCGTCATCAATCCTGATCTGGTGATCTTCGTGGACGAGGCAATCGCGGGCAACGACGCCGTGGAGAGGGCTAAACTGTTCAACGAGGCCGTCCCCATCAGCGGCTCGATATTGACCAAAGCGGACGCCGACGCCAAGGGCGGGGCGGCGATCTCCATCGCCCACATCACCGGCAAGCCTATAATGTTTTTGGGCGTGGGCCAGGAGTACAAGGACCTCAAGAAGTTCGACCCCGAGTGGTTCGTGGACCGGCTGCTGGAACGTTGAGGAAAAACGCCTGCATATCTTTTTCGCACCAAAGCTATTTGAAATCGCGGCAGCTATTGACTCTAGACATGAGGCCGCTCATCTACGGTAACGGCACGCTTTTGGTATGCGTGGACGAGCGCGGCGTGGTCCGCGACTTCTATTATCCTTACGCCGGCATGGAGAACCATGGCGGCTGCATACGCCTCGGGCTTTACGACGTGGACCTGAAGAAGTTCGGCTGGCTGGACAAGTGGGACCTGAAGCAGCAATATGAGGGCTCCTCGCTCATCGGGGAGAGCGTCTACGCGAGCGGGGGCTTCGACGCGGCCATAACGGTGAGGGAGATGGTCCACCACGAGCTGAACTTTTTCCTGCGCTCCGTCGAGGTTAAAAACATAACGAAAAAGCCCAAACGTTTCCGGCTTTTCTCTTCCCAGAACTATCACATACTGGAGAATAATTACGCCAACACAGCCGTACGGGACGGCCCCATGGTGAACCACTACAAGAGGGACCGCTTCATCGTCCAGAGCTCGCTGCCCGCGTTCGACCAGTTCACGACCGGCATTTCGCAGTGGAGGGGGATGGAGGGCACCTGGAAGGACGCCGAGGACGGCGTGCTGGCGGGGAACGTCGTGGCCCATGGGACCGTGGACTCGACGCTGGGATGGACCCTTCCCGAACTGGAGCCGGGCAGGGCGTCGACCGTACATTTCTGGGCATGCATTGGCAGGAACTTCCCCGAGGCAAAGCGCATCGACGACTGGATACGGGCGAGGGACGTCGAGACGATCTACCATGCGGGCCGCCGGTTCTGGGGCCCGTTCTGCACGAAGGCCCGAAGCCCCGATTCATTGAGCAGGCTTCCGCCCTCGATCCGGGAGGCATACGCCCGGAGCATTCTTACCGTGGCCTGCCACCTGGACAGGGGCGGCTCGATCATCGCGTCGTGCGACTCGCACATAAAACAACAGGGCGCCGACTACTACACGTACTGCTGGCCCCGGGACGCGGCGTGGGTAGCCGTGGCGCTGGACCGGGCGGGCTACGGCCACCTGAGCATGAATGCCTTCAGGTTTTTCAAGAAGATCATAGATCCTAAAGGTTTTTTCCGGCATAAGTACACCCCCGCCGGCGACCTGGGGAGCACCTGGCACCCCCTCCCGATGATACAGATAGACGAGACCGCCACCCCCATATACGCCGTTCACGTGCACTGGCTCGAGACCGGGGACGTCCGGGAGCTATCCTCACTGTACGAGCCGCTGGTCAAGCCGGCCGCCGATTTTTTAGCGGCGTTCCTGGACGGCAGCTTGCCGAAGCCGAGCTTTGACCTGTGGGAAGAGCGCAAGGGGGTCTATACCTATTCCTGCGCGTCCGCCTTCTCCGGCCTCCGGAGCGCCTCCGCTATAGCCTCGATACTGGGCGACGAGGAGCGCGCGGGCCGGTGGGGCCGGGCGGCCCTCTCCGTGCAGGAGACGGCCGTGAGTAAGCTGTACGACCCAACGCTCGGCCGCTTCAGGAGGGGCGTGGACGATGATACCGTGGACGCTTCGACGTTCGCCGCCTGGTACTTCGGGCTGGTGAATGAAAACGATCCGATGGCCGCCGGGACCATGAGCGCCATCGAGAGAGAGCTTCTTAGGCCGGGAGGCGGCGTGGCACGCTATGCGGGCGACGGCTACCAGGGCCCCATGAATAGCTGGCCGCTGTGCACGCTATGGCTGGCTCAGTGGCACATCCGCGGGAAAAACCTCGGCAGGGCCATGGAGCTCATGGAGTGGTGCGCTAAAAATTCCGCCCCCACGGGCCTCATGCCCGAACAGGTGGGGGAGAACGGGGAGCCGACCTCGGTGCTGCCCCTCGCATGGTCCCACTCGACCTTCATTTTAACCGTCATAGAGTACCTGAAGGCGCTCGATAAAGGATAAAAAGAAGAAGAACGCCCTTTACCCCTTTATTTCCCCTGGAAACCCGCCCCTTTACGATCGTTTTTCGGCGGAACACAAAGCTTTTATCCCTTCGTTTAAAACACAATCAATATATCAGGTATTGGTAGGTCATGAAATGTTCATTTCAAAAATATCGATCATAGCTTTGATGGCTATAATGCTCATGGCGCCGGCGCTGGCGGCCGAGCCGACTCTGGAGTGGTCGCACCAGATCGGCCAGCCGGGACAGGGCGGCGCGTACATATCGGCGTCGCCCATATACAACAACGGCGTATTATACGTGTGCTCCTACGACGGCGTCATCTACGCCATCCAGTCCCAGAGCGGAGTGCCCCAGTGGAAGTTCAACGCGGGCTCGACAATTTTCTCCACGCCCGTCTACCGCGACGATACGCTGTACGTGGGCACCAGCAATGGCACATTTTATGCGATCGACGCCCTGTGGGGCAGTGAGAAGTGGCGGTTCAAGGCGAAGTCGAACGTCGACTCCACGCCGCTCCTCATGAACGGCATCGTGTTCCTGGGCTCCGACGATACGAACGTCTACGCCCTGGACCCTGCCAGCGGCTCCGAGCTGTGGAACTGCAGCGCCGGCGGCGGCATTTCCACCGCCCTGGAGGACTACGACAACGTTATCTACGCCAGCACGAACGACGGCAAGGTCGTCGCCATCGATCCTTATAACGGAAGGGTCAGGTGGACCGTGAACGTGGGAGAGAGGGCATACTCGCCCCTGGCCCAGGAAGGCGACCTTTACCTGGGCACCTACGACGGCTATTTGCTGTGCATGGAGCACTACCAGGGGGGCACAAAATGGAAGAACCAGACCGGGGGCGCCATCAACTCTAAGCCCGCCTACTATGGCGGCAACATCTACATAGGCTCCTGGGACGGGTACTTATACTGTTTCAACGCCACCACGGGCAAGGTCGTGTGGAAGTACCGGACCGGGGGAGCTATCAAGGCGTCCCCGCTCATCGATAAGGCAAAGGGGGTCGTTTACGTGGGCTCGGGCGATAACTACCTGCACGCCGTCGACGCCAGCTTCGGCCTGCCGTACTGGAGGTACAAGGTCGATTCGCCGGTCTATTCCACCCCCATCATCGTGAACGGTAAGATATACTTCTGCTCGTACGGGGCCAGCTCGGGCGGGGGCACGGTGTACTCGCTGACGTTGCCGGACAAGCTGGTCATGGCCACGCCCACCCCGGGCCCGACGATGGCACCGACCACCACGGCGGCGCCGACCCAGACCCCGGTCGTCGTAACCAGCAGGCCGCCGTCGCCGACTCCGGCCTCTCCCGGGTGCCAGCTGGCATCCGCCCTGGGCGCAATGCTATGCGCCTTCGCGCTGGCCTATAATAGGCGATAAGGCCCCGGCCATTTTTTAGCCAAATTATTTATTTTAGCAATTATATTTTAATATGAGGTTGGGCATTGGACGTTTTTCGGGTGGACACGGGCGCCAGCGGGCCGGCGTATCTCAGGCTGAACCCGCTTAAAACGAGCAGGGTCGCCTTCAACGTGTACCAGTTCCAGCCCTGGCAGGCGCTCGGCATGCACCGGCACCCTGACAGCGATGAGGTTTTCTACGTCATCGACGGCCGCTGCCTGTTTTACGTAAACGACGAGTCCGGGACCATCGACGTCAACCACGCGGTCTATATACCGGAAGGCACGATGCACGCAGTGCTCTCCTGCTCGAGGGCGACGCTGCTCTCGGTGCAGGGCCCCGTGCCGGTGACGTCGGTCTATGGGAAAGGGCTCGAATACTTCTGCCCCGCCTGCCAGCTGGAAACCCCGCTCCCCACGGGCAGGCGGACGGGCGACGTGGCCCGGTGCCCAAGGTGCAGGGCCGTCCTCAGGCTCACTGAGGCGGGAGAGGCCTTCGACGCAGAGCTCCTCGAGGCGCCGCCGGCCCGCACTTAGATGGCCGCCGCCGTGGCTCCCTGGCTCTGCTCGCTCATTTGCTCGAATTTTTTTAGCAGGTACGGCAGCGGCGGCGTGTTCGGCGGGCTGACGCCCCGGTAGGCGTACTGGACCGTGCCGTCCCTGCCTATTACGAACCCGGCAGGCCAGCACCATTCCTCCTCGGGATCGTACACGTCATACTGCCTCGTGACCTTAAGCCCCGGGTCGGAGAGAGCCGTGAACGGTAAACGGAGCGCCTCCGCCGTGGCCCTCGCCTTTTCCGGCAGCTCAGGCGTGACGGCGACGACCTCCACGCCAAGCTCCCGGAGCCTCGGGTAGGCCCCCGCCAGCTCCTCCAGGTATCTGACGGATTCCCTGTCAAAGCCGCCCCGGTAAAACGTTAAAAATACTATGGCCTTGCCCATGAGGTCGCCGAGCCGGAACGGCTTTCCGGTAAAATCGTTGAGCGTGAAATCCTCGGCCTGGCTCCCAACGTCCAGGCGTAACACGAGCTTGTACATATTAAAAAATTATAGGGGCCATCATAAAAAAATATGCCAAATTATCATCAAACCCGCCTCGTTTTTATAAACATACAGGTAGACATTCAACCATCGAAGGGGATGGAGCAATGGCCGGTGCCGGAGGGCGGTTATTCAGGGCCATAATAAGCGCCTTGAAGGACGTAGCGGTCACGCTGGCGTTCGTGCTCATATTGACGGGGGGCCTGTACGCCTACGCGGGCGTGTGGCCGCCCATGGTGAGCGTGGACGGCTCGAGCATGTACCCCCACCTGAGGGCGGGCGATTTAGTTATATTGAGGGGCAAGGACCGGGTGGCGGTCACGACGAGCTGCGATGCCGTCACCGGCGGCTACAGGAAGTTCGACGGCTACGGCGACGTCATAGTCTATAGCCCGATGGGGAACCGGTCCCGGGTCCCGGTGATCCACCGCGCTGCGTACTGGGTGGACGAGGGCCAGCCCATGTGGCCGGGCGGCCCCCGGGCGCCGCACCCGGGGTACATCACGCTAGGCGATAACAACTTTTTTTATGACCAGAGCACCTCCATTTCCCCAGACGAGCCGGTGAGGCCGGAGTGGGTCCTTGGGGTCTCTCAAATCAGGATACCATACCTCGGGCTGCTGAGGGCGTTAATAAGAGCGCCTTCCTTAAAAAAGACGTTTATGGGCCTAGCTATCCACGGGCTTTTCGCTGAACCGCTGCTGCGGCTCGAAGTAGGGCCTGGCGTCCTTTAAAGTCCTCAGCCGGTAATCGTCCAGCAATACTTTTCGGGTGTTCTCCGCCGGGACGCTCAGGGCGATCTCCTTGGTTCGGCCGTACCTGCCCTTGCTCACGACGATGGCATTGATGATGCCGAGCATATCGAGCTCTGATATCAGGTCAGTGACCCTTCTTTGCGTCAGCACGTCCATGTCTATCATGCGGCACAGCCGGCGGTACACGTTGTAGACGTCGCCCGTGTTGAGCTCGTGAGAGCCGGCCGAGTCGAGCTGCACTATGCTGAAGAGGACCAGCTTGCTCTGCGTGGGCAGGGTGCGGACCACCTCGGTGATGCGGTCGATCTCGATCTTCTCTCTCGCTTTCCGGACGTGCTCCTCCCTGACCACAGTGTCCCGGAGCCTCTCTGCCAGCTCGGCCGAGACGCGCAACAAATCCAATGCCTTCCGGGCGTCCCCGTGCTCCTGGGCGGCGAATGCGGCGCACAGCGGGATGACCGCCTGCTCAAGGGTTTTGTCCTTGAAGGCCATCTTACTGCGCTGCTCCAGGATGTCCCGCAACTGGTCCGCATTATAAGGCGGAAAAATAATCTCCTCCTCCCCCAAAGAGGACTTCACCCGCGGGTCCAGATAATCAGTAAATGTCAGATCGTTGGAGATGCCTATGATGCTGACCTTAGCTTTTTTCAGGTCGCCGTTGATCCTGGATAAGTTATACAGGATGTCGTCGCCGCTCTTCTTCACCAGGTTATCTATCTCGTCCAGGATGATGATGGCCACCTGCTCCTTCTTGTCCAGCGCCTCCCGGAACTCGTTGAAGACCTGGTCCGTCGGCCAGCCGGTGATGGGCACATCTCGGTTATAATGCCTGGCCAGATGGGCCAGGATCCTGTACTGGGTATCGATGCGCTCGCAATTAATAAAGAGCACCTTACACTCGATGTTCATCTTCTCAGCCAGGTCCATCAGCCGCTTGCTCACGCTCTCCAGAGTGGCGGTCTTGCCTGTCCCCGTCTTGCCGTAGATCAGGATGTTGGACGGCGACTCCCCACGAAGGGCGGCTACCAGTATCTCGGCCACGGAGTTGATCTGCTCTATGCGGTGGGGGAGATAGTCGGGAGTGTACGAGGGCCTTAGGACCTCCCGGTTCGCGAAGATCGGCTTCATGCTCAGGAGGTTCTCGAACAGCCTGTCGATCGTGCTCTCCTCCGGGCTCTCCTTCACCAGGTCTTCGAACAGCCCCTTACCCTGGCCAGTATCCTGCTGCGAGGCCTGCTGAGATGTAGGCTGCAGTGGAATGGTTTTATCGATTAGCATGTAACTCCTCCCAAACCGAGCGTTTCCATATGAAATGATAGTGTCTCGGTATATTAATAGTTGCGGTATCCACAACCCCCTTATTTCTCGTGGAATAATCTTAATTAAAAGGATATTTTAACATTTAGAATGTAAATTAAACATATTAATGTGAATTATGTATGAATGGCTATACATTTTGAAAAATAAACTATAATAAACAAAATAGCCTCGACGTTAACCCACGATTTCCTGTGGAAATTCTCCCGGGCCATGCACCCCCACCCCATTATTTCCACTGGAAAAATGAAAATACAAACTTATCGTTTGTATTAAACAATAATGAAAATACCTTGTTGCATGGGTTAACAACTCATTGTATATATAATTAACTTTCATTCAATTGCAAATTAACCTATTATTTATTATATTTATACTTAGTAATATATAAGCGGTTATTTGCCATCCTTGAAATTATTATCAAATTTTTATCAGAATTTAACCCAAATATTACCTGCAGGTCATATAAATCCGTCTTCCATCTACCTGTTTACCATCTCCGTATCGTTCGCAAGTTTATGCAGACATAAGTAATATTTTCCATAAGAAATAAAGGGGTAGGTCTTCTGGCACTCGATAAAAGAGTATCAGAGGGCGATCTAGGCTTAAAGATCCCATGAAAAAATTAACACGAAAAAGTTATTTACCATCCCCGTCCCTATAGGGCGACAAAGGTGAATGATATGTTCCCGGGAATGGGAGGAAAAGGCATCAACCCAAGGCAGCTCGAAAGGCAGATGAAGGCCATGGGCATCGACATGTACGAGATCGAGGGCGTGAAGCAGGTGATCATAAAAACGGCCGAAAAGGAGATCGTGTTCAACGACGCCCAGGTCACGGTCATCGACGCCAGGGGGCAGAGGATGTACCAGGTCGTGGGCACGCCCGAGGAGAAGCCCCTGGAAAAGGAGATACCCGAGGCCGATGTCCTGCTGGTGGCCCAGCAGGCCAGCGTGCCGAAGGAAGTGGCGAAGCAGGCGCTCATGGAAACGAAGGGCGACCTCGCCGAGGCCATCCTCAAGCTATCGGGCGGCAAGTGACGCTGTAATATGATCGCTCATGGAGAGTTCGTGCTTCTCAAGGCTGCCGGCGGCCGGGAGTATTTTTTAACCGTAGGGGACGAAAAGCTACACACCGACCTCGGCACCGTTGAGCTTAAGCAGGTCGAGGGGATGGAATGGGGGTCTGTGGTGGAGTCGCACCTGGGCAAGCCCTTTACAGTCTTAAAGCCCAGGGCCCCGGACTTTTTTAAGCACATCAGGCGCACCGGCGCCCCCATGATGCCCAAGGACATCGGCGCCATCATCGCGCACACGGGCATATGCCCGTCGGACGTCGTCCTGGACGCGGGCACCGGCTCGGGTGTGCTGGCCATATACCTGGGCACCATCGCGAGGAAGGTCATCTCCTACGAGGCCAACGAGCAGTTCGTGGACGTGGCCCGTAAAAACGTGGCCCACGCGGGCCTGTCCAACGTGGAGGTGCGCCACGGGGACATCCTCCGGGAGATCGGCCTCGTGGAGGGCCCCTTCGACGTGGTCACCCTGGACATGCAGGAGGCCTCCGGCGTCGTAGAAGGCGCCCATAAGAAGCTCAGGACGGGGGGATTCATAGCCGCCTACTCGCCCTTCTTCGAGCAGGCGACCGAAGTCAGGAAGGCCGTCGATCTGGCCGGATTCCAGGAGATCAGCACCATCATAGTCAACGAGCAGGAGCTCGAGGTGGGCAAGCGCGGCACCCGCCCCTCCACGAGGGTCGGGCACACAGGCTTCATCACCATCGCCCGCAAATGACCCGCAAAAACGGCTTTTTCCAGCGGAAATAAAGGGGTAACATCCCCCATTGGGCAAAAATCACCTTTTAGGGAGCCAGCCTTCAGCGGCCGTATTTGGCGTGGGCTTTGGCCAGGTCCTGGGACGCCAGCGCTCCCAGCAGCGATAGCTCGCCGGCCAGGCCCGCGGAGGCGACGATCTCGGCTAATTTTTTAGCGTTGGAGCCGGGCGGGGTCCCGCTGCCGCGGACGCCCAGCATGCTCAGACACTCGCTCTGAGTGGCGAGGCCGGTGCCGCCGCCGACCGTGCCCATGGGCAGGCTCGGATAGGAGACCGAGAAGTAGAGGTCCTCGCCCTCCATCTCTACGGACGTTATTGCGTTGCTGCCCTCGACCACGTGCGCCGGGTCCTGGCCGCATGCGATGTACATGGCCGCCACGATGTTCGCGACCTGGGCGTTAAAGCCGAACGACACCGCCCGGGCGCTCCCTAAAAAGTTCTTCCGGTAGTTCACGTCGCACATGTCCTCCGGCGTGGCCCTGAGCCTGTCTATGACTATGCGCCGGGGCACGATGACCTCGGCCACTGTAGTGCGGCCGCGCCCTTCGATGACGTTAATGGCAGCGGGCTTCTTATCCGTACACATGTTGCTGGAAAGCGCCACGAGCTTGACGTCGAACCGCTTCTCTAACTGGCGCATCACGGCGTCAGAGGCGATGGTCACCATGTTCATGCCCATGGCGTCCTTGGTATCGAACGCCAAGCGTAAAAAAACGCTACGGCCCACCACATAGGGGTCGACCCTGAGCAGCTCGCCATGCTTCGTGGTCGTTCCCACGATGGCCTTCATCTCGGCGAAAAGCTCGGGCGCCCTGACGGCATCGGCCAGGCGCTTCGCCTCTTTCAGATTTTTCGCCTTCACGACCGGCGCCCTGGTCATCTCGTCCTGCATGACGGCCACAGTCACGCCTCCGCTGGCCTTACACACGGAGCAGCCGCGGTTCACGCTGGCCACTAATGCGCCCTCGGTCGTCGCCAGCGGCAGGTAAAAGTCGCCCTTAGCGTAGTCCCCGTTGATCGTTATGGGCCCCGCTATGCCCAGCGGTATTTGCACGGCGCCGATGGCGTTCTCGATGTTCTTCCGGGTGGCGACCTCGGGGTCGTACGAGTACTTGCCGATGTTGGACAGGTCCGCGCCGGTGAGCCTGGAGACGGCCATACGGCGCATGTCCACTGCCTCCCTTCGGGAAGAAGCGCCGTCGTCGGCCTGGTGAAGCTTTAGCTCGCCGTTTGCCAGCTTTTTAATGATGTCCTCGCTCATCCAGTCACCTATAACATGTGGTCCGCGATGTTCTTGTCCAGCACGAACTCGCAGTAGGAGCACCTCAACAGCACGGGTGCCGCCGATTCGACGTAAAACTTAGAGTTGACGGGCTCGTCGCTGTTGGAAATGCAGTTGGGGTTGCCGCACTTGATTATGCCGGCCACGACCTTTGGCATGGCGACCCTGAATTTCTCGACCACCTCATAGTCCCTTATGATGTTGATGGTGGACCTGGGCGCTATGAGGGCGATGGTGTCCACCTCGCCCGGCTCGAGCTCCCTGCCCTCCACCTTGACCACGTCCTTGGCGCCCATGGCCCCGCTGGGGACGTTCATGAGCACGCTGACCACAGTTTTCGTATGGTTACCGATGCCCAGGATCTTTAGCACGTTGAGCGCCTGGCCGGACTCGATGTGGTCTATGACCGTGCCGTTATTTATGGGCTTTACCCTGAGCTCCCTTTCGCTGACGTTCACGCTATGCCTCCTTTTCCAGCACCAGCGAGAGCACGGCCATGCGTATGGGCACTCCGTAGAAGGCCTGCTGGAAATACCTGGCGTGCCTCGTGGAATCGACGCCCGGGTCGATCTCGTTGACCCTGGGCAGCGGGTGCATGATGATCATGTCGTTTTTCACGTCCCCAAGGGTGTCCGTAGTGATACGATAGCTGCCGGCCACCTTGATGTACTCCGACGGGTCGGGGAACCTCTCCTTCTGGATGCGCGTCATGTAAAGCACGTCCGTTTCCCTGAGGGCGTCCTCGATCCTGGGGGTCTCGAGCAGTTCCACGCCATGCTCCCTCAAATAGTTTATTATGCTCCCAGGCATTCGGAGCTGCTCCGGCGACACTAGGTAGAGCCTGGTCTTGTAGAGCGATAGGGCGTACGCCAGCGAGTGCACGGTCCGTCCGTACTTGAGGTCGCCGACGATGGCGACGTTCAGGTCGCCGATGGGCTTCTTGCATTCCTTCCGCATCGTGTAGAGGTCCAGCAGCGTCTGGGTCGGGTGGTGCCCCGCCCCGTCGCCCGCGTTGATGACGGGCACTCTGGATATCTCAGAGGCCATCCGGGCCGCGCCCTCCCGGGGGTGGCGGATGACGATAGCGTCCGAGTAGGACTCGATGATCTTGATGGTGTCGGAGAGCGTCTCGCCCTTGACGACGGACGTGGACTCGGACGAGTCGAAGCCGATGGTGGCTCCCCCGAGTCGCTTCACTGCCGTGTCGAAGGACAGCTTGGTGCGGGTAGAGGGCTCGAAGAAGAGGGTGGCGACCACCCTGTTTTTTAAGAGGTCGAGGCCGCCCCTGCGGGCGTGGGGCTCCAGCCGCTGTGCCCTATCCAGAATAAAATCGATCTCTTCTCTAGAGAAGTCCTTGGTGGATATGATGTGCCTTCTCTCGAAAATCATCGCATATACTTAGCGGCCACAGCATATAAAACGTTTATCTCTGCATTTTTTACAGGCGTATGAAGGAGAAGACGCTCCTCACGTAGCCGAGGAACGGTATCCTGAACTTCGCTACGCCCAGTATCCAGTCGTCCTCCACGGGCGTGTTTGGGCTGACGCCGCTGCTCTGGTCGAACAGGAAGTTATTATCGCCCTGGGTGATGAAGCCGTCGTTGGGCGCCTGAATGCTGCCCTGCCACATGGGCTGGGAGGCGTTAACGTGATACAGTGCCCGGTGGATGACGGGCGTCATGTCCTTGCGGCCGAAGGGCTGGTACACGATGACGTCCCCGTAGGCGCCGAAGGTCGAGTAGCCGCTATTTTTTGCGGCCTCGTAGGTCTCTATCTTCGACTTATCTATGCCCTGGATCAGTATGAGGTCCCCGTCCTGCATGTGGGGATACATGCTCGTGCCCTCCACGCTCACCATGGGCGGCCACACGCCCGCGTATAAATAAAGAACCAGCGCTATCGCCGCGACGGCCGTGAAGGCGAACAGCACGTCCCTCGCCAGCGAGACCCAGAAGTTGTTGCTATTCATGAACGTGTGCACGAGCCCTTTAACTGCCAAGATGACGACTCCTTAATTATATTTATGATTTTAATAATATAAACGTTATTATCTCGGGGCAAAACCTTAAAGTCGCTTCACAAATGATTGGCTTGTAAGTATATGGACGGCATGGATATCATAAAAACGCTGGCGTCAAGGGGCTACATGGTGGAGCCCGATGCCCTGGAGGCCCTCGGGAGCGACTGCGACCCCCGAGTACTGGACAGGATCATTTCAGGGCTGGACCCGTCGGCGCTCACCGTCTCCGTGGGCGACGTGGCGCGCCTCCGCATAATTGAAAATCCCCCCCTGGAGCGTCCACGTTTTAAGGTCCTGTCCGACATAACCAACAATTCTACCTGTATCGGCGACTATGACGAGTTCGTGGGATACTTCAGGGACAGGTACGGCCGGCTGGGGGACATGATGCGCCACAGGATAAGCGCCCGCCCCATCGAGAGCATCAAAAGGAAGAACTTTTCGAGGGGCGAGAAGGCCGAGGTGTCAGTCATCGGCATGGTCTCGGACGTGCGCCAGACGGCAAACGGTAACCGCCTAGTGGAGCTGGAGGACCGGACGGGCTCCACGGGGGCGTTGATCTCCCGGGACAAGGACATATTCGAGACGCCTCTACTGCTGGACGAGGTGGTCGGCGTCACGGGCACCGTGAGGGACGGCGGCCTCCTAATGGCGGACTCCATCATATACCCGGACGTGCCCAACACGAACGTGCCCCGCCGCTCGGAGGAGCCTTCGGTGGCGGCGCTCATCTCGGACATCCACGTGGGCAGCGACACGTTCCTCGAAGGGCCATTTTTACGTTTCATCGACTGGCTGAACGGGGACTATGACGACGATAACGGCCTGGTGTCCCGCCTGAGGTACGTCGTGGTGGCCGGGGACCTGGTGGACGGCATCGGCGTCTACCCCGGGCAGGAGAAGGAATTAAAGATCATGGACATCTACGAGCAATACAAAAAAGCCGCCGGGTACTTCGACCAGTTCCCTAAACATCTAAAGATAATCATCACGCCCGGCAACCACGACGCCGTGCGGCAGGCGGAGCCCCAGCCCGCCCTTCCCGAGGAAATACGCCGCATGTTCAAGCACCCCAACATAACGTTCGCCGGCAACCCATCTGCAGTGGAAATGGAGGGGGTCAGGCTGCTCGTCTACCACGGCCGCTCGCTGGACGACCTGGTGTCGAACCTGCCCGGCGCCTCGTATTCGAAACCGGAGAAGGCGATGGTCGAATTACTAAAGAGGCGGCATTTATCCCCCATCTACGGGGGCAAGGTGCTGATCGCCCCCGAGGCGAAGGACCACTTCGTCATCGACCCGCTGCCCGACATCATGCACAGCGGGCACGTGCACACGGTGGGCGTCTGCCGGTACCGGGGTGTCACCCTGGTTAACTCGGGGGCGTGGCAGTCCCAGACGGATTTCCAGAAGAGGATGAACATCCGGCCCGACCCGGCGAAGGTGCCCGTCATGGACCTCCAGACGGGCGTCGTCAGGATCATAGACTTCGGAAGCTAGCCTGGGCAGGGCTAATGACGCTATAACGAACGTTTTGCCGGGCGTAATAACAGTTTTTACTTCTTAACGGCCTCGTCGTCGGCGGCCGCGATGAAGACGCTCTTCTTATGCTGCGGCCCTTCCTTACTGGCCGGGAACCTGCCGTGGCCGTCCGCCACGATGAAGTGGTCCGCCGGGTCGTCCTCGACCTCGACTTCCTCGATGACGCCGGTGGCCGGGTTCTGCTGGAGCTTCTTTATCTTCCTCGCGCCCTGCCTCGGCGCAGCCTGCGCTGGCGACGGCTTTTCCTCGGGCGCGGCGGCCTGGGGCACGTTACCGTTTCCCGCCTCCAGGGCCGCGTCCAGCATCCTGGCGAGCTCCACGACTTTGAGCTCTAGCCTGGCCAGCTTGCTCTCCATATCCGCGGGGTTATCGTTCAGCCGGGCCTCCACCTGCTTCAGCGCCTCGTTGATGTCCTCGTTTTCCACGCGTACGCCCATGCTGGATAGCTTTTGCTCTATCCGCTCGAAAACTGTAGGTCCTGCACCTTCCATATAGGTATCCTTCCCTTACCTTACTATGATTTTAAATGCAAGGCAGCCGCTTAAAGCTTTTGGTATCTATTTCTAGAAGTATATGGGCTTAGTATATGGGCTTAGTATATGGGCTTAGTATATGGGCTTTTTCTTTCTGGCGGGTCTCCTTCTAGAAATGTTTAGGTTTTTTCCTGGCGGGTCGACGCCCGGCCTGATGGCCGGGCTACTCGGCGTTTTGGGTGCTGCGGTGTCGGGGCCGGTAAGCAAGAGCGCTCCGCGCGGCGTAGCACCCAGCTTCGCACGGCCGCTGATGCGGCGTGCTCGCTCGCAAGCCCTAAGCGACGTTTTACCCTCCGGGAAAAACGTCCATTACCCCGCCACCTCCGCATCCGCTGATGCGGACTGATGCCCAAAACGCCTCGACGACCGCCGATCCTTACACCTTGTTTAGGCTCGGATCGCTTCGCCTATGGTTCCTTTTTTATTCGTTTGCCTTCAGGCAATCTAGAAATCGGGGGTCCACGAGGGGGCGAAGCGAAGCGCAGTCCCCCTTCAGTCTCAGTAAAAGAAGCCGTGGTGCCTAACCATCCTTATACTTCTGGAACGAAGCGCAGTCCCCATTCAGTCCCGGTAAAAGAAAACGTGATGCCAAACCATCCATGTTATTCTAGGCTGCCTAACCATCCATGTTATTCTAGGCTGCCTAACCATCCATGTTCTCGTAACCATCGCTTTTCTTCTACTGCTCGAAGCCATTCCACTTTTTAAAGGCGGCCCTTAGATTGGCCAGGTGCCCCTCGCAGTATAGATCCTCAAGCTTTAAGTCCGGGAACTTCTCGTCGACAAGGGCGCCCATGCAGGCGCTGCACGTGCCCACCTCGTAGACGCCGCACTCAGAGTTGATGCACCGGCCGGGGTTGTCGCAGTGGCCGAAGTCGCCCGTCAGAAGCTCATAGAGCTCGTGCAGGGTGACGACGAGGAGGTAGGCGTCCAGGCTTCCGGGCCCCGGGCACGCATCGGACACGGCCTCCACGCTTTTTGGCACGCCTATGAACGTGAGCCTCTTATAGGGCAGGTTGAAGCCCGTGACGTCCACGTCGCGCTCCATGCCGAACGAAAGGTCGCCCGTCTCCACGAAAATGATACGGGCGCGGCCCTGGGGGTCCCTTAAAAAACGCGCCCGGATGAAGCTCATTGCCACGCCCTGGCCATCCGCCTTGAGCGAGGGGTCGTAATCGAGCTCCATGTCGAAGAGCGACCGGAGCGTCTGCCTGAGCATGGGAAAATCCCGGTTGGTGACCGCTCGCAACATCACTATACAATAAGCCATAACGGCTATAAAAACATGAGTGGAAACAAAAAGGATAAAGTAGTCTCGGATTATTTCTTCTTGGGCTTGGCCTTCGCCTTCGGCTTGGTCGAGCATCCACAGGATTTACACATGGCGTGTCACCTCCCGCGCTCTATATAAAAGTGAAATCTATCTTCTCTCTTAAATATTTATTCCTCTATCGCCCGCCCGCCGGGGCCTTACGCCCTGGAATAAGGATTTATACGAGCGTGTATAATCTGGTGCCGCTAATGTCTTTATACGTAGTCATCGCGCCCTATAAGAAGGACGATTTTAAGGTCTACCCATTGAGGGAAGAGGGCTCACCCCTGTTCGTCGGAGTCCTATCCTTGCAGAACACCGGCAGCGGCATGCGCCCCCTCCGGGTCCGGATCATAAGGGAAAAGGAGGACGAGTACCTGCCGGTCCCCTCGTTCGTCGACCTGCTTAAGGCGTCATCGGCCATAATGACGACGGCGACGGAGCCCCCGCAGGAGGCCGTTATTAACGAAATGCTCGCCGCTTACCAGCTCGGCTCTAAGAGGGTGAGCGCCTGCCGTTTCTGCCTCATGGAGGACAGGGTGACCTTCAAGCGGCCTGACATGGTCCGGTACAAGGGCGAGCTCATCTGCATGGATTGCGCAAAAAAAGAGCTAAAGCGCGAGGTCTCATACAAGGGCCGCTTAACCAGGGCAGGCCTGGAGAGGCTGGAGTCGCTCCTCGTAAAGACGAAGGACCTGGGCCGCGTGGTCGCCCTGCTAACGCCTTCCAACCTGCCGCCGGAGCTGACGAGGTACGACGTCATCCCCGCCTCCCGCGACCCGGTGAAAGTAGTATATTTCAGGGACCTGGACCTGGAGCCGCGGCTGAAGGACATTTTAGCGGAGAGGATGGGCGAGCTCATGCCCGTGCAGGTGAAATCGCTGGAGGCCGGATTATTAAATGGCGACGGCCAGCTCGTCGTTTCGGCCACCGCCACGGGCAAGACGCTCATCGGCGAGATTGCGGGCATGAACAATTACCTGAAGGGAAGGGGTAAGATGCTCTTTTTGGTGCCGCTCGTGGCGCTGGCCAACCAGAAGTACGAGCAGTTCAAGGGCCGATACGGTCCTTTAGGAAGGATAGGCATCCGCGTCGGCACCTCCCGCATCGCCCTGAACGACTTGAAGATGAACGTCAAGCTCGATTCGGATATAATAGTGGGCACCTACGAGGCGCTGGACTTCGTGCTCAGGAAGGGCGAGGCCGGGGCCCTCAAAAAGGTGGGCACCGTGGTCATCGACGAGGTGCACATGCTGGAGGACGAGGAGCGGGGCCACCGCCTGGACGGCCTGATCGCCAGGCTGCGCGCCTGCGCCCCGGGCGCCCAGTTCATATTCCTCTCGGCCACCATCGGCAACCCTAAGGAGATCGCGCGGCGCTTAAGGACACGCCTGGTAGAGTACGAGCACCGGCCCGTGCCCCTGGAGAGGCACCTTATTTTTGCGGGCGCCCACGAGAAGGGGCGGCTCATCGAGGAGTACGCCTCGAAGGAGTCCGCGAAGACGTCCGCGAAGGGGTTCCGCGGCCAGACGATAGTGTTCACCAACTCGAGGAAAAAGTGCCACCAGATCAGCCAGTCCCTCCGTATCCAGTCTGCGCCATACCACGCCGGTTTAACTTATATCCAGCGCAAGAGCGTGGAGGGGCGGTTCGCGAAGGGGGAGCTCAACGTCGTGGTCACCACGGCCGCCCTGGCGGCGGGCGTGGACTTCCCTGCCTCCCAGGTAATATTCGAGTCGCTGACCATGGGCCGGGAGTGGCTTTCGGTGGGCGAGTTCCAGCAGATGCAGGGCCGGGCGGGCCGGCCCGACTACCACGACATGGGCCAGGTCATCGTGCTGGCGGACCCGGAGTTCAGGATGGACGGCGAGACCGAGGAGGAGGTGGCCTTCCGGCTGCTGGGCGGCGGCGTGGAGCGGGTGAACGTCCTTTACGACGAGCCCGAGCAGATGGAGGAGTGCCTGGCAAACGCCTGCATCGCCACCACCGAGGCCGACATACGGCGGATGAACGACGCCACGCTGGGCATCACGAGCGATTCTAAATATATCATCGATAGGTGCGTGGATAAGGGCCTCATGGTCAGGGAGAAAGGCCATATTAAAAATACTCCCCTGGGCCGGGCCATCGCGACCCACTTTTTGGCCGTGGAGGACGCTTTCCTCATCCGTGACCGCATTTACAAGAAGGTGCCGCCGCTGGACGCCGCCGTGGAGCTGGAGCCCTTTGACGCCGCCTACTTCAGGAACGCAGAGAGGCTGTCCCGCATTTTGGGGGTCGGCGTGCCCTCGAGGGCGTTCAGCCCGGCCAGCCTGGACATCGTGTTCTCGGGGGAGTCCATCGCAAAGCTCGACAGAAGCCTCCAGGGGCAGTTCACCGACTTCGCCCGGGAGTTTTTAGACTGTGCGTGCGAGGACGCGCCGTTCTGCGGGTGCCCGGAGCGCAAGTTCAGTAAAAAGGTAGTCGAGTACCGCCTGCAGGGCAAGGACCCCAGGGCCATTTCGAGGGCCATCGCCTCTGACTACGACCTGAGCGCCTTCGACGGGGACATTTTAGGCTACCTGGACAGGCTAACGAGGAACCTGGACGCCATTGGCGAGATCGCGAGGATCCTGGGCAAGCACGACGCCGCCAGGGAGGCGAAGGCGCTCGCCAAAGAGATCGAGGACGCCGGGTAGAAACCATAAATAGTGGGACCACCATAGGTTACTTTTAGCATGCCAATCGTGAAGAGCCGGCTGCGGCTGTACCTGAACACGGACGTCATCCTGAGCCTGCTGGAGGACGAGCCCGGGAAGGCCGATAGCATGGCGAAGCTATTGTACGCGGCGGCGGACGGCAAATACCAGGTGCTCGTGTCGGAGCACACGGCCTATGAGCTGCTGAAGCTGGGAGTGCCTATGGAGTATATCATGCAGGTGCTCCGGCCCCTATTGTTATTGAACGGCAGCGACATCCTGGTGGCCAACTCGGACATCCTGAGGTCCGCTGAGAAGACGATGCGGCAGTATGAAATGCCCTTCATGAGGGCCCTCCACGTGGTGTTCGCCCAGCGGAACAGCTCGCTGGTGCTTACCAGGGATTTGAACTTCATGAACAGGGCCAGGGCCCTCGTCGGGGTCATGGCGCCCGAGGACCTGCTATAAAAAGTCACAGCTTAAGCTTTTTAAGCTCTTCCAGGTAAAGCTGCACGGCCTTGTCCTCGTCGCCGCCCGCCCTCCCGAGGAACTCCTTCCAGGCCTCTTCCTCCATTTTCCCGACGGAGGCGACGGGATGCACGCCCTTGAGGGCGTCCTTGAGGGCGCCCTTCTGGTAATCGACCAGCTGCTTCTGTAAGCCCGCAATGGCCGCGGCGCGGTCGGCGTACTCGCCCTTCCGGACGGCCGCCTCGATCTCGGCCTGGACGTCGATCTTCTCCTCGCTCATCGTATTAATCAGGGCATCCGAGGGTAAAAACCTGTCGTTCGTCTCCCGATATACGGCCGCGTCGAGTATTAGTGATGCGCACGACGGCCCAAAAATTTTAAATATCTTCCTGTATAGCATTGATTCAAGGGTACATAATATGACTTACGTAGACGATGATGACTTTGATGACGTGGAAACCAGGAACGCCGACGAAGAGCTACGAAAGGACGAGGCCGGCCGGTGCGACGAGTGCGGCCTCAAGGTGAAGAAGGAGGACGCCATCCTATGTCCCATGTGCTCTGCCGTCTACCACAGGTGGTGTGCCGCCGAGTGTAACGTGTGCAAGACGCCCTTCGAGGTAAAGGTCGAGGCCAGGAGCGAGAGGGTCAGGAAAAAGGTAAGGCGCTGACCAGTATCATATGACCTGCACTTTCTCCAGCACCATGCCCTCTACGAACATGATGGGGTCCCTTAAGGATTCCTTTATGGCGGAGTCGAGCTTCCACTCCTTGTCCGCGTAGATGGTGAACAGGCCGTCGCCCTTTTTGACGTGCTCGCCCTTCTTCTTGTGCAGCAGTATCCCGGCGCCCTTATCGTGCGGGGCGCCTGCCGTGCGGCAGACGGCCACCAGCCTTTTGTTAAAGATCTCTAAAATGTAGCCGTCCTGGGGGGATAGCACCGTGGCCACCCTGTCGCCGACCGGCACCTGCTCCGACGTCACCTTCGGGTCGCCGCCCTGCACTTCGATGATCTCCCTTAATTTTTTCAGCGCCCTGCCGCTCTTTACTATTTCCGAGGCCATCTTCTGTCCTTCGTTCCTGGCCGAGACGCCGCCCATCTCAAGCATCATGCCTGCTATAGAGACGGTCTTCTCGATTAAGCTCGTCGGGCCCTCGAACTTCTCCAGCATGACCATGGCCTCCTGTACTTCTAAACCGCCGCCGATGGTCCTGCCGATGGGAGAGCCGCCATAGGTGATGGCGCACTCCACGCGCATCTTCAAGCGGTCGCCCAGCTCGATAAAATCCCTGGCCAGCTTCCTGGCCTCCTGTATCGTGGGTATCTTGGACTGATTACCGGTAGGGATGTCCAGCACCATGGTGTCGGCGCCAACGGCGAACTTCTTGGCCATGACCGAAGCGATGAGCTGGCTTTTCGGGTCTATGGAGAGCGGGTATTCGACGCCGATGATCTTATCGTCGGCGGGCGCGATGTTCGTCGCGCCGCCCCACACCAGGCAGCCGCCTACCTTGGTGGTCATCTTTTTCACTTCCTCGGCGCTGAAGCTGACGGGCGCAAGTATCTCCATCAAGTCGGCGCTCCCGCCTGCGCCGGTGATCGCCCGGCTGGCCGTCTTCGGGATGAGGAGCCCCGCCGCCGCTACGATGGGCACCACGCCCAGCGAGATCTTGTTTCCTGGCACGCCGCCTATGCTGTGGTGGTCCATTACGGGGTGCATATCGAAAGAGACCTGCTCGCCGGTCTTGACCATGGCCCTGGTCATCCACTCGATCTCGTCGGCGTCCATGCCGTAAATGTAAGACGCCGTGATAAAGGCGGTCAGCTCAATATCCGTAAGGTTACCGTCCACGATGTCGGCGATGATGTCGTGCATCTCCTCGCTGGTGAGCTTCTGCTTGTCCATCTTTTTCCTGATGAACTGGATGGCCCCGGGCTTCTCGGCGGGCAGCACCTCGACCACCTCGTCGGGGACCGCCTTCAGCGATTCCCAGGCCTCCCTGTACACGCCCACCCTGCCCGGCGGTATCATGGCGTCGGTGGTCTCCACGATGGCAGTGATGGTGTCCCGGTTCTTGACCTGGACGCGGTCGCCCGCGTGGATGCCCAGCTCGTCGGCGTCCAGGGCGTTGATGATTATCTCGTAGCGCCCGACCTCGATGTCGTATGGCTGTGCCTTCAGCTTCATTGGCTTACCTCTAATATGGGGTGTTAATACCGTAAGCGTTGATGGCAAATATACTTTTTTTACTCACGGGGCCGAGCGCCCTGGATAAAAATTATCGTTCTTTCACCTAACAACCGTATAATATGACTTATTAACTTATTTAATAACTAATTAAACCTTTCTACATTAAAGGGAACAGTGATAGACTTTTATTAACGATTAGAACGCTAAACAGGCTTATTTATCTTCAGGGCATATAGGGTGTTGTCGAATAAACGACTCCCCGCCAGGGGATGGAAGAAAGAGAGGTAACGAATATGATCAAGAAGTTCATCACGGCATTACTCGCCCTCGCCATGTTGGCAGCGCTGATGCCCGGTTCCCTCGCTGATACGGGAAACCAGAAGCACTATAATGGAATGATCGGGGCCGATTCGCCCCTTTACACGGTCAAAGTGTATATCCAGAACTTGGACGTCTACCTGACGTTCAACAACACGGAGAAGCTCAAGAAGCAGATGGCTCTCGCCGATGAGCGCCTCGCGGAGGCCGAGGACGCGGCCGATGATAATAATGCAGGAGCTTACGACGCCGCGACCGGCGGATATGTTAACATGATGAACGACATCAATGAGTCGCTCAAGACCGATGTTGACCCGGGTGTCGCATCTGATGTGGTCCCCCTGCTATTGCACCACCAGGAGGTCTTCTACGGTATAATCGATAACAACACCACACCGCTGGTCATCCAGAACCGCACCGTGCTCATCAATGGCGAATTCATGAAGATAAAGAATGGCATGCCATTCTACTACTACAATGGCACGGCGTACTTCATGCCGCCCGGGCAGATGAATAAGATCACCAACGGCAGCAAGGTCCCGCCGGGCTTGGCGAAGAAAGGCTATGTGGTGCCGTCGCCGACGATCGTGAACGGCAGCAAATTATGGCCCTGGGACGAGATCCCCTATCCGACGTCTACAAAGATCAATGGCAATGGCAAGGGCCACGGCAATCCTAATAAATAATGCGATGAGGTAGGCTTAATAGTGGACAACGCCCCTGTGCTACGATATCGGCACGACCGCCTCGATATCCTATTCACATCGGCGTAGCGCTTCGGGGGCGTTGTCCTGACCTTTTTTTGCGAATGATCTCACTTTTATGGGGACCCTCAAATGTACATGGACCGCTCGATCTCGCGAGCTCCCTTGCGCTTAAGCTCCCCGCCGATGCTCTGGTAGTAGCGCACTATGTCCTCCGTGACCGAGGGCTCGGTCAGCTTCAGCGATTCCATGAAGTGCTTCCGCCTCACCACCACGGCGTTCAGGTCCTCGCGCAGGGCCAGCCGGCCCGCCTTCTTGCAGACGGAGGCAATGTCGGCGCCCGTAAAGTTATCCGTCCGCTCAACCAGCTCGTTGAGCATGACGTCGTCGGCCACGGGCATCCGGCGCATGTGCACCTTGAATATCTCCCTCCGCGCCCCCCTGTCCGGCACCGGCACCAGGATGATCTCGTCGAAGCGCCCCGGCCTGAGCAGCGCGGGGTCGATGATGTCGGGCCTGTTCGTGGCCCCTATGACGATGACCCCCCGCAGCTCCTCCAGGCCGTCCAGCTCCGATAAAAGCTGGTTCACGATCCTTTCCGTGACCCGGGGCTCGCCGGCGGCGCTGCCCCGGATGGGCGCGAGGGCGTCCAATTCATCTAAAAACACGATGGCCGGGGCGACCTGGCGGGCCTTTTTGAAGACCTCGCTGATGTGCTTCTCCGATTCCCCGTACCATTTTGAGAGAAGGTCGCTGCCCTTGGCCGTGATGAAGTTAGCCTGGCTCTCGTTGGCGATGGCCTTTGCCAGGAGAGTCTTGCCTGTCCCGGGTGGGCCGTAGAGGAGGACCCCCTTCGGCGCCTCCACCCCCACGCGCCGGAATGACTCTGCATACCGCAAAGGCCACTCCACGGCCTCTCGCAGAAGCATTTTGACCTGGGAGAGCCCCCCTATGTCCTCCCAGGTCACGTTGGGCACCTCGATCATTATCTCACGAAGCGCCGAAGGCTGAATGATCTTGAGGGCTTCCTCGAAGTCATGCCTGGTCACCCGAAGCCGCTCGAACACCTCGTGCGGCAGGGCCTGGTCCTTCATGTCGATGTTGGGCAGCACCCTTCTCAGCACGTTCATGGCGGCCTCCTTGCACAGGGCCGCGATGTCGGCTCCCACGAAGCCGTAGGTCCGGTCGGACAGCTCATCGATGTCCACGTCCGGCGTGAGCGGCATGCTCCTGGTGTGTATCTGGAATATCTCCCTGCGGCCGGACTTGTCCGGGACCCGCAGCTCGATCTCACGGTCGAAGCGGCCTGGCCTCCGAAGGGCGTTATCGATGGCCTCGGGCCGGTTCGTGGCCCCGATGACGATGACGTTCTTCCTCGACTTCAGGCCGTCCATCAGCGAAAGGAGCTGGGCGACGACGCGCCGCTCGACCTCGCCGGTGACCTCGGCGCGCTTGGTGGCGATGGAGTCCAGCTCGTCTATGAAGATGATGGCCGGGGAGCTGTTCTCCGCCTCCTTGAACACGTCCCTCAGGTGCTGCTCGGACTCCCCGTAGTACTTGGACATGATCTCCGGGCCGTTGATGGAGGTGAAGTAGGCGTCCGACTCGTTGGCGACGGCCTTGGCCAGGAGGGTCTTCCCCGTGCCCGGCGGCCCTAAAATCAGCACCCCCTTGGGCGGGTCGATCCCGAGCCTATGGAAAAGCTCAGGGTATTTCAGGGGCAGCTCGATCATCTCGCGGATCTTAACGATGGCGTCCCGTATCCCGCCGAGGTCCTCGTACGTGACCTCGGGCACCTCATCCTTTATCACTTCTGTCGCCTCAGGCAATAGCTGAATCTCCGTCACCTCCGTTATCTTGACCACGCCGGCCGGGACGGTCGACGCGATCGCCAGCTTGACCTCGCCCAGGCCGAACGAGGGGCTTGAGAAGAAGTCCCGAAAAAATTCCTCGAACATCAGGTTTGAGTTGAATGACTGCGACGGCGGCGTGTAGGTCGAAGTAGAGACGATGTCCCCCTGGCACACCGGCCGGTTTAAAAAAGAGGCCTGCAGGCTCTCGGGCGAAGCATATATTCTGATGCCTTTTTGGACCGGCATGAGCACAACCTTCTTTGCCTCGGTCCACTTGGCCTTGGTGATTTCCACGTAGTCGCCGAGCGTCGTGCCCGCGTTGTGCCTTATTATGCCGTCGATCCTCACCACGTCGAGGTGCATGTCCGACGGGAAGGCGCTCCCCGCGATGGCGGCCGTGCCCCGGCGCCCGTTGATCTGGATGACGTCGCCGTAAGACGCCCCGATCTCCTTGATGTGGCGCTCGTTGACTCGGGCGATCCCCCGCCCGACCTCTCTCTTATCCGCCTCCGCCACCTTCAGCCTGATCTTGGCTTTCTCTTCCTTCTGCACAGTCATCGTCAATCCTCAATGAATGTGTATATATTTATAATTATATTGATAATTAGAAGATTTGGTTATAATATAAAGATAAAATCGATGGATATAGCGGCCAAAATGGGAGTATGGGTACGGCGGGCCGGCCGTGGTAGGGGCTGGAACCGTGTATGCCGGGGCGGTTACGGGATGAGTTAATTGGTCTCAGGGCCATGTGCCCCCGGATGGCGAAAGTGGCTGTGGTGTAAGGCGTTTTTAAAAAATTAGTAGGCCTGCGAGCGGGGGGTCACCTGACCTTCACCCCGTTGTAGCTTCGCAGGAGGTCGATTACCCGGGCCAGCTTTTCCTTCGCCTCGCCGTCCTGATATCCTGCCAGCATGCCGTCTACCTTCGCGATGCGGCCCTCGACCTGCCCCATGCAGCGGTCGATGACGTCTTCGCGGGGCATGGTCTCCGCGTAGATGAGCGGGAGTATGAAGGACTGCTGAGACGATTTTTTTTGGCTATCGATCTGCGTGTACTCGATGAGGTCGTCCACGATCTGGTATGCGATGCCGAACTCCAGGCCCATGAGCCGGCACGATTCGGCGCGCTCCCCGCCGGCGCCCGCGATCCTGGCGCCCATCTCGAATGATGACTCGAACATGACCGCGGTCTTCTTGCGGATGCACTCGATGTAGTCGGCCTCGGTGGGCTTGTATTTCCGGGACTTCACGTCGAGCAGCTCGCCCTCGGCCATGTACAGCCCCGCCCGGCTGAAGGCGTAGATCGTCCCGGGGTCGTATTTTGATATGAGCATCATCGCCCTCGAAATTAAATAATCGCCGCTCACCATGGCCATGAACAGCCCGAACTTTTCGTGGGACGTGTCCTCGCCCCTTCTCTTGAGGCCCTCGTCCACGATGTCGTCCTGGATGAGGGACGCCGTGTGGATGCACTCCATGGCCAGCGCTGCGTCCAGCGCGTCGTCGGCGCTCCCGTTATTTAGCTCGGCCAGCAGGAGCACGCTCAGAGGCCGGAGCCGCTTGCCCGCCGTTTTCAGGGAATGGGCGATGCTCATCCTTATCTCGGGCATTTCCACGTCGTTTAAAATGCGATCGATCCCGGCGTTAATGGCCTTGACTTCGTCCCAATCCCGCATCGACAGACATCCTGTGATTACCTTTACGTTAGGGCAATAGTTCCTGTATAATCGCTGCTTCCTTAAATTTATTCCGATGTCTATAATTAGAATATAAAGAATTATTAAATGAACTGTGCTGCGTTCTAGAAGTATAAGGATGGTTAGGCACCACGGCTTCTATTACTAAGACTGAAGGGGGACTCCGCTTCGCTTTAACTAGGGCGCTCCGCGCGGCGCCCCCTCGTGGACCCCCTATTTCTAGATTGCCTGATGGCAAACGAATAAAAAAGGAACCATAGGCGAAGCGATCCGAGCCTAAACAGGGAGTAAATAGCGGCGGTCGTCGAGGCGTTTTGGGCATCAGTCCGCATCAGCGGATGCGAAGATGGCGGGGTAATGGACGTTTTTCCCGGAGGGTAAAACGTCGCTTAGGGCTTGCGAAGGGAGCACGCCGCATCAGCGGCCGTGCGAAGCTGGGTGCTACGCCGCGCGGAGCGCTCTTGCTTACCGGCCCCGACACCGCAGCACCCAAAACGCCGAGTAGCCCGGCCATCAGGCCGGGCGTCGACCCGCCAGGAAAAAACCTAAACATTTCTAGAAGGAGACCCGCCAGGAAAAAACCTAAACATTTCTAGAAGGAGACCCGCCAGGAAAAAACCTAAACATTTCTAGAAGGAGACCCGCCAGGAAAAAACCATATAAAAGCCCATATACTTCTAGATCCTTATACTTCTCGAACTCCCTAAATCTCAGAAAAGCACCTATGTTATATTCTATTTCCTGTCACAGTCGACGATGCCGTACTCGACGCCCGCCGCCTCGAGCTTTTGAATCGCCGGGGGCGCCATGTCCGCGGCGATGACGAGCGTGCAGTCGACGCCCTTGACGGCCGCGTCCGCGAGCGACTCGACGGCGCCGAACGACACGTCCGGGCCCACGCCCGCCATGTGCAGGGCTGCCAGGGCCTCTATTCCGGCCACGCCCACCATGCCGTCCAGCTCCATGCCAAGCTTTTTCGCATCGATGGCCCTGGAGCCCCCGTTCTCGATGGAAGGCACCTTGATGACCTTCACCCGGCCTTTCCTAAGCGGGATGAGGCCCTTGAGGTTCATCACGCCCACGTCCTCGCCCGATGCCGCATCGCAGGCCGCCATGCCCTCCGCTCCCTCGCCGCCGGCCGAGGCGTACAGGACCCCGCCCTTCATGGCCACGCGGACCCCGGAGCCCCTCTTTATGTCCCCCGAGGCGATGGCCGGCCACACGCTCACCTGGCCAACGACGTTGCTCAGCACGTACTTCGAGTACTCCTGGAGCTCCCTCGCCCCGTCGATGATGGCCTCCACCCCCAGCGGCGTCACCTTGTACTGGCCGCGCCCGCTCGACGTGATCAGGCCGTCCTCGATCAGTGCCTTAATGTACTCGGAAACCGCCTGGGGAGTGATGCCCAGCGAGGCCGCGATCTCGCTCTGCTTGATCTGGGGCTGGCTGGCCGCGGTCTCCACTAAGATCTGGAACCTCGTGATCTCGCCCTTTCGCTCTAAAACCATTCTCACACCCTTGCGCTCATCGTTCCCGGAGGATCTCCAGCCTCTGCCCCTTGACGACCAGGTTGTGGGACCGCTTCGCCACGCCCTTCAAAAAAGTGGGGCTGCGCTCGAAAATGCGGGACAGGTTCACGAGCGAGGCGTTACCGCTCTCTATCTCCTTCTCCATCTGCCCCGCCAGCTTTCTCAACGATTCGTCCATCGAGAAGGCGATCATGATGAGCTCGCTCAACTCCTTCATCGTGCACTGGAAGTTGGTGCGCACCTCGTTGTAGGACGTCTTATACTCCAGCACGGGCGCCTCGCCCGGCGCCGGCATCCTCCACCTGCTCTCGATCAGGCCGCCCTGCTTCAGGGCGTCCAGGCTCTTGCTCACGTCCTTCCCGGTGGCCTCCTCGAGCTCCCTCTCGGTCTTCCAGCCTGCCGATATCTCGTTGAACACCTGTGAGTGAAGCTTCGAGTTAAAGACTTGCAGCAGCGGCACCAGGTCAGCGGGATCGTTGATTATCTTCGTCCTCTTTACGCTTGGTTCCATTTAAAATTATACTCCCGAGCAAATAACTTCAATAGAAAAATATATCACAAATCGGCAATAAACTTTTTGAAAGATTTATGAAAAAAGCAATTTTTTGGGTCCGCGGTATAGTCCAGGGCGTAGGTTTCAGGCCCTTCGTCCATAACCTTGCGGCCGGTTTCTCCCTCAGCGGTTATGTGAAGAACCTCGGCACCAGCGTCGAAATCGTCGTCGAAGGCCGCGATGAGGATATAGAGGCCTTCGCACGGCACCTCAAGGCCGGCACGAAGCTATCGAGGATAGATTCGGTCGAGATCACGTATGGGCCTTACACCGGGGCCTACGAGGGCTTTCGCATCGAAAAAAGCGCCGCCTCGGGGTTCGGGGGATTCATACCTCCGGACACCGGCATCTGTAACCAGTGCCTCGCCGACATGAGGAGTCAAACCAGGTTCAAGGACTACTGGGCGACGTCGTGCGTCGACTGCGGCCCCAGGTACGCCATCATGGACACCTTGCCCTACGACAGGGACAACACCACCATGGCGGACTTCCCGTTTTGTGAGGACTGCCTGAGGGAGTATAAAGACCCTAAAAACAGGCGGTACCACGCCCAGGGCTTCTCGTGCCCGAAGTGCGGGCCCCGGCTCTCTTTGTACGGCCAGGACGGGCGGGAGCTCACGCCTCCCCTGGACGAGACGATCAGGCTCCTGAGCGAGGGCAGGGTCCTGGCCATCAAGGGGGTCGGCGGCTTCCATCTATGCTGCAGGATGGGCGTGGCGCCCCTGCTGCGGGAGCGCCGGAACCGGCCGGAGCAGCCCTTCGCCCTCATGGCGCCCCTCCCCATCATCGAGAAATATGCCCATGTGAACGACGGGGAGAGGGAGCTGCTTGACTCGATGCAGCGCCCCATAGTCCTGCTGCGGCGTAAGCCCGGCGTGCCCGAGCCCGTGGCGCCGGGCCTGCACACCGTGGGGTTCATGACGCCATACACGGGCTTTCACCACTTATTATTCAAGGGCATCGACGAGCCGTTGATAATGACGAGCGCCAACCTCCCGTCCGAGCCCATGGTCAAGGACAACGATGAGGCGATGAGAAGGCTCAAGGGCATTGCGGACTACTATCTGGTCCACGACCGGCGCATTTTGAACAGGTGCGACGACTCGGTGCTGCGCTTCAACGACGGCAGGTTCTTCACCCGGATGGCCAGGGGATACGCCCCGGCCATGTTCGTGCTAAAAGAAAGATCGCCCAGGGCCATTCTCGCCATGGGGCCGGAGCTGAACTCGTCCGTTTCCGTCTATAAGGATAATCTATGCTACACGTCTCATCATTTAGGCCACATAAACAACCCGCGGGCGCTTGAATTTCTCAAGGAGACCGTGGACCGCCTGCTCAAGATGACCCAGGTAAAGCCGGAAGTCGTGGCCACCGACCTGCACCCCTCGTTCCTCTCGTCACGGCTGGGCAGGGAATTAGCCCAAAAATTCAACGCAGACGTAATGACAGTCCAGCACCACCGGGCTCACGTCGGCTCCCTCGTGGCGGAGGGCGTCGAGCTCGACGAAGTGGTGGGCGTCGCCATGGACGGCGTGGGCTACGGCGAGGACGGCACCGTGTGGGGCGGCGAGGTCTTCCACGGCAAGGCGCACCCCGCGGGCCTGCTGCCCGTCCCCATGCCCGGCGGCGACCTGGCCACCAGGTTCCCCATGCGCATGGTCGCCGGCATCCTTTACGGCAGCATAGATAACAGTAAGCTGCTAAAGATAATGCAGGCCAGCATGGTGGAGACGGAGGCGGAAGTGGTCCTGAGGCAGATAGAGAAAAAGGTCAACGTCGCCTACTCGTCGAGCGCCGGCCGGGTCCTGGACGCGGTGGCGGCGCTGCTCGGCGTCTGTTACAGGCGCACATACGAGGGCGAGCCGGCCATGAAGCTTGAGAGCTTCGCGGTCAAGGGGGACGCCCGCCGGGCAGAGCTGCCCTGCGACGTCGTCACGATAAACGGCCGAAATGTCGTAGACACCCGGAGCCTGCTTAAGGCGGCCCTGGAAGCGCTGGAAGAGGGCAAGGATAAGCACGACATAGCGGCCTCGGCCCAGGTCTCGCTGGCGAGGGCGTTCGCCGTGCAGGCGTGCAATGTGGCGAAGAAGAGCGGGGCCCCCATCGTAGGCTTCAGCGGCGGCGTGGCGGTCAACGCGGCCATATGCGGGACCATCGAGGACTATGTGAAAGAGGAAGGCCTGGAGTTCGTCACTAACCACCGGCTGCCCTGCGGCGACGGCGGCGTGTCCTTCGGCCAGGCCGTGCTAGCGGGGCGCGCCATCGCTGAATAGGGCATCGTCCCATATTTTGGTAAAATCATGTGGTTGAGAACATGGAGCGCATAGTCTCACCACAGGAGCCAGTAATTCCGTGTTTGTATTCCATATGGAACTATTTATTCAGGAACCCCAGGAAGCCTTTGCCCTTCGGCTTTTTCCCGGAAGGCTTTTTAGCTTTTTGATCCTTCTTTTCTGACTGTGGCAATTTTCCCTTAGGAGCTTTTTTAGGGACAGGCGCCGGCGCCTTCTTGGGCTTCGAGGCAGGCTCCGCCGGCCTCCTCAATGCCTCGGCCTCGCCTTTCCTAGGGGCTTCCGGGTAGTCTATGTCGTCGTTGACCACCATCTTGCCCTTGATGTGCTTCGACGGGGGCTTCCCCTGGATCTCGATGAGGCCCCCCACGTCCAGCGAGCCGAACCTGACGCCCGGGCGGATGAACGCCCCCCCGACGACGAGCACGTGGCCGACGACCCTGGCGTTGTCCAGGGCGGCAAGGTCGCCGTCGACGGTCAGGTCGCCATAGATGACGGAGCCAGGCCCCAGGATGGCCTTCTTCGCCCGCACGTTGCCTGTGATCTGGGCGTTCTTCCCCAGCTCCAGGCTCCCGTCTATCGCCACCTGCTCCATGCACCGGGAGTTGATGCCCATGATCAGGTTCACCCGGTGGGCGATGGGCCTGGTGTAGCTGGAGTTCTTCGCGATTATAAGAGTGTTCGATTCCCGGTGGGCGCGAATAGAGGCCATATGACTATAACTTCTCCTATCGGATATAAAAGTTTTTCAGCCGTCCGCCCTCCGAAAAAAGCTTTAATTTGCCTGATGGGGGCCCTCTAGTGAGTTGTATTAGTAATGAGTAAACTGATGGTTGCAATACGTTGTAGAGGTGGCTCTTCCCGGGTAAGCATGGCCATTTTTTCGGGAGGCCTAAAAGGGCAAGGTAGGCTCGATGTGACCCGGGCATGAGCCGCCGCAGGCGGCCCCATGCTCGCAATGCCTGCGCTGGCGGTGTAACGGCAACAAAGGGATTTATATTTATAGCATAATTATTATATTAGTGTTCATCATGCTTAAGATAAACGAGAAGGTGCCCGACCTCGAGGCTGAAGCCTACCAGGACGACAGCATTAAAAAGATAAAGCTCTCCGACTACCGGGGCAAGTGGATGGTGCTGGTTTTTTACCCCGGCGACTTCACGTTCATCTGCCCCACCGAGCTGCAGGAGCTGGGCGAGCTGTACGACGCCTTTAAAAAAGAGGGCGCCGAGGTGTTCAGCGTCAGCAAGGACACGGTATTCGTGCATAAGGCCTGGCACGATAACTCTCAGGCGATAAGCAAGATCAAGTACCCCATGGTCGCCGATCCGTCCGGTAAGCTGTGCCAGACGTTCGGCACCTTGATCGAAGATGAGGGATTATCGCTAAGGGGCAGCTTCATCGTCGACCCCGATGGGCTGTTGAAAGCCCTGGAGATGCAGGATACGAGCATTGGCAGAAGCGGTAAGGAGCTTTTGCGTAAGCTGCAGGCCGCCAAGTTCGTGCGCGACCATAAGGGCCAGGTCTGCCCCGCAAGCTGGGAGCCGGGGGAGGAGACGCTGAAGCCCGGCCTGGACTTAGTGGGGAAAATTTAAAAGCAGCCAAAAAGGCATGATGTAACCGAAATATTAATATGGCAGGCCTTACATTTGTGTGTTGTCTTTTATATGCCTCGGTGGCTTAGCCGGCATAGCGCGTCCTTGGTAAGGACGAGGTCGCGAGTTCAAATCTCGCCCGAGGCTTTCGTATTCCCGATTTATTATGCTCCCGAGCTTTTTTAGAGAGGCTAGCTCTGCCGGCCGAAGGCGTACGTCCCTATGAGTATCATGGCCGTGTCGAACGCGAGCAGTATCAGCACTTCCTGGTAGAGGGGGAGCAGCGGCGTCCAGGCGCCGCCCAGGATGATGGACCGGAGGGCGTCGACGCCATACGTCAGGGGGTTCGCGTAGAAGGCCCACTGGAGCCACGCCGGGATGTTCGTCACCGGGAAGAGGGCCCCGCTTAAAAAGAACAGGGGCAGGTTCACGAACGTCTGGATGAGCCCGAAGCTTTCCAGGCTCTCCAGGAAGCTGGCTATCGTAAGGCCGACGCAGACGACGCCGAACGTGATGAGCAGCATCACCGGGATGGCCTCGAAAAAGGCCCGGAAACTAAGAGGGACGCCGATGAGGAGGCCGAAGGGGAAAATGATGATGCCCTGGACGATGGCGTCCGTGCTGACGCCGAACATCTTGCCTAAAAACACCGAGACCCTCGAAATGGGTGCCACCAGGATCTCCTTCATGAAACCGAACTGCCTTTCCCAGATGACGGAAATGCCCATGAACATGGACGTGAACTGGAGGGCCTGCGTGATGACCCCGGGAAAGATGAACATCTGGCATGAGATGTTCGCGGCGCTGTGGATTGGAAGGCTTATGCCAGCCCCGAAGATGATCAACCAGAGTAAAGGCTGGATGAACGAACTGACGATGCGGGACCTTTCCCGGGAGTACCGCAGCACCTCCCGGTGCCACAGCGTATAGATGCCCGACAGCTCGCTCACCGGACCTGCCTCCTCATGGCGGCCGCCAGGCCGTAGTGCTCCCTTTCGCCCGACTCTCGCAGCGCCCTCCCCGTGTAGTGCAGGAACACCTCGTCGAGGTGGGGCTCCTGGAGCGAAACTGACTCGATGTAGACGCCTTCCTCCGCTGCGAGGTCCGTTATGCGCGGCAGAACCGTATGGGCGTTGTCGACGGTCATTTTCAGGCACTGGTCTACGCTCGAGATGGACTTGGCGAGGCCCGCTTTCTCCACAAGGCCATAGAAGCGGTCGTTGTCCTTCGTCCGCATGACGATGGTATCGCCGCCCAGCTCCTCCTTAAGGTGGTGGGGCGTATCGAGGGCGACGATGTCCCCGTGGTCTATTATGGCGACCCGGTCGCAGAACCTGTCCGCTTCCTCTAGATAATGTGTCGATAGGATGATGGTAATATCCTCATACTTCATCAGCCTGCGTATGTAGGACCAGATGTGCTCCCTGCTCTGCGGGTCGAGGCCGATGGTGGGCTCGTCCAAAAAAAGCACCTTCGGGTAATGTATTAAGCTCCGGGCGATCTCCAGCCTCCGGCGCATGCCGCTCGAATAGTGGCGGACCAGGTCGTCGGCCCTCCCTTCTAGCTCGACGAGCTTAAGGACGTCGTCAATCTGCTTTTTTGCCTGCCCTTGGGCACTCCATACAGGTTAGCGTGCACCTTCAGGTTCTCGCGCCCAGTCAGCCGGTCGTCCACGCTCGGGTCCTGGAAGACGATGCCGATGGACTTCCGCACGTGCGCCGGGTGCCGGACCACGTCGTAGCCGTTCACAATGGCGGTCCCCGCCGTGGGCCTCAGTATCGTGCACAGCATGGAGATGATCGTGCTCTTGCCCGCCCCGTTGGGCCCCAGCAGCCCGAAGATCTCGCCGCGCTCGACGTTGAAGCTAATGCCGTTGACCGCCACCAGGCCGCCGAACTTCTTCGTCAGGCCCCTCGCCTCTATCACATAAGCCACTTCAAGCCTCCCGCCGTAATAATATTTTAATTTCGGACTTTTAATAAATATGGCTCGGATTTGAGCAGGCGGGTGAAAATTAAAGGAATGCCCGGGGCGGCAGGCATCATGGAGGAAGGTAATATACTATGAGGGATAAATAACAGGCTGGCCGGGTGATGGTATGGCAATGGCTAAAAACAAGCGCGTCTGCAAGGAGTGCGGGCGCGAGTTCACGGCAAGCCCCAAGCGGGACTACGAGCTTTGCGAGGACTGCTCCCTCGTATTATACGAAAAGATCGAGAAGTACTGGTTCACTGAGATACTGGGGTACAGCGAAGTGCTGGACCGTTTCCTGCCATCGCTGCCCAGGGCGCTCTTCAACGTATCCTTGAAGAAATACGTGCCCATCGGCCAGTATGACCTGGGCGAGGCGTTCCCGGAGAAGGAGCTAAGGAGAGAGCTCGAGGCAGCGGCGGCCGCCGAGAAGGAGAGGCTTTTGAAAAAGGTCCCATGGCGCACCTCGAAGTGTAAAAAGTGCGGCGAGGCTTACACAGTAGACGGCGTCTGGCAGTATAATATATGCAAGCGGTGTGCCGTCGGCGAAGTGCTCGACTGGAGGGCCTACTGGGCGAAGCAGGTGCCCGGCATCGGCACCCTGAGGGAGGGCTTCGACATCCCGCCCATAGAGGTCGGCAAGTACTACATCGACGCCTAAAGGCCCATAGCATCTTTCTCCATTTCTTCGGGCATCCGGGCCATGAGCCTCCCATTATCGCGTGCTTCTCCGGTACGTGCGGGAAAGCTTCTGGGCCATGTGCGCTGACCTCACCGGGACGAAGTTGAGCATGTAAAAGGCCCCGGCCGAGTACGCCCCGAAGTAGCACCGGTCCTCGATGTATTCCCCGTAACCCTCGGGGCCGGCGATGCCGAGCCTTATCAGGTAGCAGGCGTCCTCCTCGATGGAGAGCTTTTTTTCCCGCACCTCCCTGCCCGACATGAGGAGCGTTTCCGTGCTCAGCGCGCCCAGCAGGTCATCGATCGCCCCGCCCTTCTGGCGGTAGGCTGCCTCCTCGTGCTCGTGGCCGCAGACGATGGCGAATCCCGGGGCGCTAAACGTGGGGCGCACGGCGTCGAAGGCGTCTGAGGGCAAATAGTGATATCCGCTGCCGTCCAGGTACCGCATCCCCATCTCCGAGATGCGCTGCCAGGGCTGCGTGTACAGCCACGCATCCACGCCGGCGGCGTCCGGCGGGGCGATGGCGCAGGGGTCGATGGGGCCGCCATGGACGGCGTATAGCCGGTTCCCCGTGTCGACGTAGTACTTGCCCATTCCCCGGAAGAACTTCTCGTAGCGGCCCGTCTCCCGGTACTCCTCGTGGGCCAGCTCGCTGTCCACGTCGCTGCCCGACACCGGTATACGGCCGAGGAACGCCTCGTCGTGGTTGCCCAGGATGGACTCGACGTTGTCCAGCCCCTGGAGGCGGTCGATGACCTCGCCGGGGCTGTGGCCCCTCTCCATGACGTCGCCCAGGTTAACGACCCTGGCGACGGGGCCGTAGCGAAGGGAAAAATCCTCGCCGTGCGCTAGCCTCAGGATCTCGTCCAGGGCGCCGATGTCCGCGTGGATGTCCGAGAAGAAAAGGATGGACCCCATAAGTTCTTCTTATGCGTGGCGAATAGATATAATATGCCCTATATAAGCCGCCTCTCCCTCGCGTCCCAGCGGAACTTCCGCAGGGGGTCCCGGCGGTATCGCTTGAGGCTGTCTGCGTCCAGCATCGTGTGGGCCGCCTGCCACGCCGGGATACAGTACATATAATCCGGCCTCTCCGGGGCGCCGCCGAGGCCGATGACGATGAAGAGGGGCTTCCCTGCCTCCCGGTACCGGCCATACTTCCTGAGCTGGTACTCCTTCGCCCAGGGCAGCCGGCCCCGGTAGTGGGAGGCGCGGTATTTGCACTCCACGCCGAAGACGTCGCCTGACTCGACGTGCTCGACCTCCAGGTCCGGGCTCAGGTCGACCTCCTCCTTCGAGGCGCCCTCCCGCATCCACTTTAGTATCTTGAAATCCCTGCCGAAGAGGCCGACGACGTGCCTCTCGAAGCCGAGGCCCGCCTTAAAGGAGTCTTGCATGGAGAGTGGATAGGGCGGCGATAAAATAAAGCTATTCGCCCCGGGCCGTCCGCCCCTCGTTGCGGGCGGGGAGCCTTTCCGGCTTTTCCACGGCCAGCTCCCCCCGGGCCAGGTACATGCCCGCCATAATGAACACCGTGCCGCCGACCGTGTAGGCGGTCATGGACTCCCCGAGCAGGACGATGGCCAGGATTATGCCGGCAAGCGGCGTCACGTAGATGGACATGGCAACGTCCGAGGCCCTCAACCTGTTCAGGCCGTGCGTATAAACGAAAAACGCGAACACCGTGCACAGGACCGCCAGGAACAGGATGGACGACCAGGAGAGCACGCTGAGGCTGGTGGGCGGCGTCATGGGGGTGAAAAGCACGTAGAACGGCAGCAGCTCCGCGATGCCGAATAGGAACGTGTAGACCAGGATGGTAATGAGGCCATACTTGCCGGCGACCTTCTTGGAGGCGATGGTGAAAAGCCCGAACGAGATGGCGCTGCCGATCCCCATGAGGTCCCCGAGCAGGTGCGCGGACGAGAAGTCCAGCCTGCCGCCAGTGATGATGATGGCGGCGCCGGCGAAGGCGATGGCGGCCCCCGCGACCTTTTTTCTCGTCAGGCGCTCGCCCAGCACCGCCGCCCCCATGAGCATTATAAAGAACGTCGCCAGATTGAACTCGAGCGAGAAGTTGGTCACTGTCGTGCAGGTCAGTGCTTGCACCTGGAGGATGAACCCGACCGAGACGTTCGCCAGGGACATGAGGATGAAGGTCGGGACGTCGCGTGCCTCGATGGCGAAGACATTTTTCTTCTTAAAAAGTAGCGCCAGCCCCAGGACCAAGAGTAGGGCAATGGTAAAGCGGAGGGCGACGATCTCGATCGCGTTGAGCTGCAATAACGCCTCCTTGGCGGCGATGGACGAGGCGCCCCAGAAGACGTTGACCGTGATGAGGCCGAGCATCACGATGAATGCGTTGTCCTTGATGTCCACGTTTTTGAGCATGCGAGCGTGAACTGGCATGCGTCGAGGCTTTAAATTCTTTATGGTTTCGGGTGCGCCGTGGCCGATCCTTTGCCCGTTTCACCCTCTTTTCCATCGAAGCGCTCGCTGTAGCTCTATTTTGGCTTATTTTCATGGGACATTCGCTATTTTTTACGGCATAACGTTTTACTCCTGCATAGCTATCGTATCACAGGGGATATTGGATGAACGTTAAAAATATCGCAATCTCGATACTTATAGGGCTCTTTCTCGTGAACGCGGCCTTGCTCACGGCGAACGCCCAGTACATCGACACGACCGGCGGCGACCAGATCTACGTCAACCAGCCATACAACGCCGCACAACCCGGCTACATCATGCCTCCGACTGGCATGGCGCCCAGCGCGGCGCCCAACGCGAACTTCGCGCAGCAGCCTTACTCGTACGCGGCCCCGTACATGGGCGCCCCTGCGCAGTATGCGGCCCCGCTGGCCGTGCCCTGCGGGGCGCCACTGGCAGCCCCGGTAGCCCCGTGCGGGCCCTTCACAAGCGGGTTCACGTACAGCGCCCAGCAGGCTTCCGCCTTCAGCCCCTTTACGCCTCCGGTCTCACAGGCGGCCGAGCAGTTCTACCAGTTCCCGGGCCTCACGCCCTTCGGCCCCTACCCGGGGGCGGGCTATGCGGCCGCCGGCGGAGTGGGCTTCGATCCAATTAGCGGATATTATGGGCCCTATGGTGCGTTAACGCCTTTGTAAGATGTCATTAAAAAAAATAACGGTGGTTTGCTAACAGTGGGTTGCCCGGGCTTCCTGGTGGGTCTCCGTCTAGAAGTATTTGGGCTTTTTCTTTTTGGCGGGTCTCCTTCGAGAAGATAACGGTGGTTTGCCTGGGCTTCTTCCTTCTGGCGGGTCTCCTTCGAGAAGATAACGGTGGTTTGCCTGGGCTTCTTCCTTCTGGCGGGTCGACGCCCGGCCTGATGGCCGGGCTACTCGGCGTTTTGGGTGCTGCGGTGTCGGGGCCGGTAAGCAAGAGCGCTCCGCGCGGCGTAGCACCCTCGGTCGCATGGCCGCTGATGCGGCGTGCTCGCTCGCAAGCCCTAAGCGACGTTTTACCCTCCGGGAAAAACGTCCATTACCCCGCCATCTTCGCATCCGCTGATGCGGACTGATGCCCAAAACGCCTCGACGACCGCCGATCCTTACACCTTGTTTAGGCTTGGGTCGCTTCGCCTATGGTTCCTTTTTTATTCGTTTGCCTTCAGGCAATCTAGAAATAGGGGGTCCACGAGGGGGCGCCGCGCGGAGCGCCCTAGTTAAAGCGAAGCGGAGTCCCCCTTCAGTCCCAGTAAAGAAGCCGTGGTGCCTAACCATCATTTCGCTACGATACTTCTTAATGGGCGCGCGCACGTCTCTCGTACAGCTTATGCGACCATTTGGTCTTCCACTTGTTGCCGTTAGTCTTGCAAAACTTCACGCGGCGCTCGGGGTCCTGCCGGACCCAGTTAAAAAGGTACATGAACTGCTCGCGGCCGACCTCGATGCTGCGGATCCTCTCCGGCACGCCGACGCTCACCAGGTAATCGCTGAAGGCGTTCTCGATCAGGATCTGCAGGGGGTCAACGATCTTGGCCGACTTCCACTCGTACCCGGCATCGTCCAGCCACGGCCTCACGCGGTCGAATATGTGGCCGGAGCACAGCTCTATCCGGTAAGCCTCGCTGGAGATGCCCATCTCGGCGAACAGCTCCTTGACGATCCGGACCACAGCGTCCTGGTACTCGTTCCGGTAGCCGTCCTGGAAATATTCCACGCCGATGAGCTTATACTTGAAGCTGCCCGAGGCGACGTCGAGGACGCCGATGGCGGCGCCGCCGACGGGGGAGCCGATGCCGCTGTCATCGATCTGTGCCAGCCCCGGCTTCGTGCCCGGGCCGCTCCCCTGGCAATTATCGCTACACTCAGGTTCCACGAACATCTACATGGGTAAAAGGTATAAAATACTTTTTCATATCCGAAATAAAATTTTATCGATAATATATCATAAGCGCTATACCCTGGCGAGGAAGCCCAGGTACTTTTCCAGGGTTTGTCTGGGTATGATGCCCGCCTTCGCCAGCGCATAGATGGCGATGGCGACGATAATAATTATGACGACGATGGCCACCACGGCGTAGGTCAGCAGGTGGGAAGCGCCCATGATGGGCTCCCAGTTCTCCCCCAATATGTAGCCGATCGACGCCAGCACCAGGCACCAGGGGAAGGCGCCGGCCATGCTGTAGGCGATGAACTTCACGAAGTTCATGTTCAATAAGCCGGCGGGCACGTTCACGATGGCGCGCACCACGGGCAGGAGCCGGGTGTATATACAGGCGGCCTCGCCGTACTTACAGAACCATCGCTCGGCCCACAGCATCTTCTGGGGCGTGACCCCGAAATATTTCCCGTATTTATCAATGAAGGGCTTTCCGCCCCACCGGCCCATGGCGTAGCCGATGGCCGAGCCCAGCCCCGTGCCCAGCGAGCCGATGGCGGCCACAAGGATGACGTGCGGTATGCCGCCCGGGGTCGCGATGAACCCGCCGTAGGTCATGATGACCTCGCTCGGGATGGGTATGCCCACGCTCTCGATGGTCATGAGCACGAACACGCCAAAATAGCCGAGGCTGCCGATGAACCCGGTGATGTATCCCGTTATATCGCCGACGATGGAACCGACTGCCAGCATGCTTGACCTTAACCCACAAGGTCTTCGATACGATAAAAACTTTCGCGCCCGGCGGCTAAACTAATTATATAATAATGGCCTATTTAAATTAAGGGATGAAAGCGGATGAATAACCACGAGGTCGCGGGCGTGCTGGCCGACATCGCCAGGCTGCTCGAGCTCGAGGGCGAGGACACCTATAAGATACGGGCATACGGGAAGGCCGCCCACTCCATAGAAACGCTCCCGGGCGACGTTAACGATTATTACCGGGAGGGACGGCTGGAGGAGATACCCGGCGTGGGGAAGAGCATCGGGGAGCTCATATCCGAGCTGCTGGAGGCCGGCAGCAGCCACTTTTACGAGGCGCTAAAAAAAGAAGCCCCCCCGGAGCTGTTCGAGGTCATGGAGGTGCCGGGCATCGGCCGCAGGACCGCCATTAAGATACACAGGGCTCTGGGGGTCGCCACGGTGAATGAATTTAAGCAGGCCGCCCGGATGCACCGCATAAAAAAAATAAAGGGCATTGGCGAAAAGGCCGAGCGCAAGGTGCTGGACTCCATAGAGAGGTACCAGCGCCGGGCGGCCGAGGCGCGGATCCCTTTGTACAGGGCCATTGGCGTTGCCGCGGAGGCGCTGGGCTACATGAGGGACTGCGGCTTCGAGAGGGCTGAGGCCGCCGGCGGCGTGCGCCGCTGGGCCCCCATGGTCGGGGGCGTGAGCCTCATCGGCGTGCCCGGGGCAGGAGAAGCGGTCGATTGTTTCATCCATTCCCCGCTGGTCGCCGTCGTTGAAGAGGATCTAAAGGACAGGGCGAAGGTGATGACCCGCTATCGCGTCGAGGCGGCCCTCGACGTGGCCGGCCAATCGAACTGGGGCCTGCGCCTCTTATTCGACACCGGCTCCGAAAAACATATCGAGGCGCTGGTCGAGCTCGCGGCCGGTAAGGGCATCAGCCTCAGCCGCGAGGGCTTCGTGGACGCCGTAACGCTAAAGGCGAGTAAGTTCGCCACCGAGGAGGAGCTATACGGGGCGCTGGGGCTCGAGTACATCCCTCCCGAGCTCCGGGAGGGCAGGGGGGAGGTGGAGGCGGCCGCCGGCCATGCCCTACCTGACCTTATTACTCGGGGAGACATCAGGGGCGACTTACACGTCCATTCAAACTGGAGCGACGGCGCCAGCTCCATCCAGGACATAGCCATGGCGGCCAGGGCGCTGGGCTACGAGTACGTGGCCATCTGCGACCACTCGCGCTCCCTCACCGTGGCCAACGGCCTGAGCGTTGAAAGGCTAAGGGACCAGATGGCGGAGATCGACCGCCTCAACGACACGCTGGAGGGCTTCACGGTCCTGAAGGGCAGCGAGGTGGACATCAAGGCCGACGGTTCTCTGGATCTGCCGGACGACGTCCTGGAGGACCTGGACATAGTCGTCGCTTCCGTGCACACGGGCATGCGGCAGGAGCGCGGCCCCATCACGCAAAGGGCGGTGAGCGCCCTGGAAAACCCCCACGTGACCATCCTGGGCCACCCCACCGGCCGCATCCTCGGGGGCCGCGAGCCTATGCTGATCGACATGGACGAGGTCATAGAGGTCGCCCTGGCCAACGGCAAGGCGCTGGAGCTGAACGCCTACCCGAGCCGGCTGGACCTGGGCGACGAGGACGTGCGCAAGGCCGTGGACGCCCGCGTAAACATAGCCATCGACACGGACGCCCACTCGCCCTTCGAGATGGACTTCATGGAGTACGGCGTCCACACCGCCCGGCGGGGCTGGGCACCCCGGCACGGCGTGCTGAATGCCCTCACCTACGACGGCCTCCTGAGGTATCTAAACAGCAGTCTGTGAACGATAAGCTTTTTTGCCCCGGGATGTGACTAATAGCAACGATGATCCGCGCGTTCGTTTCCGTTAACCTTACCCCCGGGATAAAAAGTAAAATAGGAGAGGCGGAGCGGGGCTTCGCCATGGAGGGCGTCAAGCTGGTCGAGCACGGGCTCGTGCACATCACTCTCAAATTTTTAGGCTACATCGACGAAAGCCGGGTGGGGGAGATCGAGGCCGAGCTAAAAAAGGTCACCGTTAAGCCGTTCCTGGCCGAGTTCAAATCGCTGAGCGGCTTCCCCAACCCCCGAAGCCCAAGGGTAATTTGGATAGGCGCGGAGGGGGATTTTACCGGGCTGAACCGGCAGGTGGAAGAGCTAATGGAAAAGATAGGCTTCGAGCGGGAGGGCCGATTCGAGCCCCACGTGACCATCGGCCGGGTGAAGTTCTCTACGCCCGAGCAGAAGCAAAAGCTGCCGGCGCTCTTCGAGAAGTACAAGGACTTCAAGGCAGGGGGCATGCTCGTGGACTCCATTTATTTAATGAAGAGCACCCTCAGCCCGAAAGGCCCGACATACGAGGTATTGAAGGAGATAAAGCTTGCTCGATGAGCTCTTGAGCGAAGTTCTGGCATGCGTCAAGCCCTCGGCGGAAGAGGAGCGCCACATGAGGAGCGTCGCCCGCGAGGTCATCGCTAAAGTTGACTCTACCGCCCGGTCCCTCGGGCTGGACGTCTACGCCATACACGTGGGCTCCACGGCCCGGGACACGTGGCTGAGGGGGAAGAAGGACATCGACATATTCCTCATGTTCTCCCCGGACACGCCCCGGGAAAAGCTGGAGGAGGACGGCCTGAAGCTCGCCCGGGAGGTTTCCCCACAGTCAGAGGAGCGATACGCGGAGCATCCCTATGTGACGGCACGCTATAAGGGCCTCGACGTGGACCTGGTGCCCTGCTACCGCGTGAGCGATCCCTCTAAAATCCAGTCGGCCGTGGACAGGAGCCCCTTCCATAATGAATACGTACTGAAGCACATCGACGGCCTGTGTGACCAGGTCCGGCTGCTTAAACAGTTCACCATGGGGGTGGGCGTCTATGGCTCAGAGCTGCGGACGCAGGGCTTCTCCGGATATTTATGTGAGCTGCTGGTGCTGAAGTACGGCTCGTTCATGGGCGTCGTGGAGCATGAGGCGGACTTCCGGCCCGGAATGGTCATCGACATCGAGGGCCATATCGATAAGGCCGTAGAACACCACGACCCCCTGGTGGTCATCGACCCGGTGGACCCGAGGCGGAACGTGGCGTCGGCGCTGTCGGAGCAAAAGTTCTGCGAGTTCATCGACGCCTGCCGGCGTTTTTTAAAAAGCCCGTCACCGGACTTTTTCTTCCCGCCACAGGCCTCGCCCATTAAAAAACGCGCCCTGGAAAGGCTTCTCTCAAGAAGGGGCACGCTGCTCGTGGCCGTGGCGTTCAAGACGCCCGACATCGTCGAGGACACGCTGTACCCCCAGTTGAGGAAAGCGGAGGGCTCAGCTGTCGGGCTGCTGGAGCGCCACGAGTTCAGGGCATACCGGAGCGACGTGTGGTCTAATAACAGGAGCGCCATCGTCCTCGAAATGCTCGTGTGGGAGCTCCCGGCCATCGAGCGCCACGCGGGGCCGCCCATCCAGGAGCGGGAGCACTGCGAGAAGTTCAAGGAAAAGTACCCGGACGCGTACGTCATGGGCTGCCGCTATGCGGTCGACTTGCCACGTAAGTACGAGACCGCCGTCGAGCTGATCCGGGACCGGCTGCCGTCCTGCGGGCTGGGCAAGAACGTGTCCGTGTCCGTCGGCGAAGGCTTCGACATACTCCTCAACGCCGATTCGCTCGAGCTGGGGCCGGAGTTCGCTTCCTTTCTCACGAAGTTTTTACGTGTGGGGCAGTGTTAATTTTCTAACGAACGAGTATTGCTGCTCCGCCCTGCCATTATCCATGATGGAGAACATGCCTGGGGGCTCGTCCGGCAGGCACACCGCCACACAGGGTAACATTTGGCAATCATCGTAATAGAACCGGGCCTTATCCCCGCAGCGTGTGATCTTGACAGCACACTACTCGTTCAACGCGGGCGCATCCGGCTCCAAGATAAAAATAAGAGATCTGCCGCGCAATTCCATTTTAATCGAAGACCTCTCGGAAAACCTCAAGCATGGGAACTCTTCTCGTCGAGCCGCTACATGTAGCCGGATACCTGACTCTCGGGCAGGCGGGCCCCAGCGAGTCCCTTAAGAATAATACTATCAATTTTCCATTGTCCCCGAATGCCGCGAGCATATATAGATGCCATGGGCAAATATGATAAAGATATGATAAAGATCTGTTTGCTTAATAATTATAGTTAAAAACCAAACTATTTATACTTTTAATGTGTAATTTGTTGTTATGGTTAAGTCTGAGATGTATCCGATTGCCAGGCTTTTGCCGGTCGAGGAACTGGATGGGCGTATCAGGTCGCTTGAGAAGGATGTCAGGGTGTTGAAGCGGTTGTATTTTGTCCGGTATCGTTACGATGGCGATAGTGTTGAGGAGGCCGCTAAAAAGGTCGGTGTGACCAAGATGGTCGGGTACCAGTGGCAGGATCGGTGGAATCAGGATGGTGTGGAGGGATTGGTGCCTCGTTTTGCCGGGGGCAGGCCTTCCAAGCTCAGTGAAAAGCAGAAAAAGGTTCTGATAGCGTATTTGAAGGAGAGGGATGATTGGAAGACCGACGAGGTACGGGGATTTATCCTTGAGGAGTTCGGTGTCGAGTATACGCCTAAACAAGTTCGCGTCATTCTTAAAGGGTTTAAGATGAAGCATGGCAAGCCCCTTCAGCAGGATTACAGGAGGCCTGAGGACGCGGAGGACCAGTTAAAAAAAACTAGGTGAAGCAGCCCCGTGTCAGGATGACATCATCGGTTTCCTGGACGAATCCAGCCCGCAAACCACCAGCAACACGGTTCGCGTATGGTCATTTACCAAGCCCAGGATCGTGAAGAACACCAGGCGTATTAAGGCGAACACGTTTGGTTTCTACGCATTGAACGGTAAAAGCACGGCCTGTTTCTACGATGAAAGCAAGAAAGAAGACGTGTGCCTGTTTATGGAAAGGATCCGGGAGCTCAACCCTGGCAAGAGGATTGTCCTCATCCTGGACAACTTCCGGTCACACCACGCCAATGACACTTTAGAGTACGCCGAAATGCTCAACATACGTCTCGTCTTCTTACCACCATACTCCCCGGACCTGAATCCGATAGAGTACATATGGAAAGACGATAAGCGGGAGATATCCACCACTTTCATAACTTCAAAAGAAGAAATGAGGACACGGATAGCCGAAACATACGCTATACTATCCAAAAAGCTATCCTACGCCAGCGCATGGATCGACAAATTTCTCAAACCACTACACATAAGTATTAAAAGTTAGGTTCTTGACTATAATTCATTGATATCTGCAACTATTACCAAAATATTTTTGAAAAAAAGTAAGCCTATAGGTTCTCATCAAGGTACAACATGACCGTAGAGCCATCATTTTTCGCATCCCTGGCCACATTTAAAATGTGCCGGGTCTTTGCCTTAATATCAGGATTAATCCCCGGCGTAGACAATAACCGCTCCGATTCTTCGATCAAAGGCCCGGGGTCCTGCTGCTCATCCAAACCATAAATCTCTAAGAGTCTTGACAACGAGGGATAATCTCCGAGACTGGCCACTTTATTAACATATTCTTCCAGCTCGTTGACGGTGCCAAACACTTCGAGCGAGCCGCTGGCCTCCCTGTCAAAAACAACGATCTTACCACGAATCACATCTTTAGACGAAGGCAAACCAGGCTTCTTAGAAGGCTTAGCCTTAGCCTTTTTAATAACAGGCTCCGGCTGAATGTTATATATGTCGGGGAAGGCATCCTTCAAATGGTAATAATAAAGGAGTGCTTGCTCTTTATCCCAAATCTCTTTAATACCATCGATGAAATCCTCAAGCCCTTTAACAGCCTCTTGTTTTTTCTCATCGTCCGGTTCCAACTTATAATCACATAATGGAACAAGAGCCATAGGAAGCTTATACTCGGTTATTTTAGACGTTTTACCGTATTTTAAACCCTTAGTAAAATACGGGTTAACCTGAGTAAGGCACTTATAAGCTTCCGAATATTGTCCCAATAACAACAGTGCATAACCACGCCAAAGATAAGCAGTGGCAACATCCTCAAAATTATTATACTTAATAAGGTTCGACAATTCTATTTCTTTTATAATACAATTCTCGGCTGCCCACTCGAACAACTGCCTCGCATACTCAGGCTTTACATGCGCAAGATCATACTCGATACCATTTATCAATTGGGATTCAGCAGAACCTATACGTGTTTCAAATTTATTTTTTTCTTCTTCCGTCATCTCAGTACGAACAGATACACGGTGTCCATTGGGCAACTTTGTATTCACATACATATATTGAGGTAACCTTGTTTCAAATTGAAACCCTTCCTGCGCAGCCTCTTTAAAAGCTTGTCTGGCTTTTTCCTCTTCGCCGAAATATTTACAATAAAGGCCGAGGGTACGACCTTTTAAATATTTTTTATCTATATTATTCAAATATTCGGTGAACTTTTTATCCTCTTTCATATTGGCCCCTAATCATTAGTATGTTCATATACGATTTTAACGGTTCCAGACATTGTTTGTCTCACATTAGGTCCTGCTTTACTCACATATTCATAATCTACGGAATCCCCAATTTTTTGCTGTAGGTTGTTACAAATATTAACACTGTCTTCATTATTTACATTGATTACTTGCACTTGGTCATTTTCTTCCCATAATTTTTCCGCTTCCGTCCTACTTCTAACGTCATCCCAACCCGGATTTTTCTTTTTTAATGATTGTGCAAGGTTGTTTATCGCTTTTTCAGCGTTGTATTTCAAATTGCCCTGTGCATCGGCGTAGAATATTTTATTTTTACCTACAAAGTCGCTCTGGCTTACGTATCCCGATTTGACCTCGTAGTATGCTAGTTTGCCGTTGTAGAGCTGTGCCATGTCGGTTCCCGGTGCGTTGACGTGGGAGATGTCTATCACCCATTCGCCGCCGGCATCGTTTCTAAGCTTACACTGGTATTCGCTGTAGGCGCCTTCGACGTTGTTTATCGTGCCCTGCCGTTCTTTATCCGTCGTACTCGCTATCAATTTTTTAAGGTCGATCGTTACCCTCGTTTTAATTTTACCCTGATCGTTGACGTTCTCGCTGATCTGGTCGTTTATGAACTGTATCCGGGTAGGTTTTAAATCATACTTTTTAAAGAAATCGTTAAGTTTTATTACATTTTTATTACCCATTATTTCGTCTAGTTTTACGATATTTTCAGGTTTTATACCTGCAGTTTTCAATTCGTCGTATGCATTTTTGATTTGGTTATTTTCATCCACGTATTGTAGTTTACCGCGAACGAATGCGATCTGCTCATCGATAGTCGTGATCGTACCGAGGTGCTCGCCGATCTGAATTTCCGGCTCACGTAATTCACGACTACTGGCGGCCGCAATGTCTTCGAGTATGGCCTCTTCGCCCATATTGTCTTCAGCTATTGTTACGCCCATTCCGCCGCTAATGGCGGATATTGCAGGATCGACTAAAGCGAGAAGTGAGACTCCGATAAGCCCTATCCCGCCTAATTCGTATAGCTTACTGTTGTCTTCGCATCCAAGGATATAATACAAATTATCCTTGTACGGAGACGTTTCATCATAGCCGTTGTATAATCCCATGAAATAGCCAGTATTAAAATCAACATGGCCGTATTTTTCATCGTATAGCGGATCATACACGTAACCCATCGTTATAAGGGTAGAACCATTACTATACTGATAGGTCAAGGGGAAAGTACAGCTTTTAGTCTCGCTTAGGTCATAGTATCCGTCATGGTCAGAATCGGATACCAATGGATAGGTACCTAAATATACTTGGCTAGACCATTGGCCGGCCTTCACTACGCCCTTATAAAGATAAACAGGATCGTCCCAACCATATACCTCTTCTCCATCCGATAGGCGGTCCATGTCTGAATCTTGATTAAGCGGGTTCGTTCCGCATTTCACTTCCTGGGAGTCATCGAGACCATCATCATCACTGTCAGTAGTTCCGAGCTTGTTGTGTGATGGGTTGTGGTGGTAGAATAGGTTTTAGTATTTAAGGGCGGGGGTGTAAGGGGCTTGTTGATGATTATGAGAGTTCCTGACAGTCCCCGCGTTTG